>Ga0209048_10000344_pt1 | contig 50409 bp, 41 predicted proteins | sample FrelakmetCRP12CR_FD_187146 | JGI IMG/M metagenome (GOLD analysis project Ga0209048, IMG submission 187146) | Freshwater lake sediment microbial communities from the University of Notre Dame, USA, for methane emissions studies - CRP12 CR (SPAdes)... | ecosystem: Environmental > Aquatic >...
CGGGGTACGTGCCGTTCCGTCGATTGCCGCGGAGTGCGGTGCGCGAACTGTTCGGCGCCGGCGGCGGAAAGGGAGCGCGTGCCGTCGCGTCGTACGACGAGGACACCACCACCATGGGGGTGGAAGCGGCGCGCCTCGCACTGCGGAGCGCGCCCGGCGAGGCACAACCCGACGCCCAACCCGACACGTTGTGGTTCGCGACCGCCGACCCCGCGTACCTCGAGAAGACGAACGCCACCGCGATCCACGCCGCACTGCGACTCGACCACGATCGACCGGCGATCGACATGGGCGGCGCCGTTCGCTCGGGAATCGGCGCGCTCCGGACCGCCCTCGATCATCGCGGCTCGGTCCTGGTGGTCGCGTCGGACACACGCGGCGGGCTGCCGACGGGCGCGGACGAGGTGGCCGGTGGTGACGGCGCCGCCGCGATCTTCGTCGGTGACGACACCGACGGCGCGGTGATCGCCGAGTTCCTCGGCGCCGGGTCCGCGACCGAGGAGTTCCTCGATCGATGGCGGACACCCGGCGACCCCCGCACGAAGCAGTGGGAGGAACGGTTCGGCGAGACCAAGTACGTACCGCTCGGCGAGCAGGCGTGGAACGCCGCACTGAAAGCCGCGGCGCTGAGCACGGACCGGATCGATCGCGTGATCGTGACCGGACCGCACGCGCGAGCGGTCAAGGTGTTGACCGGCAAGTTGGGGATCACGAAGGAACAGCTCGTCGACGACCTCTCGGCGACGGTCGGCCAGACCGGCACCGCCCATCCGGCGTTGTTGCTGGCGACCGCGCTGGAGTCCGCCGCCCCCGGCCAGACGATCGTGCTCGTGGCGCTGGCCGACGGGGTCGATGTGCTCGCGTTTCGCACCACCGACGCCATCACTGCGTATTCCCCCGCCCGCGGTGTCACGGCGCAGATCACGAACGGCGGCGAGATCCCGTACGGCAAGTTCCTGAGCTGGCGCGGCACGGTCGCCGTCGAGCCACCCCGCCGCCCCGAGCCGGCCCGACCTTCGGCCTCGGCCTCGGGACGCAATGAAGACTGGAAGTTCTCGTTCGTCGGATCTCGCGATCGATCGTCGGGCGCCATCCATCTGCCACCCGCTCGGGTCTCGATGGAGGGCGGCGCGGTCGACGACATGGACGCCGTGCCGATGGCGGATGTTCCCGCCACGATCGTCACCTTCACCATCGACCGGCTGGCGTACTCACCCAGCCCGCCGATCGTGTTCGCGGTCGTTGACTTCGACGGCGGCGGGCGATTTCCTGTCGAGCTCACCGATGTGGACGCCAACGACGTCGCCATCGGCGATCGGGTGGAGATGACGTTCCGCCGGCTATTCACCGCCGACGGGATCCACAACTATTTCTGGAAGGCGCGCCCCGTGCGCGACGAGCAGTAGGAAACGCCATGGGTTCGCACGGCATCAAGGACAGGGTGGCGATCGTCGGCATGGGCTGCACGCGCTTCGCGGAGCGCTTCGAGTCCGGGCTCGACGATCTCATCATCGACGCGTCGCAACAGGCGTTCGCCAACGCCGGCGTCACGAAGGAGACGGTCGACGCGTACTGGTTCGGTACCGCGCAGAGCGGCATGAGTGGGATCACGCTCGCGAGACCGCTCCAACTCGAAGGCAAGCCCGTCACCCGGGTCGAGAACTTCTGCGCGACCGGATCGGAGGCGTTGCGTCAGGCAGCGTACGCGGTGGCGTCGGGCGCCTACGACATGGCGATGGCCGTCGGCGCCGAGAAGGTGAAGGACTCGGGATTCGCCGGTCTCAACATGTACCCGATTCCCAACGATGGCACCGCCCGCACGCTCACCGCGGCCGCGATGTTCAGCATGGTCGCGCCCGCATACGCGAAGAAGTACGGCGTGCCCGACGACGAGATGGGCCAGGTACTGGCGCGCATCGCGTGGAAGAACCATTACAACGGAGCGCGCAACCCGAGAGCGCAGTTCCGCAAGGAGATCAGCATCGAGACGATCTGCGCATCGCCGCGCGTCGCCGGTCCGCTCGGCATCCTGGACTGCGCCGGAGTGGCCGACGGCGCGGCCGCCGCGATCATCGTGCGCGCCGAGGACGCGCACCGCTACACCGACAAGCCGCTCTACATCAAGGCCCTGTCGTTCGTCGCGGGGAACGGTTCCGGCCTCATCGACCCCGACTACGACTACACCCACTTCCCCGAGATCGAGACGTGCGCACGCGATGCGTACGCGCAGGCCGGCGTCACGGACCCGCGCCACGAGCTCGCGATGGCCGAGGTGCACGATTGCTTCACACCCACCGAGCTCGTGCTGATGGAGGACCTCGGGTTCGCCGAACGAGGCACCGCGTGGAAGGAGGTGCTCGCGGGAACGTACGACCTGCACGGCGAGCTGCCCGTCAACACCGATGGTGGTTTGAAGAGCTTCGGGCACCCGGTCGGCGCGTCGGGCCTCCGCATGATGTTCGAGGCGTGGCTGCAACTACGCCACGAAGCTCCCGAGGATCGTCGGATCACCAACGACCGCACGCTGGCGCTCACACACAACCTCGGCGGCTACCCCGGCGAGATGGTGTCGTTCGTCTCGATCCTCGGGAGTCAGCCCGGCTGATTCGGACTGCCGTCGGCTTCCAGGCTCACGCGTTCGAACACGTAGAACAACGCGATACCGAAGTGCACCGCCAGCGTGAGGGGCGCGCTGACGAAGGCCAGCGCAATCGTGAACGGATACACGACGATGCCGAGGGAGGAGCGCCGCAGTCGCTCGCGCGCGACGGACGCGCCCACTGACCCGTCGAGCAGTTCGGGACGGCGAGCGAGATAGGCCCAGAGCGCAACGAAGCAGATGCTCATCGCGAGCATGACCGCGCTGTAGACCGCCGCGGCCACGTGTGCACCATCGCTCGAAAGCAGGTACTCGGCCAGGAGCGCCGTCGGGAACGGGATCGCCGCAACCACGAGCAAGAGCGCGAGGTTCACGAACAACAGCGGCCGATCGACGCGTCGGACGTTCTGGAACGTCGCGTGATGGTTGACCCAGATGATGCCGATGATCAGGAAGCTGACGACGTAGGCCGCGTAGTTCGGCCACTGGTCCACCAGCGCGCGGGCGAGTCCATCGGGGGGATCCTTCGGCACCCGGATATCGAGCACGAGCAACGTGATCGCGATGGCAAAGACTCCGTCGCTGAACGCCTCGAGACGACTGGTCGGCACCCGTGCTCTCCCTTGGCGTGAGCGCGGCCTCGGTCGATACACACGCTACCGGCCGGGCGCCGCACCGCCGGCGACCTGCGGATCCGGGAAGACGGAACTCGGTAACGTCACCGGCCATGGACGAAGCATCGACGCCGCGACGCGATCTGCGCGATTTCCTTCGCAGTGAGGTCGTCGGGGGCGCCGTCCTCCTGATCGCCGCGTGCATCGGGCTCGCGTGGGCCAACATCGACCCCCACGGGTACGAGCAAGTGTGGCATCACTCCCTGTCCCTCTCGTTCGGGCCGATCACCGTCGACCTCGACGCCCAGCATTGGGTGAACGAGGGTCTCATGGTGGTCTTCTTCTTCCTGATCGGGCTCGAGATCAAGCGCGAGCTCGTGTTGGGTGAGCTCGCCGATCGCCGGGCCGCGACGTTGCCCGTTCTCGCCGCGCTCGGTGGTGTCGCGGTCCCCGCGTTGATCTACTTCACGATCAACGCCCACGACTCCGTTGCGGCGAAGGGTTGGGCCATCCCGATCGCCACCGACGTCGCCTTCGTGCTCGGCGCCCTCGCACTCCTGGGCTCCCGGGTCCCACCACCGTTGAAGCTCTTCCTCCTCACGCTGGCGATCGTCGACGACATCATCGGCATCGTCGTAATCGCCGTGTTCTTCTCGGAGGGCCTGCAACTCGGTTACGCGATCGGTGCACTCGGCGTTGTCGGTGTCGTGATCGTGCTCCGACGTCATATCGGCCGATCCCTCGCGTACGTTCCGATCGGGATCGCTCTGTGGTACCTCACGCTTCGGGCCGGCATTCAAGCGACCATCGCCGGCGTGGTGCTTGGGCTGCTGATACCCGCGCACCCGATCAACGGACGAGCCGTCATCTCGGAGCTCGAGCATCGTTTGCACCCGTGGTCGGCACTGCTCGTGGTTCCACTCTTCGCCATCGCCAACGCGGGCGTCTCGCTCCATGGTTTCTCCGCCGCACTCTCGACGTCCATCGCGTCGGGTGTCGTCGTCGCGCTCGTCGTCGGCAAGCCGCTCGGCATCCTGGCCGCGAGTTGGTTCGGGATCCGGCGCGGGTGGTGTCGAATGCCGAGCGGCCTCTCGTGGCGCGCGTTGGTCGGCGGCAGCCTGCTCGGCGGCATCGGGTTCACCGTGTCGCTCTTCCTCGTCGACCTGAGCCTGCCGCACACCCAAGCGCTCGAAGCGAAGATCGGCGTCCTCACCGGCTCGCTGCTCGCCGCGGCCGCCGGGACCGCGTTCATCGCCCTTCGCCCGGGCAACCGGCGAGGCGCGACGACCGCGGAGCCATGACTCCCTGACGGACCGCTCGGATATCCACGTTTTCGCGCGTGTGGCGTGGCAACCTGTACCCCGCGGAGAGTATGTGGGGTCTACCGGGGGTCGTGCCATGGCCGGAATGGAAGTGATCGAGATCGTCGTGATCGGGGGCGAGGAGTTCACCGTCTACGGTGCGTACTCCGAGTCCACCGCTCCGGGCGAGCACGACTACTACGACGTGTACCTCATGAATCGGGGGAACGGGATCCTCGAGCTCGTCGACCTCGGCGAGCCCCTCTCGCGGCGACCCACCCACGAAGAGCTCGAAGACATCGCCGAGGGGCTCTTCGGCGAGCACGCCGCCGCCCGTCAGGCCAGCTGACCGGCGTCACCCCCGGCCGTCCGGCTCATCAGGCGGCCGACGATGCGGCTTTGAGAAGCTCGCGGAGCTCGTCCTCGATCCCCGCGCCGACGACAGCGACGTCGGGCGCGCCGTCGTAATCGCCCGTCACGCCGAAGCCGATCCCGCCGTCGTACGACAGGATCGCGACGCCGACCCGAACCTTCCCGGCGATCGGGACATACGGGTAGAGCTCCAGCATCCGGCGTCCGCATGCGTACAGCGGGAACTGTGGTCCCGGCACGTTGGTGGTGACGGTTTCGACACGCTGCTGGTTGTGCACGATCAAGCGGGCCGCGAGCGCCGCGCCCATCGGCGGCGCGAGTCCCGACGACGACGTGATCACCTCGGCGGCTTCGATCTCCTTCGAGCCCTTCAACATCGCCATGTGCTCGCGCAGGAATGCCAGGCGCTCGACCGGATCCTCGATCCCCACCGGCAGCTCGGCGAACATGGCCGACACGCGATTGTCGAACGTGCCGCGCGCGTCCTCGGTGCGCAGCGAGACCGGGATCAGGCTGTGGACGACGCGGCCGGTCACGTCTTCGCCGCGCGACATCAGCAGATCGCGCAGCCCCCGCGTCACGAGGGCGAGCACGACGTCGTTGACCGTGCCGCCGAGGCCCACGCGGATGGACTTCACGTCGGCGAGCGACGCCTGGGCCCAGTCCCAACGGCGGTGCGGACCGATCGGACCCGTGAGCGACGACTCCGGCGGCGATTTCAGGCTCGTCGCGAGACGGAGCGACCCTCGCGAGACTTCGAACACGCGGGCACCGAAGCGACGGGGATGACGCACCGTCGACGCCGTCGATGCCGCGAAATTCCACGGCACGGCGGCGAGGCCGCGTAGCGAATGCATGACCATCGCCGCGCCCGACGGCTCCGGTTCGGGCTTCCACGGTTCGAGCTCGGGACGTTGCGGATCGGCTTCGAGGTCCAGCACCGCGGCGAGGAGATCGGTCCCCGCGATGCCGTCGACCATGGCGTGATGCACCTTCATGATCAACGCCCACCGGCCGTCGCCGACACCCTCGGCAAGCCACATCTCCCACAGTGGCTTGTGCCGGTCGAGTTGCTGCGACATCACTCGGCTGGTCAACGCCCGCAGCTCCCCGTGACCACCGGGCGCGGGGAGTGCCGTGTGACGGATGTGGTATTCGATGTTGAAATGCGGATCGTCGACCCACACCGGTCGTCCGATGTTTCCCGGCGCCATGATCACCTTCTGGCGATAGCGCGGGACGTTCGGCAGCTTCGTCGCGACGACCGCGGCGAGCTCGCGCCCGGTTGGCGCGGGCCCCTCGAAGATGCCCACCGAGCCGATGTGCATGTGATCGACGGCGTCCTCGACGGCGAGGAACGTCGCGTCGAGTGCACTGAGTCGTTCCATCAGGCCACCTCCTATGCCCGGGGCATCGCTTCCGCGTGTTCGAGCAGCGCGTCGCGGAACTGTGGGTGGGCGATCCGGGCCAACGCGTAGGCGCGTTCACGGATCGTGTGACCGCGGAGCTCGGCTGCTCCGTACTCGGTGATCACCACGTCGAGGTGATGGCGCGGCGTGGTGACGATCGAACCGGCCGGGAACTCCGCCATGATGCGCGAAACCGGTTGACCGGCCACGTTGGCCGTCGACGGCACGCACAACAACGACCGGTCCTCGATCTGGAAGCCCGACACGGACACGAAGTCCTCGTGCCCGCCGATTCCGGAGAACTGGCGCCCGCCGATCGAATCCGCGATGGCCTGGCCGAACAGGTCGACGGAAATCGCGCCGTTGATCGTGATCATCTTGCGGTTCTTGGCGATGACCTCCGGCGAGTTCACGATATCGACCGGGAGGAAGGCCACGTCACGATTGCCGTCGAGCCACTCGTAGAGCTCCTCGGTCCCCGCCGCGAACGTCGTGACCGACACGCCGTCGAACTCGCCCTTGCGGTTGGTGACCTTGCCGGCCTTGTGGAGGTGCATCAGCCCGGTGGTGAACATCTCCGAATGGACGCCGTAGTCGCCGCCCGGGCCGTCGGCGAGCATCCGAGCCACCATGCTCGGCACTCCCCCGATGCCGGTCTGCAACGTGCACCCGTCGCTGATGAACCCGGAGACGTACCGGGCGATCGCCTCCTCGACATCACTCGTCGGCGCGTCCTGGAGGAGGAAGGGCCGGCGGTCGGTCAGCACCAACGCGTCGATCTCGTCGACGTGGAGCCGGTGATCGTGCTCGGCGTAACCGTACGTGCGCGGGAAGTGGGGACTGACCTCGACGATCAATCGACGGCCCGGGTCGGCACCGGCGCGATGGAGCTCGGCCACCGACGCGCCGGCGTGGAGGGAGAGGCTGACGGACCCGTCGTCATCGGGCAATGCGGCCGAGGTGATCATGACCCGAGGGGACAGCTGTTGCAGGACCGGCTCGAAGCGGCGGAAGTCGGCGGGGACGAACTCGATGTCGGCGCCCGAGTCGCGCAGGTACCGTTCGGCCGGGCCGAAGAAGCCGCTGAAGAACTTCACGCCCGGTTTGGCGAACACCGCGTAGAGGTCGACGAGCAGGGCGCCGAAGACGAGGAGCTCCTCCCAATCGTCGCGTTCGCCGAGCGCGTGGAGGAAACCGCCGGGCTGGCCCGGCCCGAGCGGCATGCCGATCATGTCGCGCGGGCGGATCATCGCGACCGCGTCCTCGATCGGCGTGTACGTCACTCCCATTCCATCCCCCCGAAAGATCCCGATCTCAGGCGAAGAAGCGCACCGGCAGATGCCGGACGCCGGTGTGCTTGTTGCTCCGGGTCCACTCGACGGGACCGGTGAGCTCGACGGCCGAGACGCGATCCAACAATGCCTCCAGCACGAGCCGGATCTCGATCCTCGCCAGGTTCGCGCCCAGACAGAAGTGGCCACCATGGCCGAACGTCACATGTGGGTTCGGCGAACGTCGGATGTCGAACGCGAACGGTCGCTCGAAGACCCGGTCGTCCCGGTTGGCCGACGCCCACCAGAGGGTGACCTTGTCCCCGGCAGAGATGCCCTGTCCACCGAGCTCGACGTCTCGGGTGGCCGTCCGCCGGTTGTACGGCGTCACCGACGACCACCGGAGGATCTCTTCCGCGGCCGACGGCAGCAGCGTGCGATCCTGACCCAGCGCCTGCCATTGGTCGGGATGCTCGACGAGGGTCAACAGGCCGATGGCGAGTGCATTGCGGGTGGTCTCGGAGGCGGCCGCGATCAGCAGGTTGAAGAACATCAGGAGCTCGAGATCGCTCAGCGTCTCCGGCCCGCCGTCGACACCCGCGATCCGCCCGTTGACGACGGCCGACATCATGTCGCCGGCCGGGCACACCCGCTTCTGCTCGACCAGCGCCACGCCGTAGTCGTTGAGTTTGGCGGACGCCTCGATCGTCCGTTCGCTGTGCTGGCCGAGGTCGCGGTCGGAGTAATCGAGGTTCGCGTTCGCCCAGGCGAAGAGCTGGTGCCGATCGTCCTGGGGAACACCGAGCAACTCGGCGGCGGCCTGGAGCGGCAGCTCGGCCGCCACGTCGACGACGAAATCGCACTCGCCCTTCTCGACGGCGCGCTCGAGTATCACCTCCGTACGGGCGCGCAGGTCGGGCTCGAGTGCCGCGAGCGCGCGTGGAGCAACCATCGGCGTGACCACTTGACGGATCCGTTGGTGACGCGGGTCGTCCATCATGTTGAGGAGCACGCCGGCCGCGAAGTCGAGCGGGAGATCCTCGATCAACGTCCCGCCGCCGGCACCGGCACCGGCACTTCGAGGACCGCCGCTCTGTGAGGAGAACGTCGTGGCGTCCGATGCCGCGGTCGTGATGTCGGCGTACCGAGTGAGGACCCAAAAGCCTTCGCCGTCGGGGGTGTGCTCCGTCGGCTCGTGGAAGAACACCGGCGCGGCGCGTCGCAGCACGGTGAAGACGTCGTGGGGAAACCCCCTCGCGAATCGATCGAGATCGGTGAGATCGACGTCGCCGAGATCGACGTCGCCGGGATCGCGGACCGTGCGATCGATATCGCCGAGATCGTCGGGGCCGGCTTCCATCGCGCCAGTCTCGCCGATCAGCGGGCTCCCCGGACGAGGCGGCCGGGACGGGCGCCGGTGTCCTCGCCGTTCCGGCTGACGGCCTCGCCCGCGACGATCGTCGCGACATACCCGTCGGCCCGTTGGATCAACCGGCCGCCACCGGCCGGGAGATCGTTCACCCACTCGGGCTGGCGGAGCTGGATCCGGTCGAGGTCGATCAGGTTCAGGTCGGCCCGCATGCCCGGCGCGATCACGCCCCGATCGCCCAGTCCGTAGAGGCGAGCGGTGTCGCGCGTCATGCGGCGCACCACGAGCTCGAGCGGCAGGCGGTCCCCGCGGCTGCGGTCCCGCACCCAGTGGCTCAACATGAACGTGGTGATCGAGGCGTCGCAGATCTGGCCGAGGTGCGCGCCACCATCGCCCAGTCCCAGCGTGGTGCGAGGGTGCACGATCATCTCGCGGATCGGGTCCGCCGAGCCGTCGCTGTAGTTCAAGAGCGGCACCGTGAAGAAGCGCCGGCCGTCGTCCTCGAGCAGCAGGTCGTAATAGACCTCCTCCTCGTCACGCCCCTGCGCGGCGGCGATCCCCGCAATGCTTCGTTCGGGGCCGGGTTCGTAGTCGGGAGGATCACCGAGCACGAAGACCTTGTCGTACTGGCGCGACGCCGCGGGCGCGTTCGACGCCCGTTCGCGGAGGATGGCGTCGCGAATCTCGGAGACGCGGAGCGCCGCGACGCGCTCGGCGAGGGGCAGATCGGCGATCTTCTGATAGCTCGGACAGGCCGAGAACGGGTGCGACGTCTGGAGGCCGGACAGCAGACCGAACGGCCGGCCCGCGATCTGGGGCGAGACGTCCGCACCGGTCGCGGTGGCTCGGTCCGCGGCGTCGAGGACGGCGCGCCACAGTTGCGGCGCCGCGTCGACCTGCAACAGCACGAACGACACCGGGCGGTGGATGCGGGCGGACAGCCGCGCCATCCAATCGAGCTCCCGCAACGGCGCGTCGACGTCCTCACCCGCGGAACCCATCGGGGCCACCTCGAAGATGCCGGTGCCGAGCTCACCGAGGACGTCGCCGATCGCGAACAGCTCCTTCTCGGTCGCGTACGTGCCGGGGACGGGGCGGCCGTTGATACCGATGTGGCCGAGCGTGCGCGAGGTCGAGAAGCCGAGTGCGCCCGCCTCGATGCCTTCGCGCACGAGACCCACCATGGCCGCGATGTCGCCGTCGGTCGCCGGTTCGTCGTCGACGCCGCGTTGGCCCATGACGAAGACGCGCAGCGCGCTGTGCGGGATCTGCGTGGCGACGTCCATCGAGTACGCGCTCCGGTCGAGCGCGTCGAGATACTCCGGGAAGCTCTCCCACTCCCAGTTGATGCCGGCGCGCATCACGTCGCCGGGAATCGCTTCCACGAACTCCATGAGATCCATCAGCAGGTCGCGCTCGTCGGCCTTCGCGGGCGCGAACCCCACGCCGCAGTTGCCGAGCACCGACGTGGTGATGCCGTGCCAGCACGAAGGCGTCAGGAGCGGATCCCAGGTGATCTGGCCGTCGTAGTGCGTGTGGATGTCGACGAAACCCGGCGTCAGGAGCAACCCGTCGGCATCGATCGATTCGGCCGCCACGCCGAGCGCGTCATCGCCGGCCTCCCGGTGGGCGACCTCGGTGATCACTCCCCCGTTGACCGCAACGTCGCCGGCGAAACGATCCGCGCCGGTGCCGTCGACGACCGTGGCGTTGCGAATCACGAGCTCGTGCACCGACGACCTCCTCGGCCGATCACCCACGGGACGAGCCCGTAGGCTACCGCCGGCCCGACAGGTGCGATCCGGGGCCCGCGAAGGAAAGGTGCACGCATGCAGGAACTGGCCGGGAAGGTCGCGGTCGTCACCGGGGCGGGTAGCGGCATCGGGCGCGCCCTGGCGATTCGTTGTGCGCAGCAGGGCATGCACGTCGCCGTCGCCGACATCGACAAGAAGGAGCTCGACAAGACGCTCGCGTTCCTCGCCGGCGGCAACGTCGACGTCACCGCCCGCCCCACCGACGTGTCGAAGTACGACGACGTGGTGGCGTTCGCCGACCAGACGTACTCCACCTTTGGGGCCTGCGACGTGTTGTGCAACAACGCCGGCGTCTTCTCCGGCGGCACGATCTGGGAGCGTCCGACTTCGGACTTCGAATGGACGCTGGGTGTGAACCTGTACGGAATCCTGCACGGGATCCGGGCCTTCGTGCCCCGAATGATCGCGGCCGACACCGAGGGCCACATCGTGAACACCGTGTCACTCGCGGGCTTGTTCGCCACTCCGTATTCCGCGCCATACAACGTGTCGAAGTTCGCGGCGTTCGCGGCCACCGAGTGCCTCGCCGAGGACCTCGAACAGGCCGGGTCCAAGATCAAGGTGACGGCGTTGTGCCCGGGCCTGGTGGCCACGGAGATCGCGCGGTCGCGGCGCAATCGGCCCGCGGAGCTGGCCGCCGAACGGACGCCCGACGACGAATTCGTCGAACAGGTGCTCGCCGACACGACGGCCGGCGGCATCGATCCGATGGACGTGGCCGCGATGGTCGTCGACGCCATCCGCGAGGAACGCTTCCTCCAGCTGACCGGCGACACGTACCGCTCACTGTTCCAACCCCGCCTCGACGACCTCCTCCGTGGCACTCTCCCGGCGTTCCCCACCTACGAATAGCTCCGGTGCGTACCTGAAGCCGAACTATTCGGTCTGAGGTACGCACCGGGGGGTTAGACGAGGCCACGGAGGCCGTCTTCGCCGTAGATCGGCTCCAAGAAGGCGCGATAGACGGGACCGCGGCGGAGGTGTTGGCCGCCGTCGACGTTGATGACCATGCCCGTGATCCACGCGGAGTCCGGACCGACCAGGAAACGCGCCAACGCCGCGACGTCCTCCGGCTCACCCACCCGCGCGATCGGCATGCAGTCGAAGTAGTCGTCGAGCACCGCGCCGCCCTCGGTCACGGCTTCGACGATCTCCGTGCGGATCAACCCGGGGCGGATGCAGTTCACCCGCACGTTGCTCGGACCCAGCTCGTCGGCCGCGAGCTCGCAGAGGTGATCGATGCCCGCCTTGGCGACACCGTAGGCCGCGAACCAGCGGTGTGTGTTCGACGACGCGATCGACGAGATCCCCACGAACGAACCGCCGCCCCCGCGCACCATCACCCGCGCCGAGTGCTTGAGCGTGAGCATCGTGCCGGTGACATTGAGCTCGAGCGTCTGGCGCCACGGCTCGAGGTCGATCTGCGTGACGGGACCGATCGACGTGGAGCCACCGGCACTGGCGACCACCGCCTGTAGCCCACCGGTGGGTTCGGTCGCCGTCGCCACCGCCGCGATCACCTGTTCCTCGTCGGTCACGTCGGCCACCACGTACTGTGCCGACGCCCCGGGCGCGGCGACGGCCGCGATCTCATCGACCGCACTCCGCAATCGTTCCTCGGTCCGGCCGCAGATCGTCACCGCGGCTCCGTCGGCCGCGAGCCGTTTCGCGCACCCGAGCCCGATGCCACTGCCGCCACCCGTGACGAGCGCGCCCATGCCCTCGAGCCCGCCGGGAACGACGCGACCGAAGGTCATGCGGCCGCCATGGTGGAGACGCCGGAGCCGAAGCACTCGAGACGGGGCGGAGCGGCAAAGCCGAGATGGCCGAGACCGCGCATCATGCGAACACCCCTCGGTCGGAAACGGTCACGGCCACAACGGCGCGGGAACCTCGAAACCGAGAGGCGTTCCCCACCGGTTCCGGAACGACACTTCGTGCACGGGTCGTCGCGGCGCCACGCCCCACTTGCCCGTCGGATACCCGAAGCTCACACAACACGCGTTGATCCAACCCTCGTCCTTCGGCACACCGAGCGCGTCCAACACCTCGTCGCCGTGGAACAGCAACACGCTCGTGAGCGAGCTGCCGACGCCCTCCGCCCGCGCCGCGAGCATCGCGCTCCACACCGCCGGGAAGATCGACCCGCCCGACGGATCGTGCTGGACGAACGCGAACAGGAACAAGGGGATCGCTTCGAAGTGGTCGGCGAGGTGTTGGGCGGAACGCTGGATGCGCAGCAGCTGGTCGCTCTCGGGATCGTCGGGCGTCGCGTTCGCGGCGGCGAGTCGGTCCGCATAGATCGTCCGCCAGAGCGTGTCGAGTGATTGGCGGTACAACGGGCCGATCGTGGCCTTCACGGCGCGATCGTCGACGAGCAGGAACCGCCAGTTCTGCGTGTTGCCGCCGCTCGGCGCGCGAATCGCCGCGTCGAGCAGACGGGCCTGCACGTCGTCCGGGATCGGATCCGACGCGACGCGCCGCATCGCCCGGGTCGTGTAGAGCGCCTCGCGTACGTCCATGACCATCCCCTTCAACGACCACTCTCATAGCCATCGAGGAAGTCGCGCAAGCCCGTGGGTTCGTGAGGGCCAAAGACGAGTTGCTCGAGGATCCCGATTCCCGTCGATCCCGATTCGGTGTTGGCCCGCACCACCTGTTGCACGTGAATGTTCCAGGGCTCGAGGTTGTCGAGGTCGGCGACCGCGAACTCCTCGCGGCCCACCTCGAGCTCACCCTTCCAGTTGCCGTGACCCCACTCCGGATTCGTGTAGCCGATCCCGCGCATGCGGAAGGTGAGCAACGGCTCGAGCGTGATCCGCTCCGAGAGTCCGGACCGGTGATGGAGGGTCACCGCCGCGGCCCGGGATCGGCGGAGGCCGGGCTGCCAGTCGAGCTCGTACGCTCCGCCCGCGAGTTCCTCGATGCCGAGGTCGGGCCCCCACGTCGGCGCACCCGGTCCGAGGATCGGGAGCACCGCAGCACTCTCGAGCCAGCGCTCGCCGTCGGCGCGCTCGAAGCACATGAAGTGCGTGCACCGGTCGTCGAACTGCAATGGTGCCCAGAGGAAGAAGATCTGCGGCAGGCTCGGCGACGGCGCGGCCGGCGCCGGTTGCCCGACGGGTCGGACGCCCCACGAACGGTCCTTCGTTCCCCGAGCCGATTGCCGGTCGAGCGTGATCTTCGCGCCCGCGTTGTCGATCGTCCCGTCCCATCCGCCCCACTGGGTGAGGCGGGTGTAGTCCATCACCAGCTTGGGGCCGTCGTGAATGGTCTGGCGAGGCTCCTCGAGCGCGGCCGTGCGCGGCGTGAACGTGAGGTCGGCGTCGAGACCGAGATCACCGGCATCGACCCGGACACGAGTTCTGCCCAGCGGCTCGAGGATCCCGATGGAGATCGGGCCGATGCGAGTCTCGGTGCGGTCGAGCGGGAGCCGACCGGACGCGAACACCGACCGCTGCACGCCGTCGCGCACCACGCTGAACGCGGCGTCGATGATGCCGCGATTCGGATAGGTGGCCATGGCCACACCGAAGTACAGGTCTTCCCGATACCCGTTGAAGAAGAACCGGTCGTAGTGATCGGCGCTTCCCGAGGCGGGATGCGCAATCGGCAGGCTCGTCTGGTGGATCGGGTAATCGTCGAACGGCGTGAGCATCGATCCCCCGACGACGCGAGCTACTTGGCGAGCGCAGCTTCGCGCTGACGCGTGGTCCGGTGCACGGGGTCGGCGTCGAACTTCGGGACGACGTGCCGGCCGAAGAGGTCCAGCGAGCGTGTCGCGTCCTCACACGAGATCGTGCTGTTGAGGACGCCGAAGATCAACTGGTCGCAGCCGACGTCCACGTAGCGCTGGGCACTCTGTGCACAGTCGTCGGGGTCTCCGACGAGCAGCGCATCGGGAACGAGACGCTGCTTCAGTTCCTCGACCGAGGCCTCGGGGATCACCTCCGGCCAGCGCGGCACCCCCTCCGGGAACGGGAACGTGTCGAGCCAGCGCAGCACGAGGCTCTGGTACCGCGACCCCCCGGTGGTGGCGTTCAGGCGGAACGCTTCTTCGCGATCCTCGTGACACAGCAGGGCGCGGACGCACGCCACGTTGTCGTTCACGTACCCGCCGATCGGCTCGGCCTTGGCCACGGCCTTCTTGTACACCTCGATCAACGGCGCGATCTCTTCCGGCGCGCCGTAGGTGAAGCACAGCACACCCATCCCGAGTCGGCCGGCCTTCTCGAACGACGACGGATTCCCCGCCGCCAACCACAGGGGCGGATGCGGAACCGTGTACGGCTTGGGCAACACGATGCGCGGGGGCATCGAGAAGTGCTCGCCGTCGTACGAGTACTCGGTCTCGGTCATCATGCGGATGATCTCGCGCAGAGACTCGTCGTGCATCGACTTCGTGGTCTCGCCATCCGCGATCCCGAAGCCCTTGAACTCGGTGCTCGACGAGCCCCGACCGGTCCCGAACTCGAACCGACCGTTGCTGAGATGGTCCATCATCGCGACACGTTCGGCGACGCGTGCCGGCGGGTTCACCGGCGGCGTGAGGTTCCAGATGCCGGAGCCGAGGTGGATCCGCTCGGTGCGAGCCGCCATGTAGCCGAGCAGCACCTCACTCGCGGAGACGTGCGAGTACTCGTCGAGAAAATGGTGCTCGGTCACCCACGAGTACTTGAACCCCGCGGCCTCCCCCGCGACCGCGACCGCGACCTCGTCGTGGAGCCGAGCGTGCTCCGCGCGGCGTTGCTCGTCCGGATCCGCGCGACGCGGCACGTAACCGGAGTGAAAGATCCCGAACTCCATCTTCATTGCCTCTCTCGCTGCAGCCCGGGATACCCGGCCCGCAGGCGCTCGCTCGCCTCTCGACAACCCACCAGTGCCGGCAACAGCACCCGCTCGCTGCGAGCGGCACCGCACACTAGAACACGTTCTCGTCACGTGCGAGCGAGGCGGGGAACGTGCTTGGGGTGCAGGTGGCCGGCGTCGAGGAGCCAGCACATCGAATCCTGGAGCGTCTCACGGGCCGGTCGGAACTCGATGCCGAGCTCCTTCGCGGTGCCGGAGGAATCGCACGGGACGTACTCGGTCACGTACCGGGCGACCTCGGACGTCATCGGGAAGTCGACGGGGATCACGTGCTTCACCACGTCCAGCACGGCGCCGGTCGTTCGCCACAACGACGCCCCGATGCCGATCTTGCGCAACCGTCGACCGCTCAGGTTCTCGAGCGCGGCCGCGAGCTCGGGCCACCGGAGGAACCAAGGGCCGGCAAGGAATCGCCGCGGCCCGCGACCGGCCTCGAATGCGGCGAGGTGCACACGGGCGAGATCGCGCACATCGATGCCGACGAACCCCGAGATCGGCATCGTCGGCACGACCCGGGCCACCCACGTCCACAAGCCGTGCATCGATTCCCCGAAGTTCGGGTCGTGCGGGCCGAGCACTCCACCCGGATAGGTGATCGTCACCGGCACCCCGCTCGCCTGCAGGCGACGCGCGTACCGCTCGGCGTCGGCCTTGGACTTGCCGTACGCATTCTCTGCCGTGCCGATGGAAGTCTCGAGGGTGAAGACCGGCGTGTCCGGTGGGAACAGGGCACCGAGACTCGACACGTAGACGATCGGATCGAGGCGCCGCTCGGCGGCTCCGCCCAGCACGAGCTCGGTCGCTCGGGCGTTCGTGGCCATGACCTGCGACGCCCGCTTCCGATCGATCGCCACGAGTGCCGCCGCGTGCAGCACCGAGTCACAGCCGTCGAGTGCACGATCGACGTCGGATGCGTCGGTGACGTCACCCACCACGCACTCGGGAATGTCCGCGCCGAGCGCGCCGAAGACCCGGGCCGCCTTCGCCGGATCTCGCACGAGCAGCACGGGTGTGTGCCCGGCTTCGGCCAGCACCGCGGCGGTGTGGGAACCGACGAACCCGGTCCCGCCCGTGATCAACACACGCATCCCGCAACCTTCACGGGTCGGGAGGCGGGCCGTCAACCCGCTTCCGATGACCGGCGGGACTCGGCCTCTCCGTTCCGGCGGGATTTACTCGGGGTATTCCCGATTAACTTGCGCCGGAACGGGAGAGGCCGCACGAAGAGGGGAAGCGATGGTTGATCGCAAGCACATCGAGTCGCTGTTCGATCTCGACGGCCGCGTGGCCATCGTCACGGGTGGGAGCCGCGGGATCGGCCGCGGGATCGCCGAGACCTTCGCCGCGTTCGGCGCCCGGGTGGTGATCGCGAGCCGCAAGGCCGACGCGTGCGAAGAGGTCGCCGCGGGAATTGGGCACGCCGGCGGAACCGCGCTCGCCGTTCCCGCCCACACCGGCAACCTGGAGGACATCGATCGCCTCGCCGCGACAACCGTCGAGCGCTTCGGCGCCGTCGACATCGTGGTGAACAACGCGGCCAACGCACTCGCGCAATCGATCGGCAAGATCACGCCCGATGCCTGGCAGAAGGCGCACGACGCGAATCTGCGAGGCCCCTTGTTCCTGGTGCAGGCGGTCCTGCCCCAGCTCCGCGAGAGCGAGCACGCGTCGGTCATCAACGTGCTGAGCGCCGGGATCTACACGATGGGCGCCTACGCCGCGATCTATCTCTCGGCCAAGGCCGGCCTCGCGATGCTCACTCGTGCGATGGCCGGGGAGTTCGTGACCAACGGGATCCGCGTCAACGCGCTCGTCCCCGGAACCACCGACACCGACATGGTGCGCAACAACGATCCGGCGAGACAGCAGTGGATGATCGACGCATCCTTGATGAAGCGCATCGGCACCGTCGAGGAGATCGCCGTCGCCGCGCTGTATCTCGCGAGCGACGCGTCGAGCTTCGTCACGGGCCAGACGATGGTGGTCGACGGAGGCATGACCGTCCACTGACAACCGGGTGATCCAGCACTACGCTTCCGCCGTGGCGACGGAACGAGAGGCGTTGATCGATCGCGTATGCGATCTCGCCGCCACAGGAAAAGCTCTTCGCGATGCCCCGGGTCTCGAATCGTTCATTCGCCGTTCCTTCTCCGACGTGGCGATCGAGGACCTCGAAGCGCGGCGACCCGACGATCTCGCCGGCGCGGCGCTCTCTCACTGGCGTTTTGCCGCGATACGCAAGCCCGGTACGGCACTCGTACGCGTCTCGAACCCGTCGGGCCATCCCGACGGGTGGCAGTCTCCCTACACCGTGATCGAGATCGTCACCGACGACATGCCGTTCGTCGTGGACTCGATCGCGATGGAGATCGAGCGCCACGGTCTCGATCGACAACTCCTCCTGCATCCGATCGTCACGGTCCGACGGGACGACACCGGAGTTCTCCAGGGCATCGCGGACGACGACAACCCGGCGACCGGCGACACCCACGAGTCCTTCCTCCACGTGGAGACCACGAGGGAAACGGATCCCGCCCTCCTCGACGAGCTCCGCGAGGACATCCTCCGCGTCCTCGGCGACGTACGCGCCGCCACCGGCGACTGGGTCAAGATGCTCGCCGCCCTCCGGCGGGAGATCGAGACGTTGCATCGCACGCCGCCGCCGGTCGATGGGGCCGAGGTCGAGGAATCGCGAGCGTTTCTCGAATGGCTCGCCGATCAGCACTTCACCCTGCTCGGCAGCCGTGAATACAGGCTCGACGTCGCCGACGGCGAGGAGACGCTCGAGCCGATCGCGGGCACGGGCCTCGGGATCCTCCGCCTCGCCGAGCACGCCGCGGCTTCCGCCCCGGCCGCCGCCTCCTCCGTCCTCAGCCCCGAACAACGCGCGCTCGCCCACGATCGCAGCGTGCTCATCGTCACGAAGGCCAACTCGCGTTCCACGGTCCACCGACCGACGCATCTCGACTACGTCGGCGTCAAACGATTCGACGCCGACGGCGAGGTGGTGGGCGAACATCGCTTCCTCGGCCTGTTCACCTCGAGCACCTACAGCTCGAGCCCGATCGACATCCCGTTGCTTCGTCACAAGGTCTCCTCGGTCGTCGAACGCGCCGGGTTCCCGGTGTCGAGCCACAGCGGCAAGGACCTCATCGCGATCCTCGAGACGTACCCACGCGACGAGCTGTTCCAGATCGACGTGGACCAGCTGTTGCAGTCGGCGACCGGGATCCTGCGCCTCCAGCACCGGCGCCGTGTCCGCATCTTCGTCCGCCGAGATCCGTTCCGCCGCTTCGTGACCTGCATCGTCTACCTGCCGCGAGATCGGTACACCACCGACGTCCGCCGCAAGATGACGGCGATTCTCGAAACCGCGTTCGGCGCCACCGATCACGAGTACCAGGCTCGGGTGAGCGAAAGCGTGCTCGCTCGTCTGTACTTCGTGTTGCAGACGCCACCGGGAGCCCCGCCCGACGTCGATATCACGGCGGTGGAGGAGCAGATCGAGCGCGCTGCGCGCTCGTGGTCCGACAACCTCCGCGACGCGCTGACGGCGGTGCACGGCGAAGCGGACGGCCAGCGCCTCGTGCGCCGGTACGGCGAGGCCTTCCCGCTCGTCTACCAGGACGCCACTTCGATCACGACAGCCGTCGACGACATTGCGTACCTCGAAGGCGTGCCGGCTCCGCCCGATGTCGGGCTGCGCCTCACCACGGAAGCACGCGGGCTCGTCCTCGCGCTCTTCGGCGCGGGGGATCCGCTCCCCCTCTCCACGGTGATGCCGTACCTCACGACGATGGGCGTCTCCGTCGTCGACGAGCACCCGTACGAGATCACCACGCAGGACGGAGCGAAGTACTGGATCGCCGACTTCGGCCTCCGGCTCGATCACGACACCGGGATCGAGCTCGACGAGACCGATCGCGATCGCTTCGTGGACGCGCTCGCCGCGATCATCCGCGGTGACGCCGAGAACGATCGCTTCAACGCGCTCGTCGTGGCCGCCGGTCTCCGCTGGAGAGAGGTCGTCGTCCTGCGCGCGTACGCGCGATATCTCCGACAGGTGGGCACCCGCTTCAGCCAGGACTACATCGCCGAGTGCTTGGCGACCCATCGCGACATCACCCGAGAACTCGTCGACCTCTTCCTGGCGCGGTTCGATCCCGACGGGCAACCGGGTGGCGCGGCAGGCCAGACCGATCTGGTCGCCTCGATCACCGATGCGCTCGACGCCGTGGCCGTCCTCGACGAGGACCGCATCCTGCGCGCGCTGCTCCAACTCGTGCTGGCCACGACGCGTACGAGCTACTTCCAGGCCGCCGAGCGCCCTCCAGCTCATCTCGCGTGCAAGCTCGACCCGTCCCGGGTCCCCGACCTCCCGCTTCCCCGCCCCATGTTCGAGATCTTCGTGTACTCGCCGCGCGTCGAAGGGGTGCATCTCCGCATGGGGCGTGTCGCTCGTGGTGGTATCCGCTGGTCGGACCGCCGGGAGGACTTCCGCACCGAGATCCTCGGGCTGATGAAGGCGCAGATGGTGAAGAACGCCGTCATCGTGCCCGTCGGGGCCAAGGGCGGGTTCGTCGTGAAGCGACCACCCACCACCCGAGAGGAGCTCCAGGCCGAGGTCGTCGCCTGCTACCGCATCTTCATCGGTTCGATGCTCGACATCACCGACAATCTCGTCGACGGCAACCCCGTGCCGCCCGCGCGCGTCCAGCGCTACGACACCGACGATCCCTATCTCGTCGTCGCCGCCGACAAGGGCACCGCGACGTTCTCCGACATCGCCAACGAGCTCGCCGTCGAGCGCGACTTCTGGCTGGGCGACGCGTTCGCCTCGGGCGGGTCCGTGGGGTATGACCACAAGAAGATGGGGATCACGGCGAAGGGCGCCTGGGAGTCCGTCAAACGTCACTTCCGGCAACTCGGCATCGACACGCAGACCACCGCGTTCACGGCCGTCGGGATCGGCGACATGTCCGGCGACGTCTTCGGCAACGGGATGCTGCTGTCGCAGCACATCGAGCTCGTCGCCGCGTTCGATCACCGCCACGTGTTCCTCGATCCGAATCCGGATGCCATCCGGACCTTCGAGGAGCGCACTCGCCTGTTCGCGCTCCCCCGGTCTTCCTGGGAGAGCTTCGACCGGGCGAAGATCTCCCCCGGCGGAGGTGTGTACCCAAGAGCCGCCAAGTCGATCCCGCTCTCTCCCCAGGTCCGGGAACGGCTCGGCATCGACGCGGCCGAGCTCACGCCCAACGAGCTGATCTCCGCGATCCTGCGCGCGCCCGTCGACCTCCTCTGGAACGGCGGCATCGGGACGTACATCAAGGCATCCACGGAACGGCACGCCGACGTCGGCGACAAATCGAACGACGGCATCCGGGTGGACGGCGCCGATCTCCGGTGCCGGGTGGTCGGCGAAGGCGGCAACCTCGGGTTCACACAACGCGGGCGCATCGAGTTCGCACTGCGGGGTGGCCTCATTCACACCGACGCCATCGACAACTCGGCCGGGGTGGACTGCTCCGACCAGGAGGTGAACATCAAGATCCTCCTCGGCGACGCGACCCGTCGCGGGGATCTCGATGTGCCGGCCCGCAACGCGCTGCTCGCGGAGATGACCGACGACGTCGCGGCGTTCGTGCTCGGCGACAACTACCGACAGGTTCGGGCTCTCGCGAATTCCCACGCCCTGGCGTTCGCGATGCAGGACGTCCACACCCGCTATCTCCGGTCACTCGAGCACGCCGGCAAGCTCGATCGCCAGCTCGAGTTCCTGCCCGACGACGACACGCTCGCCGATCGTCGCGGCGCCGGGGTCGGCCTCACCGTCCCCGAGCTGGCGGTGATGCTCGCGTACACCAAGATCACGATCGTGGAGGACATCCTCGCTTCCGACCTTCCCGACGACCCGGATTTCGTCGACACGCTCCTCCACGCATTCCCGACGCCACTCCAGACCCGATTCCGCGACGCCATCCTGCGCCACCCCCTGCGTCGGGAGATCATCACGAACGCGTTGGTCAACGACATGGTGAACATGGGCGGGTTCAGCCTCGTGTTCCGGATGCAGGAGGAGACGGGAGCGTCGACGGCCGATGTCCTTCGAGCGCACTTCGTCGCCCGGCACGTGTTCGGGCAGGACGCGCTCTGGTGCCGCATCGACGGGCTCGACAACCACGTCGGCGCCAACGTCCAGACGACCATGTACCTCGAGAGCCGGAAGCTCGTCGAGCGGGCGACCCGGTGGTTGCTCCGATCCCGGCGTCCCCCGCTCTCCATCCTGGCCACGATGGAGTTCTTCGCACCCGGCGTCGCGCGGTGCGCGGAGGTGCTTCCCGAGGTCCTGCGCGGCGACGAGGCCAAGTGGCTCGCCACGTGTGCCATCGGGCTCATCGAACAGGAGGTCCCCGGTGATCTCGCCCGGGAGATCGCGATGCAGGAATCGGTGTTCACCGCGCTCGACATCGTGGAGCTCGCGTCGTCGAGCGGACGGACGATCGACGACGTGGCCGCCATGCACAACGCCATCGGCGACCGTCTGGATCTGAGCTGGCTGCGCGATCGGGTGGTCGACGACCTGCCGCGCGACGACCGGTGGCACGCCCTGGCCCGTTCCGCGCTCCGGGACGACGCGTACACCGAACACCGGCTCATCACCGCCGCGGCCCTGACGGCCGGCCCGGAGGGCACGGACGTCGACGCCGCGCTCGACCACTGGATCGAAGCCAACCGCATTGGCGTCGATCGGGTCCACGCGATCCTCGAGGACATCCGCTCGCACGGCACCTATGACCTCGCCAACCTCTCCGTCGCGCTGAGGGAGCTCCGCAACCTCATCGAGTAGCTTCGACGACCGGCCAGGTTGGCGGTCACTCAAGGAGCGCGGCATGCGAGGCATCGTCCATACCGGAGACGGAAACGCGGAGATCACCGACGAGCTCGAGGTCCGCGGCCCGAACCCCACCGAGGTCGTCGTCCGCATGGTGGCCGCCGGGGTGTGCCACAGCGACCTTTCGGTCCTCGACGGGACCATCCCGTTCCCGACGCCGTGCGTCATGGGCCACGAGGGAGCGGGCGTCATCGAAGAGGTCGGCTCCGCGGTCAAGGCCGTCAAGCCCGGTGACCACGTGGTCGTCTCGACCTTGGCGAGCTGCGGCCAGTGCCCGGCGTGTGCCAAGGGGTTCCCCACCCGCTGCCGCGTGACGATCGGCAACATCAAGCAGCCGTTCACGTTCCGCGGCGAGCCGGCCTACAACTTCGCGGCCACCTCCGCGTTCGCCGAGCTGTCGGTGGTGGAGCAGATCCAGGCGGTGAAGATCAACAAGGACGTTCCGTTCACCTCGGCGTGTCTGATCGCGTGTGGTGTGATCACCGGCATGGGTGCAGTGATGAACCGGGCCAAGGTGCAGGCCGGCGAGAGCGCAGCCGTGTTCGGTGTCGGCGGTGTGGGCTTGAACGCGATCCAGGCGCTGCGCCTCGTCGGCGCGTCACGCATCATCGCCGTGGACACGTTGCCGCAGAAGGAAGCATTGGCGCGTCAGTTCGGTGCCACCGACTTCGTGAACGCGGCCGAGGGCAACGCGGTCGAGGCCATCAAGGGCATGCTGCCGGCCCGCGGCCTCTACAACCCCGGCGGTGTCGACTGGGCCTTCGAGTGCACGGGTGTGCCGCGGGCGCTGCACGACGCGATCGACTGCCTGGACTGGGGCGGCACCGCGGTGGCGGTGGGAGTGCCGGCGCCCACGGCGGAGCTGGTGAAGCCCATCATGGGCAGCTTCGTGTACATCGACAAGGGCGTGATCGGCTGCCGGTACGGAACGGCACGTCCGCACGCCGACTTCCCGAAGATCGCCGAGCTCTATCTCCAGGGCAAGGTGATGCTCGACGAGCTGGTCTCCCAGACGTATCCCCACGCCGAGTTCCACTCCGTCGTCCAGGACATGCACGACGGCAAGCTCGCTCGCGGCGTGCTCACCTTCTGAGCGGCATCATCGCCTCGCCGCGACGGCTTCGCGCACGGCCGCGGCGACCGCGGGGGCGACACGGCGGTCGAACGGCGACGCGATGATGAACTCCTCGGAGCGTTCCGTGTCCGACACCAGTGACGCGAGCGCGTGGGCGGCCGCGAGCTTCATCTGGTCGTCGACCGTGTGCGCGTGCGCGTCCAGCAGGCCGCGGAAGAAACCCGGGAACACGAGCACGTTGTTGATCTGGTTCGGGTAGTCGCTCCGGCCCGTCGCGACGATGCGCACGTTGCCCGGCACGAGCTCGGGCATGATCTCGGGAACCGGGTTCGCCATCGCGAACACGATGGCGTCGTCGGCCATCGTCGCCAGCCACTCGGGCTTCACGAGATCCGGACCGCTCACGCCGATGAACGCGTCGGCACCGCGGAGCGCGTCGACGAGGGTTCCGGTGACGCCGCCGCGATTGGAGTGCTCGACCATCCACTGCTTCTGGGGAGGGAGATCAGTCCGACCTGCGTGCAACACGCCGTGCGTATCCACGCCGATGATGTCGCCCACGCCTTCGTCGAGGAGCAGCTTCGCGCACGCAATCCCGGCGGCACCCATGCCGAGAAAGACGACCTTCAATTCGCCGAGCGGCTTCCCGACGACCTTGGCCGCGTTGAGCAGCGCCGCGAGGGTCACGACGGCCGTGCCGTGTTGGTCGTCGTGGAATACCGGGATGTCGAGCTCGGCGCGCAGGCGCGTCTCGACCTCGAAGCAGGCCGGCGCCGCAATGTCTTCCAGGTTGATCCCTCCGAAGCCCGGCGCGACGGCCTTGGCCACCATGACGAGCTCCTCGACCGAGCTCGTGCGCACGCAGATCGGATACGCGTCGATGCCGGCGAACTCCTTGAAGAGCATCGCCTTGCCCTCCATGACCGGCATCGCGGCCTCGGGACCGATGTTGCCGAGGCCGAGCACGGCCGTGCCATCGGTGAGGACGGCGACGGAGTTGCCCTTGATCGTGTACTTCCTGGCCAGCGAGACGTCGGCTGCGATCGCACTGCTCACTCGGCCGACGCCCGGCGTGTACGCCATCGACAGGTCCTCGCGGGTGCGCAGCGGGAACTTCGGCTCGACCGTGATCTTGCCGCCGCGGTGCAGGGCGAACGTACGGTCGTCCGCGCTGACGACGGTGACGCCGGCGACCGATCCGGCGGCCGCGACGACCTCACGCCCGTGCGCCTCGCTCCGGCAGTGCACGGTGATGTCGCGCACCACGACGTCGTCCCGGTGCCCACTGAGGTCGACGGAGTCGATGTTGCCGCCCGCGGCGCCGATGGCCGTGGTCAACCGACCCAGCGCGCCGGGGGCGTTCTCCAGCTCGACGGTGACGGTCAAGGTGTACGCGGGAGTTGTCACAGGGTTCCTGTTCGTGGCGGCGGCGAGAAGGCCACGATAACGTGGCGCAGGAGGCATCAATGGGGCGAGCCGACATCACCGACGAAGGATTCGTCGAAACTCGCGGCCATCGCAGCTGGTACCAGGTGATCGGCGAGCCGGGCGACGACGCCGGAAACATCCCGTTGCTGCTGGTACACGGCGGCCCCGGTGTGCCGTGGCCCAACGACCTCTATCCCGCCTTCGACCTCCTCGCCGACACCGGTCGCCCGATCGTGCTCTACGACCAGCTCGGGTGCGGCCGATCGGACCGACCGAACGATCACTCGCTCTGGACGATCGATGGGTTCGTCCAGGAGATCGACGACGTACGGCAAGGGCTCGGCCTCGAGCGGGTCCACCTCTACGGACTGTCCTGGGGCGGCATGCTCGCGATCGAGTACCTGCTCACTCGTCCGTCGGGCGTCGTCAGCGCGACCTTGTCGAGCGCGATGCACAGCGTGGCGCGGTACGAACAGGACGTCCAACCGCTCATCGACACGCTGCCGAGGACCGTGCAGGACACCTTGCGGCGCGCGCCCTCCCGCAACGCGTGGAATCCTCCGAAGTGGCTGTCCCACGCACGTTCGGGGCCGTCGGCGCGCCGGATCTCCCTCGAAGCCCGGCTCTCGCGGTTCCTGATGCCCGTGGTCGCCAACCGCGTCGCGCGGCGGGCGGCGGCGCTCGCGTCGCACGTCCCACAGCTCCGCGGGCCCGCGTACGACGTGGCGCTCATCGAGTTCAGCCGCCACTTCACGTGCCGGCTCGACCCCCTCCCGCTCAGCGTGTTCGAAGCGCTCATCGGCACCAACCGATTCGTGTATCACATGATGTGGGGTCCCGACGAGGCTCACGCGACGGGTGCATTGGCGGGCTGGTCCGTGACCGATCGACTCCCCGAGATCGAGACGCCCGTGCTCGTGACGTCGGGCCGTTTCGACGACGTCACCCCCGCGCACAGCGAGGAGTTGACCCGTCTGCTCCCCAACGCCCGCCGGCAACTGTTCGCAGAGAGCTCGCACATGGCCCTCCTGGAGGAACCCGAGGCGTACGCATCGGCGATGCGGGACTTCCTCGACGAGATCGAGCAGCTCTCACCGGCGATCGATTCGGCCGAGCCCTGAGCTCACTTCGATTGCGGTCGGGCCTCGGCCCGGATGCGCACGGTCACCTCGGGATGCACGGTGAGCATGAGCACCTTGGGCGGCTGCAGGCCCCATGCCCGCACGTCGAAGGCCTGCTCCCCTTCGAGGATGAGCGCGTCACCGTCGCGAGTCACGACGAGATCACCCTGCACGTCACAGGACTCACCACGGAACGCGATCACGCCGCGAAGGTGCAGTACCTGACGCTCGACCCCGTCGACACTGGTGATCTCACCCACGATGAGCGGAAACCTCTTCGCGTCCACGCGCCGGCGCGTCTCCCGATCCACGAGCGGGTTCCCCGAGCGGAGCCGCTGGACGGGGATCTCCACGTGCCCGGAAGCACCGGTCTTCGCGGCCAGCCCCTTGGTGGTGACGTCGACCTCGAACCAACCTGCGAGTCCGGTGGCCGTCGCGTGGATCGGGTGCACGCTCGACGAGCCCTCGATCCACACCTGCGACCGATCGGGATCGAGCTCGAAGCGGGTGGTCGTCATGCGAATCGTCTCATTCCAATCGGGGTCATTCGAATCGGGTCATTCGAATCGGGCGCCCATGTCGCGGATCACGTCGACGAGCGTGGTCGGCGAGTCGGGCGCCGGTTCTCCCGGCGCGTAGCGCACCGACCGTAACCGGCCGGTGTAGGCGAACGAGCCGAAGCGCTCGGCGAGCTCCCAGGACACCGGCGAGCGCGGGTCCCGTCCGACGGTGATCCCCTCGAACGGCGCCATGCCGAACAGCATCGGAACCCCCGCGAGAGCGGCGTGCCTCTCGCCGTCGATCGACAGGCTCACGTCCCAGACGTTGCCGCCCGGCGCGGCGAAGTCCGCCGCGAGCGATCGGGCTCCCGCGGGAATCATTCCCGCCGAGAGGTGGCGGAGGCGGCCCCGACCGTCGTTGTGCACGAATCGCAGCTCGCCGTCGAGGACGTAGAGCGCGTAGCCGGATCCCTGATCGCCGTGCGCGACGAGCACCCCTTGGTCCCCCACCGCGTACTCGACCGACGCGGTGATGGTCAGCGCGCGGAACCAGACGAGCTGCACCGATCGCCAGCGTTCGAGCGACGGCGTGCCCGGGTACAACGTGACCGGCCGGGAGTACACCTCGCTGCGAGGGGGCCGCACGAGGTACTTGATGCTGCTGCCTTCGTCGAGCGGATAGACCTGATTTGCCCACGCCGCCCGTTCCCACGCGTCGGCCAATTCGCGCAGCTTCTCGGGCTCCCCTTCGGCGAGGTTGCGGAGCTCGGTGGGGTCCTCGGCGAGGTGATAGAGCTCCCACTCGTGATCGCCGAACTCGGTGAGCGGCTGATGGAGCGTGACGACCTCCCAACCGTCGCGGTAATAGCCCCGGTGGCCGATCATCTCGTAGAGCTGCTCGGTGTGGCGGCTGGGTGCGGCGCCGTCGTCGAGCGTCGGCGCGAAGCTCGTGCCGATCATCGGCTTCAGCGCCATACCGTTGCGCTCGGTGGGCGGTTCGACGCCGATGAGATCGAGGAGCGTCGGCAGCACGTCGGTCACGTGCGTGTACTGCCGCCGGAAGCCTCCCGCGTGCTCGGCCAGGCGCTTCGGCCACGACACGATGAACGGCACCTGATGACCGCCCGCGTGCGTGTTGATCTTGTAGAGCCGCCAGGGCGTGTTGCCGAGCATCGCCCAGCCGCGAGGGTAGTGCGGCGTGGTCTGCGGGCCGCCGAGCAGATCGAGGCGGCCGTAGTCGGCGTCGAGGTCGTCACCCTGCAAGAGGTGCACGAAATACGACGAAGTGCCGGTGACCTCACCCTCGCGTGACGCACCGTTGTCCGACGTGAACAGGAACAGGGTGTTGTCGAGCTCGCCCATCTCGTCGAGCGCGCCGACGAGCCGGCCGAGGTTCTGGTCGATGTTGTCGACCATCCCCGCGTAGACCTCCATGTGGCGGGCGAAGAGCTCCTGCTCATGATCGGACAGCTCGTCCCACGGGAGCACGTCGTGGTGCAGCTCGGTGTTGCGCGGGGCGAGCTCGAGGCCGTCGGGAAGCAGGCCGAGCGCACGCTGCTTCTCGAATCGCGTGTCGCGCGCCGCATCCCACCCGGCCCGGTAGCGATCGCGGTACTTCTCGATATCCACGGCCTTGGCGTGCAACGGCGCGTGTACCGCGCCGTGCGCGAAGTACAGCAGGAACGGCTGCTCCGGATTCGACGCCTTGCCTCCACGCACCATCGAGATGGCGCGGTCGGTGATGTCGTCGGTGAAGTAGTAGTCGTCGGGATAGCGATCGGTCTCGACCGCGTGGTTGTCTTCCACCAAGCGGTGTGGATGGTGGAGATTGGTGAACGCGTCGAGGAAGCCGTAGTACCGGTCGAACCCGCGCTGACACGGCCACGAATGCCGCGGACCGGCCGCCGACTGATCCGAGTCCTTCGTGAGGTGCCACTTGCCCACCATGTACGTGCAGTAGCCGTGGCCACGCAGGATCTCAGCCATCGTCGCCGCGTTCTCGGCGATCTCCATGGCGTAGCCGGGGAACCCGGCATCGGAATGCGGGACGGTACCGATCCCGGCCATGTGCGAGTTCATGCCGGTGAGCAACGCGGCGCGCGTCGGCGAGCACATCGGCATCACGTGGAAGTCCGTGTAGCGGACGCCCCGCGCCGCGAGCGCGTCGAGATGCGGGGTCTCGATCTCGGATCCGTAGCAGCCGATGTCGGAGTAACCGAGATCGTCGCAGAGGACGATCACCACGTTCGGCGCGTCCGGTGGAGCCTCGGGACGCGCCGGCCACCAACCCTCGGAGCCGGCAAAGGTCCGGCCGATGCGGCCCTCGAACCCCGCGTAGGCCTCGGTACCGTCGCCCGTGCCCGGCGTCGTCGTCATCCATCCCCCCTGTGGAACTCGGGGGCATCGTAGGCCGCGCCTCTCCGCGGAGCCGCCCTTCGTCGTCATTTCCTGGAGGGCTGGGCTCCCTGAAGTGACATCGAACCGTGGATCATGGCGCCGTGGCCGCGGTGGTGCCGTTCGGCCCTAGGCATACCCCGTCCGCCCGCGCCAAGATCGCGGCGACGCGCGCCGCCGCGCGCCCGGGAGAAGCCCATGCACACATTCGACACCGTCGACGGGAACGAAGCGGCGGCCCACGTCGCCCATCGGCTCTCCGAGGTGATCGCGATCTATCCGATCACGCCCGCGTCTCCGATGGCCGAGCTGTCCGACGCGTGGTCGTCGGCCGGCCGGACGAACCTCTGGGGCACGGTGCCCGAGGTCATCGAGATGCAGTCCGAAGCCGGAGCCGCCGGCACCCTGCACGGAGCCGCGACCCGCGGCGCCCTCGCCACGACCTTCACCGCGTCGCAGGGCCTGCTGCTGATGCTGCCGAACATGTACAAGGTCGCCGGCGAGCTGCTGCCGGCCGTCATCCACGTGGCGGCACGCTCGCTCGCCACCCACGCACTGTCGATCTTCGGCGATCACTCCGACGTGATGGGTGCCCGTCAGACCGGCTGGGCGATGTTGTCGTCGGGATCGGTGCAGGAGGCCGCCGACCTCGCGCTCGTCTCCCACGCCACCACGCTCGAATCGCGCGTCCCGTTCCTCCACTTCTTCGACGGCTTCCGTACGTCGCATGAGATCGCCACCATCAATCTCCCCACCGACGACGATCTCGCCGCGTTGATCGACGAGCAATGGATCGCCGCGCACCGGTTGCGCGGCCTCGACCCCGATCGACCCACGCTGCGCGGCACGGCACAGAACCCCGACGTGTTCTTCCAGGCACGTGAAGCCGGGACGCCGTTCACGAACGCGGTGCCGGCGCTCGTCGAAGGCGCGTTTGCCCGCCTCGCCGAGCGCACGGGCCGCTCCTACGGCCTCGTCGACTATCTGGGCGCCGCCGACGCCGAGCGCGTCGTCGTGCTCATGGGATCGGGCGTCGGCGCGGCCCGGGAAGCGGTGGCGGCACTCGTCACGTCGGGCGAGAAGGTCGGCCTGCTCCAGGTTCGCCTGTACCGGCCGTTTCCGACGAGCGCGTTCCTCGCCGCCCTGCCCGAATCGGCCCGGTCGATCGCGGTGCTCGATCGCACGAAGGAGCCCGGCGCTCCGGGTGATCCGTTGTATCTCGACGTTGTCGCCACCCTGGCGGAGGCGGCTGCGGCCGGCCGGCCGATGCCGGCGGTCGTCGACGGCCGGTACGGACTCTCCTCGAAGGAGTTCACACCCGCGATGGTCAAGGCGGTGTTCGACAACCTCGCCGCGGCGGCTCCTCGCCGTCGCTTCACCGTCGGCATCGTCGACGACGTGAACCAGTCGAGCCTCCCCGTCGATCCGTCGTTCACGACCGACCGAGCCCCCGTGCGGGCCGTGTTCTACGGGCTCGGCTCCGACGGCACCGTCAGCGCCAACAAGCACACGGCCAAGATCGTCGGCGACCGTACCGGGCGCCACGCGCAGGGCTACTTCGTGTACGACTCCAAGAAGTCGGGATCGATGACCGTGTCGCATCTCCGTTTCGACGATCACCCGATCACCTCGACGTATCTCATCTCCGACGCCACCTTCGTCGCCTGCCACCAGTTCGGGCTGCTCGAACGGGTCGACGTCCTGCATCTCGCCGCGCCCGGCGCGACGTTGCTCCTGAACAGCCCGTACGGCATCGACGGGACGTGGGACCGCCTGCCGCGCGAGGTGCAGCAACAGATCGTCGACAAGGGCCTCTCCGTGTTCACGATCGACGCGCACCGGGTGGTGCGAGATGCGGGGCTCGCCGGGCAGATCAACACGGTCATGCAGGTGTGCTGCTTCGCGCTCACCGATCTCCTCCCGCTCGAGGAAGCCGTCGCCGCGGTCAAGGAATCGGTGGCGAAGGCGTATGGCAAACGCGGCGGTCCGGTCGTGGAGGCGAACCTCGTGGCCATCGACACGACCCTCGTGGCCCTGCAACGACTCGAAGTACCGTCATCGGCCACGAGCACCTACCGGCTCCGGCCACCGGTACCGGCCGAGGCGCCCGACTTCGTGCAACGCGTGACGGCTCGGATGCTGGCCGGTGAGGGCGACCTCCTCCCGGTGAGCGCGCTGCCGGTCGACGGGACGTTCCCCACCGGAACGGCCCGCTACGAGAAGCGCGGCCTCGCCACCGAGATCCCGATCTGGGACGAGGCGATCTGCATCGACTGTGCCCGTTGCGCGCTCGTGTGCCCGCACGCGGCGATCCGTATGAAGGTGTTCGAACCCGCCGCGCTCGACGGCGCGCCCGATGGCTTCCGGGCCAAGACGTTCCGTTCCGCCGAGCACCCCGGATTGCAGCTCACGATCCAGGTCGCACCCGACGACTGCACCGGCTGCGGCGTGTGCGTGGACGTGTGTCCGGCAAAGTCGAAGTCGGAGGTGAAACACAAAGCCATCAACATGGAGGCCATCGCGCCACATGTGGAACGCGAACGGTCCTCGTTCGACTTCTTCCTCGCGATGCCGGCCATCGCCCCGGGCACCCTCGACCCCGCAAGCGTCAAGGGTGCGCAGGTCCGCGACCCCCTGTTCGAGTTCTCCGGCGCCTGCGCCGGTTGCGGCGAAACGCCGTATCTGAAGCTGCTCACGCAGCTGTTCGGCGATCGCGCGATCGTGGCCAACGCCACGGGTTGCTCGTCGATCTACGGCGCCAACCTCCCGACCACGCCGTGGTCCACTGATGCCCACGGCCGCGGTCCCGCCTGGGCCAACTCGTTGTTCGAGGACAACGCCGAGTTCGGATTGGGCATGCGCATCGCGTTGGACCGTCAGTCGGCGATCGCCCGCGCCCTCGTCGAGCAACTCGCCGGTGCGATCGGCGTCGAGCTCGTGGCGTCGCTCCTCGCCGTCGACCCCGTCTCCCCCACCGACGACGCGACGATCGCGACGCAACGCGCACGCGTCGCGCAGCTCGACGCCCAACTCGTCGGTCTCGCGTCCCGCGACGACGACTCGGCCGTGCTCGCCCGCCGCTTGCAGCCCCTCACCGGCACGCTCGTGCGCAAGAACGTGTGGATCGTCGGCGGCGACGGCTGGGCGTACGACATCGGCAGCGCCGGGCTCGACCACGTGCTCGGCTCGGGACGCGACGTCAACATCCTCGTGCTCGACACCGAGGTCTATTCCAACACCGGCGGGCAGGCGTCGAAGTCCACGCCCCGCGCCGCGGTGGCCAAGTTCGCGTCCGGCGGCAAGCTCACACCGAAGAAGGATCTCGGCGTGGAGGCCCGTCGATACGGCAACGTCTACGTCGCCCAGATCGCGATCGGCGCCAACGACGTGCAGGCCGTCAAGGCCTTCGCGGAAGCCGAGGCGTGGCCGGGTCCGTCGTTGATCATCGCCTATTCCACCTGCATCGCCCACGGCATCGACATGCAGACGTCGATGACCCACCAGAAGGACGCCGTGCGCTCCGGCTATTGGCCGCTCTACCGCTTCCACCCCGGCGTCGGCGATCACACGGTGCCGTTCCATCTCGACAGCAAGGATCCGGTGATCCCCATCGCCGATTTCGTCAGCAGCGAGGCGCGCTTCGCGATGCTCGCCCGCTCCAATCCCGATCACGCGCGCGAACTGCTCGACGTCGCGCAGCAGGACGTCGACGAGCGGTGGCGGTATTACCGTCAGCTCGCCGGCATCGAGCGATCCATGCCCAGCATCGAAGTCCGGGAGGAGGACTGATGCCCGACCTCCGCACTCGCTATCTCGGGTTGGAGCTCGCCAATCCGCTCGTCGCGTCGGCCGGACCGATGACCGGACGACTCGAAACGCTCGCGCTGCTCGAGGAGGCGGGCGCGGCGGCCGTGGTCCTGCCGTCGCTGTTCGAAGAGGAGATCACGAACACCGCGTACGAGCTCCACGACATCCAGACCCGCGGCACCGAGGTGTTCGCCGAGGCGTTGAGCTACCTACCCGATCTGCCCGACGTCGCCAGTGGGCCGGAGCGCCACCTGCAACTCGTGGCCGACGCGAAAGCCCGCCTGGGCATCCCCGTGATCGCGAGTCTCAACGGCACGACGACCGGCGGCTGGACGCATTACGCCGCGGAGCTCGCCGAAGCCGGCGCCGATGCGCTCGAGTTGAACGTGTATCACGTGGCGGCAGATCCCGAGGACACGCCCGCGTCGGTCGAGCGCCAGCTCCACGAGCTCGTGCGCGAGGTGCGGGCGACCGTGCAGATCCCGCTGGCCGTGAAGCTCTCACCGTATTTCACGACGCTCTCGCACATGGCCCAGCAACTCGTGGAGGCGGGCGCGAACGGTCTCGTGTGCTTCAACCGCTTCTACCAGCCCGACATCGATCTCGAATCGCTCGCCGTGACGCCGACATTGGAGTTGAGCACGCCGGCGGAGCTGCGGTTGCCGTTGCGGTGGATCGCGATTCTGCACGGACGCGTGCGGTGCTCGCTCGCCGCGTCGGGAGGCGTGCACTGGCCCACCGACGTCATCAAGGTCCTGCTCGCGGGCGCAGACGTGGCCATGTCGACCTCCGCGTTGTTGCGCCACGGACCGGAGCACATGAGCGTGTTGCGCGCCGGATTGATCGAGTGGCTCGAGGAGAACGAATACGAGTCGGTCGAGCAGATGCGCGGGAGCGTGAGCCGCCGGGCGATCACCGATCCCGACGCGTACGAGCGCGCCAACTACTACCAGGTGCTCACGGAGACGACCCGCCGCTACTACCGCTGAGCGTTGTTGCCGGCGTTCACTTCACACCTGGCACACGCAGAACTCGTTGCCGTCGGGGTCCTGCATCACGATCCAGGCCTCCTCGTGCTCCACGATCGGTTGGGAGCTGACCCGCGTGGCACCCAACGTTTCGAGGTGCGCGGCCTCGGCTTCGATGTCGCCTGCCTCGAGGTCGAGGTGCACGCGGTTCTTCGCGACCTTGGCCTCGCCGACCCGTTGCAGGATGATCTTCGGCAGCTCGCCGTCGGGGTCGACGATCGACCGGTAGTTCCCGGCTTCTCCCTTTCGCTCGTAGCCGAGCGCCGCGCACCAGAACGCCGTCGCCCGTTCCAAGTCGCTGCAATCGATCCCAATCTCGAACCGTGTGGCCATGCGGCCAGTGTAGAGAGCTGGGCTACCGTATGACCATGGAGCTGAACCCGTTCTCCTACGAGTTCCACGAGGACCCGTACCCGACCTATCACTGGTTGCGGGACAACGAACCCGTGTACCACAACAGGGAGCTCGACTTCTGGGCGCTCACCCGGTACCGCGACGTGTTCGACGCGTCGTTGGACTGGAGCACCTACTCGTCGGCGCAGGGCATCACGGTCGAACGGATCGACCCGAAGACCCTCGAGAACACGCCGATGATGATCATGATGGACCCGCCGCGCCATGATCGGCTGCGCACCCTCGTCAATCGAGTCTTCACCCCGCGCCGCATCAACGATCTCGAGGACTTCATCCGGTCCACCGCCAAGCAGCTCCTCGAGCCGCTCGCCGCGAACGGTGGCGGCGACTTCGTGACCGAGCTCTCCGCGCTGCTCCCCATGGAGGTCATCTTCACGCTGCTCGGAGTACCGGACCCGGACCGTCGACAGCTGCGCGGCTGGATGGACCTCTCGCTCGATCGCGACCGCGATTCACCGAAGATCCCGGATCGCGCGATCGAGGCGATGATCTACCTCGGCGTCTACTGGCAGGACTTCATCGCCGAGATGCGCCAACACCCCAACGACGGCTTGATCGCGGCGTTGACCACGGCCGAGGTCGACGGTGAACGGTTGACCACGGGCGAGATCATCGGCTTCTGCTCATTGCTCGGCGCCGCCGGCAACGAGACGGTCACGAAGCTCCTCGCCAACGCGTGCGTGCTGTTCGCCCGGAACACGGACCAGTGGCGGCTGGTACGCAACGACCCGTCAGCACTGCCCGCGGCGGTCGAGGAGGTACTCCGGTACTCGTCGCCTTCGCAGTACCAGGGCCGCATGACCACGCGCGAGGTCACGCTGCACGACACGACGATCCCGGCGGATTCGAGAGTGCTCCTGGTCACGGGCTCGGCCAACCGCGACGAGCGCGAGTTCCCAGACCCCGACCGGTTCGACGTGCAGCGTCCCTCTCACGTGTCGCTTGGTTTCGGTCATGGGATCCACTTCTGCATCGGGGCGCACCTGGCCCGCCTGGAGAGCCGCGTGGCGCTGGAGGAGTTCGGTGCCCGGTTCCCCGAGTACACCGTGGACGACTCGCAGTGTGTCCGGGTCCACATGAGCAACGTGCACGGATTCGCCTCGGTCCCGTTCACGGGCGGTTCCTGAGAGTCCGCTCGCACCGGAACGACATCGAGTCGAGATTCCGGGCTCAGGTCCGGGGGGCGACACGCCGATCACCCGGACCATGAGTGTTTACGGAATCAGTGGTGCCACGCCGTCGTCGGGGCCCGCTGCGGCCGAACCCCTGAGCCTCCGTGATCGCGTCCAGCACGCACTGGACTCGGTGGCGCACCTCTTCGGGACGACGACCGACGATCTCGAGACGCAGCTGCGGGGCGGTCAGAGCCTCGCCGGCCTGGCCGACGCGAAGCACGGATCACGCGACGACCTGCTCGCCGCGATCAAAACCGGGCTCACGGACAACCTCCCCCAGGGAGCCGCGCCCCCGAGCGACGCGGTGCTGACTCGACTGGCGAACCGGGTGGCCGATCACGTCGGCGGGCCGCTGGGCACACGCCGTCCGGGCGACGCCGCGCCCGCTGCGCCGGCGGTCGACCGCGATGGAGACCGCGCCGGAGAGAACGGAGCCAGTGGTGACGCCGCGGCCAAGCCTCCGATCACGAGTGACACCGATATCAACGCGGTGCTCAACCGCATCCAGGCTCGGATCTCGAGCACGAACAACATCGCCGCGTGGATGACCGACGCGAATCCGACGACCAGCGGAACCGTCGACCACGTCGGCTGACGATTCCCGCCGCGCCGGCTCAGCGCGGGAGCACGACCTCCGGAAGCGGGTGACGGAACAACGCGGCGGCGTTCTCGCAACACATCGAGCGCAGCTCGTCGTTCGGGATGTGCCCCCACAGTTGTTCGATCACGGCTTGCGTGTCGGGCCAGGTGCCGTCGCCGTGCGGGTAGTCGGTTTCGACCATGATGTTCTCGACGCCGATCGTGTGGCGCGTATCGATGGTCGACGGGTCGTCGAGCGTGCAGAACCAGAAGTTGCGGCGCAGGACGTCGGCCGGACGGACGTCCCACCCCGCACCGTAACCCGAACGGTCGACGATGTTCTCCAGCCGGTCGAGCAGCATCGCCACCCAGCCGATCCCGCCCTCCGACATCGCGATCTTCAGCTCCGGGAATCGCGCCGGATACCCCGACCACAGCCACTCGGTCGCCGCGTGCAGCGAGAGCTGACCGAACAAGGTCGCGGCGAGCTGCACCATCGGCGAGCCTGCGGGCAGATCGACCATGCCCGACGAGCCGACGTGCAGGCAGACGACCGTGTCGGTCTCCACGCACGCCTCGATCACCGGGTCCCAATGACCAACCTCGAACAACGACGGGAGATCGATGCGTTGCGGCCGTTCGGGGAGGCTCACCGCTTTGAACCCGCGCGCCGCGTTGCGGCGGATCTCGTCGGCCGCGAGCGCGGGATCGGCGAGGAACGTCACGCCGAGCGGGACGATCCGGTCGGGATGCGGGATGTACCACTCGTCGTAGAGCCAGTCGTTCCACGCGCGCGTGACCGCGAGTCCGAGCTCCGGATCGGAGCACTGGGAGTACACGCGGCCGCAGAACCCGGTGATCATCGACGGGAAGTTGAGCGACGCCCACACCCCGTTGACGTCCATGTCGTGCACGCGGGCATCGACGTCGTAGCAGCCCGGCCGCATCTGTTCGAAGCGGAACGGCTCGATCTTGACCGTGTCCGGCCGGCGGCCCGCCACCGCGTTCTGGCCCACCTGGGTGAAGAACCCGCCGTCGAAGGCCCAGACCTCGTGGCCCTGCTTCGTCTCGACGATCTTCGGCGCGTCGTCCTGGAGCCCGGCCGGCAACCGCCCCTCGAACATGTGCGCCGGCTCGACCACGTGATCGTCGACCGAGATGACCGTGTACTTCACCGTGCGAGGTTCGGGCTCCGGGAGGAACAGGTCCGCGGGGAGCGGCGCGGCCGTCGTCATCTCGCGTTCCTCATCCCCATGCGGCGCGCAACTCCACCGGATGCCGCAACACGCCACCGCGCGGGCGGGACGCGGCTTCGTCGAGCAGGCGAAGGTTCGGAAGGCGTTCTAGCACCACGTCGAGCGCGGTGATGAGCTCGCGGCGCGCCAGATGTTTGCCGGGACAGAACTTGCGGCCGAAGCCGAACGTCACGACCTCCTGCGGCGGACGGTCGGGATCGAAGCGGTCGGGATCGGCGAAGACCGCCGGATCACGATTCGCCGCCGCGAGGGCCAGCAGCACCATCGTGCCGGCCCGGACGGGTTCACCGAGGATCTCGACGTCTTCGGTGGCGATGCGAGGGAGGATCGCGAGCGGACCCTCGAAGCGCAGCAGCTCGTGCACCACGCCGACGCGCCACTCGGGCTCGTTCGCTGCACGCTCGACCATCTCGCGCTGCGGCAGCAACGTGTGCAGGAGATTGCCCATCGCGTGCGACGTCGTGGTGGCCCCGACCGCGAAGAGGAGCCGCGCCGTCGCGAACACCTCGTCGTCATCGAGTGAATCGTCACCGAGGCGAGCGTGCAACAGCTCGGACAGGATGTCGTCCACGGGATCGAGCCGGCGAGCGGCGAGCAGGGGCGCGATCTGTTCGCCGACCTCGGCCGCGGCCCGGCGCGCCCCGTCGGGGTCCACCGGGAACTGCAGCATGTGCTCGACCCAGCGCCGCATCTGCACGAAGTCCGACAGCGGGAGACCGAGCTTCTTCGTGATCGCGGCGAACGGCAATGCGGTGGTGAACTCGGTGACGAGATCACATTCGCCGCGATCGACGAACCGATCGACGAGCTCGTGCGCGAGCGGCACGAGCGACTCCTCGTCGAAGTGGTCGACGACACGAGAACGGAACGCGGGCGTGGCCAGCTTGCGGTGCACGTCGTGCTCGACGCCGCTCATCGAGATGAACGTCGGTCCGACTGCCGGTTCCGTCACGGCGCGATGGAACTCGCCCCCCGGCAGCACGTCGTCGTCGAACAGGATCTGGCGAACGTCCTCGAATCCGGTCACGAGCAGTGCGTCGGCGGCGAGGAACTTCGCCCACACGGCTCGGCCCCGGCGTCTCGCGGCCGCCAGCGCATCATGGAGCTCGCGACCCGAGAGCGGATCGAGCGCAAAGTCGGCGTCGGCCACGGTGCCCGCTCCCGTTGACATCGCGTCGGTCATCGGCCGCCACGCTATCCCGAACCGCTACACCGGCGCGACGGTGACCACGGCGACGGTCAGCAGCCGATCGTCGGCGCCACGGTCCCGCAGTTCGACGCGAACGACGTGGCCGTCGGGGCGCTCCCCGATCACGGTCCCCGCGGCTTCGATCGGACCCACCCGACCGGGTGCGACGAAGTGGACCACGGCGTCGGTCATCACGCCGGGCGACCGTGTGTGCTGCTCGACGACGTGCACGGCGGCGGCGTCGACCGTGATGCCGATCACGGCGCCGTGCAGGATGCCCCACGGGTTACGGAGCTGTGGGATCAGGTCGAGCCGGACCGACACGGGCGACGCAGGCCGGATGCCCAGCAGGGGCGGGAAGTCGGGGGCGCGTCCTTCCGGCATGCGCAGGCAGAAGGGCCGCGTGCCGACGGGCAACGCGCCCTCGAAGGTGAGGATCGACGACGTGAGCACGCCGGTCGCCACGAGCGAGTCGTTCGACTCGTCGCGGGCCTCCACGGATGTGACCACGGCGTTGCGGCCGACGCGCCGCGTCCGCGACCTCAGCACGAGCGCGCCGTGCACGTCGAGCGTCGCGATCCGCTGATTGATGTTGGTCGAGACGACCCACCGCGGGAGAGCGGCCAGACCGCTGGTGAGCCCTCCGACGCAATCCATCAATCCGAGCATCGCGCCGGCACGAACCTGCCCGTTCGGAAGCCGGAGGTCCGGACCGGGATCGACCCGGCCCACCGACTCCGGGCGGTCGGCGCCGACCTCCGTGGTCTCGTCGAGCTCGAGCCCGAGCCAGTACGAGAACGCGCGGCCGTCGCTTCGTTCGGTCTCGGTCACGGCGAGGCCCGGGGGAGTGTGGCGACGGCCGTCGCGACGGCCGTGACACGGCCGTCGCCGTCAACGGTCTCGATCCGCGCCGTGCCGTGTGAAGGGGTCGCGGTGATCACCTCGGCCCGCGTGCGCACCGGGCTCACCTTGTTCAGCGCAAGATAGGTGAGATGCAGATCGACGGTCTCGACCGGCGCGCCGCACGCTGCCGGCAGCACGTGGTCGGCGGCCAGGCACAGCAACGTGGCGACCACGCCACCTTGCAGTGCATCGAGCGTGTTGCACGAGTAGTCGATGACGGGAGCTTCGAGCACTCCGGCGGGACCGTCGATCACGCGCACCTCGAGCGCGTCGGCAATCGGCTGGACGAGGTTCCCTCCCGAGAGCCAGGCCGGCGGCACACCATCGTCGGTGGTGTTGGCGGACCGCACGATGTCGGGGTTGCCTTCGCGGCGGGGCAGGACCGCGAAGGTCATGCTCGCGAGCCCGGCCGGCGCGCCGCCGGCCGAGAGCTCGACCTCCATCACGACCGTCGACCGCCCGGCCCGCACGACACGGCCGACGGCTTCGATCTCCCCGTCGCTCGGGCGTTCGACGAGGTGCAGCGTGAGGTCGGCCGTGGCCATCCAGTTGGGATGCGCGGCCCGGGCCGCGAGACCACCGGCCAGCATGTCCACCAGCGTCGCCACCGGCCCCGCCAACACCCGGCCCGATGGCGCACAGATCTCGGGCCGGACGGGGATCCGGCCGCGCGCCTCGTGGTCGCTCACCTGCACGACGGGCGCGAGGTCGCGCAACACATGATGCGGTGGCGGATAGAGCTTCGGCACAGACCGCAGACCGTACTATCGGGCCATGACCGTACCCGCCCGCATCAGCCTGGTGACGCTCGGCGTCCGAGACGTCGCCCGCGCCACGGCGTTCTACGAGCAACTCGGATGGCAGCTGTCGTCGGCCTCCAACCCGAGCGTCTCGTTCTTCCACACCGCCGACTCGGCGTTCTCCCTGTACGGGTTCGACGCCCTCGCCGAGGACGCCGGCCTCCCGGCCGATCCCCTCCCGGCGTTCCGCGGCGTCTCGTTGGCGATCAACATGGAGAGTGAGGCCGAGGTCGATCGAGTACTCGGCGAAGCGGAACGCGCCGGCGGGCGCATCCTCAAGCCCGCGCAGCGGGTCTTCTGGGGCGGCTACTCGGGATACTTCACCGATCCCGACGGGTACGCCTGGGAGGTCGCCCACAACCCCGGCTTCCCGATCAACGACGACGGCTCGATCGCCTTGCCCGACTGAGGCACCACGCCCGCTCTCCCGCCGACCGCGGCGTGCCGTACTACGACGAGAACGTGTCGCGCAGCTGCGCCTTGAGGACCTTGCCCGCGGCGTTGACAGGGAGCGCGTCGACGAGCTCCACCTGGCGGGGCTTCTTGAAACCCGCGAGATGCGCGCCGGCGAACCGCACGAGCTCCTCGGGCTCGACAGCCATGCCATCTTCCGGCACCACCACCGCGCAGACTCGTTCACCCCACCGATCATCGGGGATCCCCACGACCGCGACGTCCCGCACACCGGTGAATCTGCGCACCACGTCCTCGACCTCGCGCGACGACACGTTCTCCCCGCCGGTCACGATGATGTCCTTCTTCCGGTCGACCACGAACAAGAAGCCTTCGTGGTCGAGGCGGCCGACGTCACCCGTACGCAGCCAGCCGCCGGCGATCGTGGCGCTCGTGGCCGCCGGATCCCGCCAATAGCGCGCCATCATCTGCTCCGCGCGCACCACGATCTCCCCCGGCTCGCCCGCCGCGACATCGTGCAGATCGTCGTCGACGATTCGCACCTCGACCGGCGACTGCACCCGCCCGGCGGCGCGCAGCAGGCCGTCTGCGCCGCCCAGTGCACGGCGATGGGCATCCGCGTCGAGGAACACCGCGTTTCCCGAGAGCTCGGTCATCCCGTAGCCCTGCGAGAACTCGCAGCCGAACCGCGCGGCCGCTCGGCGCAACACCGACTCCGGGATCGACGATGCGCCGTAGCCGATCGAGCGCAACGACGACAGGTCGTATCGATCGATCGCCGGATCGTCGAGCAGCATCGACAACATCGTCGGGGCGAGGGACACCGCGGTCACCCGGTACTCGGCGACGAGCGCCGCGACCCCTTCCGGCGTGAAGCGACGGGCGAGCACCACCGGTCGCGCGTGCTGATGGAACAACAGCACGTTGTACGCGGACACGTGACAGAGAGGGAACGGGAAGAGGTACACGTCGTCCCCGCGTACCGGACGGCAGCGATCGGTCACGACCAACGCGGCGCCGAGGCTCCGGTGCGTCAACATCGCCCCCTTCGGCGCGCCCGTCGTCCCGCTCGTGAAGATCAACCACGCGACATCATCAGGCCCAGGCGTTCGCGTCCCGGCCCGTTCCGTCGCGTCGATCACCGATTCGTACGACAACTCGTCCGGGGCGGCGTTGTCGATGGCGATCGTGGTCTCGACGCACGCGAGTCGCGATCGGTAGGGCGCCAGCGAGTCCAGCAGCAGCCGCTCGCCGATCAGCACCGACGGCTCGGCCCGTGCGAGCTGGGCCGCGAGCTCTTCGGGATGCAGCCGGTAGTTGAGCAGGACCAGCACCGTCCCTGCGGCCGGCACCCCGTAGAGGCACTCCACGTAGGCCGGACAGTTCTCCGCCAGGACGGCCACGCGGTCGCCCGGCCGGGTGAGGACCTCGAGCCCGGCCGCCAGCTTGCGTACCCGCGTCGCCAACGCCCCGAACGAACGGACCGAACCCTCGAACAACAGAGCCGCCGCTCGAGGAGACGACGATGCGGCTTCGCTGACGATGTCCTCGAGGAGCACGGACGCTCGATTCAGCTCTCGCAGTGCTCCTTGAGCGCGGCGAGGGCGCCCTTGTAGATGTCGGCGAACATCGGCAACAGCTCGTCGGGAACGACGGCCACGCTCCACGTCACGCGGGATCCGGCGCCTTCAGGGTGCACGGCCACCGTCGCGAGGTGCGACTCCATCGGCAGTGGGAGCTCGGGGATGAAGTAACTGAACCGCCGGGCCGCGTCATCGCTCTCCCGAAGCGTCTCGGCCACTTCCAGGCCCAGCATCGCGACGTATCGCGTGTCGCCCTCCACCCGTACGGCTTCGACACCGGGGAACCACGCCTGCACACCCCCGAAATCGCTCAGGACCTTCCAGACCGAATCCGGGTCCCGATCGATGGTGATCTCCTGCTCCAACTCGGCCACGCCCGCCTCCGTTGTTCGAAATGGTCGGCCGGTAGGCTACGGGCTCCACGAACGGAGGGCCACCGATGACCCAGCTGCGCGATGCGAACGTCGTGATCACCGGGGGTGCGAGCGGCATCGGCCGGCGCATGGCCCACGAGATGGCCAACCGGGGCGCGCACGTCGCGATCTGGGACCTCGACGAGCTCCGCGCCAAGGAGTCCGCCGAGGACCTGGCCCGGCCGTCGGCCGGACGCCACGCGGGCTACGGCGTCGACGTCACCGATCGCGAGGCCGTCTTCGAGGTGGCCAAGCACACGACCGGCGAGGTCGGTCCCATCGACGTGCTCGTGAACAACGCCGGGATCGTGAGTGGTCGGTGGCTCACCGAGCTCACCGAGGCGCAGATCCGCCGAACGTTCGAGGTCAACACCATCGCGCTCTACTGGACGACGCAGGCGTTGCTGCCGGGCATGCTCGAACGTGATCGCGGCCACGTCGTGACCACCGCCTCGGCGTCGTCGTTCTACGGCGTCGCCAAGCTCTCCGACTACGCGGCATCGAAGTGGGCCGCGTACGGGTTCAACGAATCGCTGCGCATGGAACTGCGCCGCCAGAAGTCGTCCGTGAAGACGACCGTCGTGTGCCCCTATTACGTCAACACCGGCCTGTTTGCCGGGGCCAGGTCCCGTTTCCCGCGCTTGATGCCGATCCTCGACGAGGCGGACGTGGCCGCCCGGGCCGTGCGGGCCGTCGAGCAGAACAAGGCGCGGTTGTACATGCCGCCGACGATCGGCATCGGCCACGTCCTGCGGTTCCTGCCCGTCTCGTGGTTCGACCGGTTCAACGACTTCCTCGGCTCGAACCGATCCATGGACGACTTCACGGGCCGCCCGACCGCCAACTGACCACTGCGGGGCGCCGGCCCGGCGGTGAAGTCCCGCGTGCATCACGCGCCGAATCATGATGTGATTGTCGGCATGGATCACACACGCGAAGCCGCTCCGATGCTCGGTCAGCTCTACACCGTCGGCAGCCTCCGGGACACCGAGTCAGGTATGGCCTTTGCGGTCAAGAACCGGCTCTTCGACGCCACGCTCGTCGGCATCGAGTCGCTCCGGGTCGACGGCGACGACGTGCCGCTCGGTCATGTGCACTTGGCGGTCGGCGACGAGCTCCTGCCGGCCACCACCGTGAGCCCGGTTCGGCCGCTCGCCTTCGCGCTCAAGGACGTCGTGGGCATACACGTCGAGGGGCGCAAGGTGGGCACGGGCACCCACACCATCGACATCGCGTGGCGGTCGGATCCGTTCGGGCCGCTGTCGTTCTCGGTCACCGATTCCGTGGTCGAACGCGGCCCGCGAGCCGACGGCATCCCGCGCGCCGACGACAACTACTCGACCGATGTCATCGCCGCGCGACAGCGCTACATCACCGAGAAGACGGGCGTGGAGCTCCATCACGTCAATCAGTACTCGTTCGATCCCGCGCTGACGCACGGCAACGTCGAGAACTTCACCGGTGTCGCCCAGGTGCCGATCGGTCTGGCCGGTCCCTTACGCGTCAACGGCGAGCACGCGCAGGGCGAGTTCCTGATCCCGTTGGCCACGGCCGAGGGCACACTCGTCGCGTCGTACAACCGCGGCATGAAGGTGCTGAACGAGTCCGGTGGCGTCACCGTTACCGTCGTCGACGACTGCATGCAGCGCGCCCCCGTGTTCATCTTCGACTCCGCTCGGGAATCACGCGACTTCAAGCACTGGGTCGACGAGCACTTCGCCGAGATCGCCGCGACGGCGGAATCGACGACGAGCGTCGGCAAACTGCTCTACATCGACACCGTGCTCGCGGCCAAGTTCGCCTTCCTTCGTTTCAACTTCTCGACCGGTGACGCGGCCGGTCAGAACATGGTGGGACGCGCAACCTTCGCGGCATGCTCATGGATTCTCGAACAGGTCGACAGCGTACGCCGCTTCTTCCTCGAGGCGAACTTCGCGACCGACAAGAAGGCCTCGCAGGTGAACATCATGCGCACCCGCGGCAAGCGTGTCGTGGCCGAAGCGCTCATTCCTCGCCACGTGCTGAGCCGCGTCATGCGGGTGCACCCGGAGAGCCTCTTCTACCACGCCGGCGTCGCCAACGTGGGATCGTTCCTTGCCGGGGTGAACAACAACGGACTCCACTCCGCCAACGGCATCACCGCCCTGTTCATCGCCACCGGCCAGGACGTCGCCAACGTCGCGGAATCGTCGGCCGGCGTGATCTACACCGATCTCACTCCCGATGGGGACCTGTACCTCTCGTTCACCATCCCGTCGCTCATCGTCGCCACCCACGGGGGCGGCACGGCACTGGCCACGCAACGGGAGTGCCTGGAGATCCTCGGCTGCACCGGCCGCGGCTCGGTCAACAAGCTGGCCGAGATCATCGGCGGCGTGGTCCTCGCGGGCGAGATCTCCCTGGCGTCGGCCATCTCGTCGCTCGACTGGGTGTCGAGCCACGAGCAGTACGGCCGCAACCGCTGACGTCCGGTTTCTCGGGCGTTCGGCGGTAACTTGGCCGCATGGCCGAGTTCGTATTCCAGGACCTCCTCCCGATCGGTACCGACGACACGCCGTACCGGCAGTTGAGCGCCGACTTCGTCTCGACGTTCGACGCGGGCGGCGAACAGTTCCTGCGCGTCGATCCCGAGGCGCTCACCCTGCTCGCCGGGCAGGCGATGTTCGACATCGCGCACTACCTTCGGCCGGGCCACCTCACCCAACTCGCGAAGATCCTCGACGACGCCGACGCGTCACCCAACGACCGCTTCGTCGCCATCGAGCTCCTGAAGAACGCCAACATCGCGGCCGGCGGCGTGTTGCCGAGCTGTCAGGACACCGGCACCGCATTGGTGAAGGGCAAGAAGGGTCAGTACGTCGTGACCGGCGGCGGCGACGAGGCCGCACTCGCGCGAGGCATCTTTCAGACGTACGAGTCCGACAACCTGCGCTACTCGCAGCTCGCGCCCATCGACCTGTACACCGAGAAGAACACCGGGACCAACCTTCCCGCCGAGATCGAGATCGCAGCGGTCGACGGAGATGCGTACAGGTTCCTGTTCATGGCCAAAGGCGGCGGCTCGGCGAACAAGAGCTACCTCTTCCAGGAGACGAAGGCGCTGCTGAACCCCACGAGCCTGATGAAGTTCCTCGACGAGAAGCTGCGCACCCTCGGCACCGCGGCGTGCCCCCCGTATCACCTCGCGGTCGTGATCGGCGGCACGTCGGCCGAGTACGCGTTGAAGACGGCGAAACTCGCGTCGGCGCGTTACCTCGACACGTTACCCACGACCGGCAACGACCTCGGCCGCGGCTTCCGCGACCTCGAGACGGAAGCCCAGGTACTGAAGCTCACCGAGGAATTCGGCATCGGCGCGCAATTCGGCGGCAAGTACTTCTGCCACGACGTGCGCGTGATCCGCCTGCCGCGTCATGGCGCGTCGTGTCCCGTCGCGATTGCGGTGTCGTGCTCGGCGGACCGGCAGGCACTCGGCAAGATCACCAAGGACGGCGTCTTCCTCGAACAGCTCGAGATGGACCCCGCGAAGTACCTGCCCGAGACCACGCACGACGATCTCTCGGCCGACGTCGTCCACATCGACCTCAACCAACCGATGAGCGAGATCCGCTCCACGCTCTCGCGCTACCCCGTCAAGACGCGCGTGATGCTCACGGGCCCGATGGTGGTGGCGCGCGATATCGCGCACGCCACGATCAAGGAGCGCCTCGACGCCGGCGACGGCATGCCCCAGTACCTGCAGGACTACTGCGTGTACTACGCGGGCCCGGCCAAGACACCGGAGGGATATGCGTCGGGTTCGTTCGGGCCCACCACCGCCGGCCGTATGGACTCGTACGTCGATCTGTTCCAGGCGAACGGCGGGAGCCTGGTGATGCTGGCCAAGGGCAATCGTTCGAAGGTCGTCACCGACGCGTGCAAGGCGCACGGCGGTTTCTACCTCGGTTCGATCGGCGGTCCGGCGGCGCGGCTGGCCAAGGACTGCATCACGAAGGTGGAGGTGCTCGAGTATCCCGAGCTGGGCATGGAGGCGGTCTGGAAGATCGAGGTCGTCGACTTCCCGGCGTTCATCGTGGTCGACGACAAGGGCAATGACTTCTTCTCCGAGGTCATGACCCCTGTCGCCCTGCGCCCCTGATCCGTGTCACGCTTCGGTCCCGACTCGCCGCTACGCTCGCCGATCATGGCGTACGACGAGAAGCTCGCCGATCGCGTGCGGGATCAGCTCGCCCCCATCGAACAACTCGCCGAGCTGAAGATGTTCGGCGGCATCGTCGATCCGTCGGGGATCACGACCGCGAAGAACCTCGATCGCTGGGTGGCCCGTGGCGTGGACTTTGCCTCGTCACTGCCGCCCAAGTCGGCAAAGTCCACCACGTCGACGAAACAACGACCCCGGAAACGAAAGTGAGCGCAATGCGCAAGGCAATCGTCATGACCCTCGGTGTGCTTGTCGGGCTCTCGGCGTGCGGCAGCGACTCGAAGCAGTCGTCCCCCGCAACGACCGCGTCGCCGACCGCGAGCACAACGACCGCCGCGCCCTCGGCTCCGGCGGCGTCCTCCGATGCGAAGAGCCCGACGTCGGGCGTCGCCACCACGACGGCGCCCACGGGCGCGAAGTCGAAGATGGTGACCCTCTACGTCGCGTCGGGCCTGATCCCCAAGGGCACAACCGGCCGGGAGGCCTTCGACAAGAACCTGCTCGAGCCCCAGCGTTACAACGCGAACGCGGTCCCGGCGCACGCGCTCACCAACCCCGACGCCGTCAGCGACAAGGTTGCCGTCGCCGACATCGGTGCGGGCAAGTTCGTCCTCGAGACCGACTTCGCGTCGAAGTAGCCGACCTGTTTTCCCCACCCGCCGGCTGATGTACGAGACCGCCGACGACCTCGCCGCCCTCCAACAACTCCTCGACGCCAGCCACGCGCACGCGGGCCCGCACCTTGCCGGCATCATGAGCCACGAACGACGCCTCGACGCTCGCGGCGTCGCGGATCGCCTGCGCGGCGTGTGCATCCTGCACCTCGCGACGGTGACCGATGACGGACGGCCGCTCGTCGGCCCGGTCGACGGGCTCTTCTACCGGGGCCAGTGGCACTTCGGCACCTCACCCGACGCCGTTCGTCTCCGACACATCCGCGCCCGACCGGCGGTGAGCGGCTCCTACACCGTCGGGGAGGAGTTCGCCGTCGCCGTGCACGGCGAAGCGCACGAGATCGATCTCCACGCCCCCGAGCACGCGGGATACCGCGCCTATCTCCTCGAGACATACACGCCGCGTTACGGCGACGATTGGGAGGCGTTCATGGACGCCGCCGCCGCGCTGCGGATCACCGCCCACAAGATGTTCAACTTCTGGAACCCATTGGACGCGTCCGCAGCCGACATTCCATAACCATGGCAACGAGTTACCGCGCGAGCCCGGCCGCGTCGAGCTCGAACAACACGCCGGCTCCTGCGGTGATCGCGCCCAACAGGCCGTTGCCGGCCGGCATCAACTGTTCGCAGAAGAAGCGCGCCGTCACGATCTTCGAACGCAGGAACTCCGCGTCTCCCCCGCCGTCGTCGAGCAGCTTCTTGGCCGCCAGCGCCGAGCGCGCCATGAGATACCCGGCGGTCAGGTTCGCGAACAACCGGAGGTAGGGCGTCGCACCGGCGAGCGCGTCATTGGGCGCCGCCGAATGTTCGGTGATCCACTTCGTGGCCTCTTGCACGACACCGAGCGAGTCCGCCAACGCTCGGCGAGTGCCGTCGAACTCCGATCCGGCGGCGGAAAGCTCCACGTACAATGCGGCGACGCGCTTGAGGTGGTCCTGCACCACTCCCCCGCCCCGCATCGGCAGCTTCCGGCCGACGAGATCCATCGCCTGAATACCGTTCGTTCCCTCATAGATCGGCGTGATGCGGGCATCGCGGTAGTGCTGCGAGGCGCCGGTCTCCTCGATGAATCCCATGCCACCGTGGATCTGCACGTTGAGCGACGTCACCTCCACCGCCATGTCGGTGCACCAAGCCTTCGACAGCGGCGTGAGCAACGCGGCAAGCTCGTCGGCCTGCTCGCGCGCGTCGGCGTCGGGATGGTGGCGGGCAACATCGAGTGCTTCGGCATTCCAGTAGCAGAGACGGCGCATCGCCTCGTTGAGCGCCTTCATGGTGAGGAGCATGCGGCGCACGTCGGCGTGATCGATGATGGGTGAGCTCTCGCCCGCCGGCGCGCCCACGGCCCGCCCCTGCAAGCGCTGCTGCGCGTACACGAGCGCCTGCTGGTAGGCCCGCTCACCCAGCGCAAGCCCTTCGATGCCGACCGACAACCGCGCTTGATTCATCATCGTGAACATGTAGGCCATGCCCCGGTTCTCTTCGCCGACGAGAGACCCGATGGCGCCGTCACCTTCGCCGAACGCCAGGACGCACGTGGGGCTCGCCTTGATCCCCATCTTGTGCTCGATGGATACGCACGTCACGTCGTTGTGCCCGCCGAGCGATCCGTCGTCGTTCACGAGGAACTTCGGCACGATGAACAACGAGATGCCCTTGGTCCCGGGAGGCGCACCGGGCGTACGCGCGAGCACGAGGTGCACGATGTTCTCGGCCATGTCGTGGTCGCCGAACGTGATGAAGATCTTCGTACCCGAGATGCGATACGTCCCGTCGGCCTGTGGCACCGCCTTCGTGCGCAACGCACCGACGTCGGAGCCGGCCTGGGGCTCCGTGAGGTTCATCGATCCGGTCCACTCACCGGTGATCATCCTGGGCAGGAACTGCAGCTTCTGCGCCTCACTGCCGTGGTGCTCGATCGCGTCGATCGCCCCCTGCGTCAGCAGCGGTGCCATCGCGAAGGCCATGCTCGCCGAGTTCAGCATCTCCTGGAGCGCGATCCCGACGATCCAGGGGAACCCACCCCCGCCGAAACCTTCGTCGAACGGCACCGCGCCCCAGCCCGCCGCGACGTATTGCGCGTACGCCTCTTTGAATCCGGGCGGGGTGGTCACCGAGCCGTCCGCGTTCCGGACGCTCCCGACGTGATCGCCGACCACATTGAGCGGCCCGACGGTCTCGGCCATGAACCGACCGGCCTCGGCGAGGAGATCGGCGACGGTCGACGGGTCGGCGTGCTCGAAACCCGGCAGTGCGGCAATCGCGGCAAAGTCGGACGAGTGCTCGAGCACGAACTGGATGTCACGAAGGGGAGCCACGTAGTCGGTCATGCGAAGAAACTACGTGGCTCGACCTAGATTTCGCACGCCCGCCGGCCAATACCCAGGAGGATGCACCCATGACCGACCGACGCGGACTACTCGCCGGAGTGCGCGTGATCGAGAGCTCGCTGCTCGGTCCGGGCGCCATCACCAGCCATCTCGCCGACATGGGCGCCGACGTCATCAAGGTCGAACCGGCGCAGGGCGATTACATCCGCCAGATGACGTGGCCCATCGTCGAAGGCGACTCGCTGATGCACCTCCACATCCACCGTGGGAAGCGCAGCATCACGCTCAACCTCAAGAACCCCGACGCGGTGCAGGTGTATCTCGATCTCGTGAGAACGGCCGACGCGGTGGTGGAGGCGATGCGGCCGGGGTCGCTCGCGAAGCTCGGCCTCGGCTACGAACAGCTCAAGGCGGCGAATCCACGCATCGTGTTCTGCACGATCTCGGGGTACGGCATGACCGGTCCCTACCGTGACATGCCGAGCCACGGCATCGCGTACGACACGTGGGCCGGGCTCGTTCCCCCGGCCTACGACGACGAGGGCTTTTGCTACATCCCCGAGCACCCGTCGATGGGCATCCACGCCGGTCCGGTGTTCGGCGCGCTCG
>Ga0209048_10000345_pt1 | contig 50376 bp, 46 predicted proteins | sample FrelakmetCRP12CR_FD_187146 | JGI IMG/M metagenome (GOLD analysis project Ga0209048, IMG submission 187146) | Freshwater lake sediment microbial communities from the University of Notre Dame, USA, for methane emissions studies - CRP12 CR (SPAdes)... | ecosystem: Environmental > Aquatic >...
CGCGGCGCTGCGCCGCACCCGCGGTCCGGCGGCCTCACCGGCGACAGCCGCGCCTGGCGTGACTCACGTGCGGTCGCGACCGAGAGCGCGCCCGAGCGCGTCGCGCGCCTCGAGGCACGCCGCGTCGAGGGCACCCACGGATCTCTCAGATCTCTCGGATCTCTCGGATCTCTCGCAGCCGCGGCCGCGATCCGATGCCGTCACTCCAGCGTGACAGGGGACATGACGCCAACGGCCGGTGCACCCGACGGCCTAGGGTCGCCGTGGTGCGGGCGCTGGTGCAGCGGGTGAGCGAGGCGCGGGTACGCGTTGGAGGAGACGTGGTGGGCGAGATCGGCCCCGGCCTCTGCGTGCTCGTGGGCGTGACCCACACCGACGACGACGCCCTCGCCCGGAAGGTCGCCGACAAGCTCTGGCACCTCCGCGTCTTCGACGATGCCGACGGCGTGATGAACCGCTCGTTCGCCGAGGCAGGCGGCCAGATCCTCGTGGTGAGCCAGTTCACCCTCTACGGCGACACTCGCAAAGGTCGGCGCCCGTCGTGGGGCGTCGCCGCGCCGCCCGAGCAGGCCGAGCCGCTGGTCGACGCGGTCGTCGCTGGTTTGGAGAGCCTGGGTGCCCACGTACAGACCGGACGCTTCGGGGCCGACATGGCCGTCGAGCTCGTGAACGACGGCCCGGTCACACTCCTCGTCGAGGTCTGACCTGCGCGCCAGGTCCTAGGCTCCATCGCCGAGGAGGGTCCATGGCCGGCACGATCGTCATCTGTTTCACGGACATCGTGGAGTCGACCGAGATGCTGACGCGTCTTGGTGACGACGCGTTCGACGACATCCGCCGCCGCCACTTCGAGGCGCTCGAGCGTCAGGTCGAGGAGCACGGCGGCGAGGTGGTGAAGCGTCTCGGCGACGGGCTCATGACCTCGTTCGGCAGCGCATCCGACGCCGTCTCCGCGGGTGTCGCGATGCAACGGGCGGTGGCTGCCGCGTCGCGCGGCCCCGCGCGCGACGGCGTCGCGGTGCGCGTCGGCATCTCCGCCGGTGACGCCACCCGCGAGGACGACGACTGGTATGGCGCGCCCGTGGTCGAGGGGGCGCGACTCTGCGCCGCCGCAGCACCCGGACAGATCCTGGTGAGCGAGGTGGTGCGTCTCCTCGCGGGCAACCGGGGCGGGCACGAGTTCCGCTCGGTGGGAGCACTCGAGCTCAAGGGACTCCCCGAGCCGGTCGGCGCGGCCGAGGTGGCGTGGACGCCGGCCGTCGCGACGCTCGCGGTGCCGCTCCCCGGCCCGCTCGCGCCCGACGCAGGCGAGACGTTGCTGCCCTTCTCGGGACGCGACGAAGCGCTCGACGAGCTGCGGGTCGAGTGGAAGGCCGCCGTGGCCGGCGAGCGGCGGGTCGTGATGATCGCCGGCGAGCCGGGCGTGGGCAAGACGCGCCTCGTCGCCGAGCTCGCCCGGGGCGTGCACGCCGACGGAGCCCTGGTGCTGCTCGGACGCACCGACGAGCACGTCGACGCCCCGTACGGTCCGTGGCGCGAGGCGCTGCGCGCGCTCGTGCGCAGCGCGCCCGACGAGGTGCTCGAGCGTCACGTGGCCGCGCACGGCGGCGAGCTCGCCCGCATCGTCCCCGAGCTCGAGCGCCGAGTCGACGGTCTCGCAGCGCCGATCGCGACCGACCCCGAGACCGAACGCCTCCTGCTCTTCGAGGCCGTGACCGGTCTCGTCGACGCCTCGTCGGCCGAGGCCCCCGTCCTGCTCGTCCTCGACGACCTGCACTGGGCCGACCGCTCGAGCCTCCTGCTCCTGCTCCACCTGCTCAAGGCCGATGCGCCGGCGGCGGTCCTCGTGCTCGCGACCTACCGCGACACCGACGTCGACCGCTCGCATCCACTCGCCGGAGCCCTCGCCGATCTGCGCCGCCAACGGGGGGCGAGCCGGCTCGCGCTCTCGGGACTCGACGGCGAGGGCATCGCGGCGTTGCTCGTGCGGGCCGGCGGCCACGACCTCGACGAGCGAGGGCGCGAGTTCGCGGCGACGCTGTGGCGCGAGACCGAGGGCAACCCGTTCTTCGTCGGCGAGGTGCTGCGCCACCTCATCGAGACCGGCGGGCTCGTCCAGGAGGCAGGCCGCTGGCAGGCGGGCGCGACCCTGGACCAGACCGGCCTGCCCGAGGGGGTGCGGGAGGTGATCGGTCGCCGGCTCGCCGAGCTCCCCGAGGCCACGAACACGGTGCTCGGGGTGGCGTCGGTGGTCGGGCGCGAGTTCGACGTCGGGCTCGTAGCCGAGGTGTCGGGCGAACCGGTTGGCGCCATCCTCGAGGCACTCGAGCCCGCCGAGCAGGCCCGACTGATCGGCGAGTCGCCGGGACACCCGGGCCGCTACTCGTTCGCGCACGCGCTGGTGCGCACCGTCCTCGTCGAGGAGCTCGGGACGAATCGTCGCGTGCGTCTGCACCGCGCCGCGGGGGTCGCGCTCGAGGCCCAGACCAACCCGCCGGTCGGGGAGCTCGCCTACCACTTCGGCGAGGCCGCGGTGATGGGGGAGACCGACCGTGCGGTGCGCTACGCGGGTGAGGCGGCCGAGCAGGCACTGGGCCTGTCGGCACCCGAGGATGCGGTGACGTTCGTGCGGCGCGCGCTGGAGGCCGCCGATCTCGGTGATGTCACCGGTCCGACGCGCACTGCACTGCTGGTGCTTCTGGGGCGCGCGCTCGGTGCGACCGGGGCGCTCGACGAGGCCCGCACCGTTGTCGCCGACGCGTTCGACCGGGCTGTCGGCGCCGGCGACGTCGACACCGCGTGCGAGGCGGCGATCGAGTACGGCGGGGTCCAGGGCGTCTGGGAGGCGTACGGCACGGAGCGGGGCCCCGTCCAGCTGCGGACGGTGCTGGAACTGCTGGAGTCGGGGGACTCGGAGCGGCGGGGCGTCGTGCTCGCCCGGCTCGGCGAGTGGCTCGTCAGCGCGCCGGGCGACGAGGGCGCGCAGGTGGCGCGCGAGGCCTACGACATGTCGGTCCGGGTGGACGCGCCGGGCGCCCGACGCTTCGCGGCGTCCGTCGTGGCCCTGACGGTGCGGAACCTCGACCCCCGGGCGCAGCTCGCGTTCAACGAGGAGGCCCTCGCCCTCACCGGGGGGGTCGTGACCGGCGACAGCCTGGCCGCCTACGGTGGCGCGGCCGACGCCCGCCTCGCCCTCGGCGACCTGAACGGCGTCGACACCGCGATCGATCAGCAGCACGCGGCGGCCGAGGCGTGCGGGCTGCGGAGCCAGGATTTCTGGCGCGAGACCTGGCTGATGACCCGAGCCCTGATCGAGGGGCGCTTCGCCGCGGCGAGGGCGTTGGCCGACGCTCTCGACGCGCGACCCCACGACCAGGTCGTCCCGCGGCTGTTCGCGGCGATCGGCCGGACCGATGCCGACTACCTGCAGGGCGACTGGGCGGGCGCGGTCGCGGGTTGGGCCGAATGCCGCCGCGTCGAGCCCACGATGATGGCCCCCTACGTCGGCTACGAGGGCGCCACCTCGGACCTGGTCCTGGTCCGCCGGGAATGGGATCGGTGGCGGACCGAGGTCGAGCCGATGCTCCCCGCGTGGAGCCGGCCCCCAAGCGTCGCCATGCTCTCGGAGAACCTCCGCCTGCTCGACGAGCGGGAGGCGTCAGCGGCGTTCGCCGCCGAGTTCGCGGGCCACTCCGGACAGTTCTTCACCAACGGCGTCTGCTGGTTCCATGGTCCCTTCGACACCGCGCTCGGCGTGCTGTCGGTGACCGGCGGCGAGCTCGACGGCGCGGTGGCATACCTCACGCGCGCGGTGGGGCAGTGCGACGCGATCGCGTCCCCGTCCTGGGCGATGATCGCCCGCCTCGAGCTCGCGACCGCGTTGCGTGTCCGCAGCGCGACCGGAGACGAGGAGCTCGCGGCCGCGGCGGTGAGCGCGGCGCGCCGGGTCGGCGAGGAGCTCGGGATGTCGGGGTGGCTCGAGCGCCTCGACCGACTCGACGCCGGCGACCGAGAACCCTGGAGGCCCGCTCCCGGTTAGGGGGTGGGTGAGGTGTTCGGCGTCGCGTTCTCGATCACCAGCGTGGCCGGCCCCCGTACCGATGACGAGTGGATCCACCCGAGCGCGTCCGGGTCGACGTGCCACTCGGGGATTCGTCGTAGCAGCTCCTCGAACACGACGGTGGCCTCGAGGCGGGCGAGCGCGGCGCCGAGGCAGAAGTGCACGCCGTGGCCGAAGGCGAGATGACGCTCGATCGGACGAGTGACGTCGAAGCGGTCGGGGTCGGCGAACTCGCGCTCGTCGCGATTCGCCGAGCCGTAGAGGAGCTGGACCTTTGCGCCCTCGGGGATCGTCACGCCATGGCGTGCCACCGCGCGCGTCGTCGTGCGGGCGAGGCCCTGCACGGGCGAGCCCCAGCGCAGCATCTCCTCGACCGCGCCCGGGATCAGCGCGGGGTCCGCGACCAGACGAGCCCGCTGCTCGGGGTTCGCCGCGAGCGCGAGCGCGCCGAGACCGAGGAGGTTCGTGGTGGTCTCGGTGCCGGCGACGATGAGCAGGAAGCAGAAGCCGAGGATCTCATCGTCCGCGAGCCGTTCGCCGTCGACCGACGCGGCGATGAGCGCGGAGACGAGGTCGTCGGCCGGTGCGGCTCGACGAGCCGCGATGATCTCGCCGAAGTACCCGACGACCGCGCCACCCGCGGCGCGTCCGGCGTCGACGGTCTCGGGCCGGTCGACGTCTTGGTGCACGATGGTGTCGGACCAGGTCCGGAACTGCTCCCGGTCGGCGGGCGCGACACCGATGAGGTCGCCGAGAACCGTCATCGGGAGCGGGCCGGTGAGCGAGGGCACGAGGTCGACCCGGTCACCGTCGGCGGCGCGCTCGACGATGTCGTCGATCATGCTGGTCGCGAGCTCACGCACCCGTGGCTCGAACGCGCCCACCGGCCGGGTGGTGAAGCCCCGCGACACCAGCCGACGGAGCTGCGCGTGGCGGGGATCGTCCATCGTGATGAGGTTCGGGAACGGGGAGCGGGCCTGGCCCTCGAGCGCGATGCCCTGCCCGGAGCAGAACGTGGCGGGGTCGTGCGCCGCCCAGAGCACGTCGTCGAAGCGCGACAGTGCCCAGAAGCCCCTCCGGTCGTCGTGGTAGACGGGGACGTCATCGCGCAGCTGGCGGTAGACCGGGTAGGGGTCGGCCTGGGTGGCCGGGTGGTACGGGTCATAGGCGAACACGGGGTTCTTCACCGACACCTCACGTCCCCTTCAGCGTTGGGCCAGGTGATGACGCGCACACTGTGCCTCATGGACACCGAGCAGCGCATCGACACGGCGCAGCACACGTTCTGCATCGATCGCCTGCGCCACCGGTTCCGTCGCCTCCCGCGGGGCCGGGATCCCCACGACCCGAGCCTGGCCGTCGTGTGGCAGCCGTACCACCGGCTGTGGACCGATCCGGACGGGACGGTGACCATCACCCTCGACGCGGCCGGGACCCGGCGTCTACGGGTCCTCCGGGGCTGAGCACGTCCCGTCGCCCGAATCCACGTCACCCCGCGACCGAATCAGTCCGATCGAACACCTGTGCGACGCGCAGGAGGGTGCGGCCTACGATGGCCGACACGATGTTCGAGCCCGTCGTCGAGTCCGCTCCGCCCGTGCTCGATCAGGCGCGTCTCGATACGCTGCTCGAGGGTCTGAACCCCGTCCAGCGCGAGGCCGCGGCCGCCCCGGACGGGCCGGTCCTGGTCATCGCGGGCGCGGGGTCGGGCAAGACCCGCGTCCTCACCCACCGGATCGCCTACCTGATCGCGACACGGCGCGTCTCACCGTTCGGTCTCCTCGCCATCACGTTCACGAACAAGGCCGCGGGCGAGATGAAGGACCGGGTCGCCGAGCTCGTCGGCCCGGTCGCGCACCGTATGTGGGTGAGCACGTTCCACTCGGCGTGCGCGCGCATCCTGCGCCGGGAGGCGACCCGACTCGGCCTGCGTCCCCAGTTCTCGATCTACGACCAGTCCGACGCGGTGCGTCTCACCGACTACGTGCGGCGCGACCTCAACCTCGACCCGAAGCGCTTCCCGCCCCGCCAGCTCCACGCCCGGATCTCGGCGATGAAGAACGAGCTGATCGGTCCCGAACAGGCGCGGGCCGCGGCGGTCACGCCTCCCGAGCACAAGCTGGCCGAGGTCTACACCGAGTACCAGAAGCGCCTACTCGACGCGTCGGCCGTCGACTTCGACGACCTGCTCACGCTCACCGTGAAGCTCTTCCGCGAGCATCCCGACGCACTCGCCCGCTGGCAGCACCGCTTCCGCTACGTGCTCGTCGACGAGTTCCAGGACACGAACCTCGCCCAGTGGGAGATGGTGCGGATGCTCGCGGGCGAGCACCGCAACGTGATGGTGGTCGGCGACCAGGATCAGTGCCTGGTGGCGGGAACTCTCGTCAAGATGGGCGACGGTTCTGCGCGGCCGATCGAGCGTGTCCGTCAGGGCGACGAGGTCATGTCCTGCTACGGCAGCGGCGACTTCGGGCCCGCCCGCGTCGATCGTGTGCACGAGTCGCGTGCAGCGCAGGGGATCGCGATCACGCTGGCGAGCGGGCGCCGGGTCGTGTCCACTGCGGAGCACGTGCACTTCGCCGGCTTCTTGCTCGGACGCACGCCGCGCCAGCACATGACGTACCTGATGTGGAAGCAGGGAACCGGCTATCGCGTCGCCACATCGCGGACGTACGCCGACGGCCAGGTCAGACCCGGGTCCGGTCCCGGCCAGGGTTGTCGCCACGAACATGGCGACGCGGTCTGGGTCGTCTCGGTGCACTCCAGCGAAGCTGAGGCATGCCGGGAAGCGGCCAGGCTGTCCGCCCGGTACGGCATCCCGAGACTCTCTTTCGTCGCGCGGGAACCAGAGCTCGCCGGTGACCGACATCTCGTCGGGAATCAGAGGCTCCTCGACCGTCGATTCGCTGTGCTCGACACCGAGAAGGCTGGACATCGGCTGCTCGAGGAGCGCGGGCTGTCCTTCGACCATCCCGACCACTCACCCGCCACCCCGAGGGCGCACGGGGGCATCCGCCGTCACGTGTCCGTCGTTCTCTGTGGTGATCGAGGCGGCCGAACCCCGAGGCATCGAATCGCTCTCTGCGGGTACGACGTCGAGGGCCGTGCCGCGTTGGAGTCGATCGGCCTCCCGGTGCGGCCAGCCCGGCGCGGTTCTGATGGATGGCGGGTCGAGACCGCGAGCGCCGACATGGCTGTCGTCGAGGACGTGATCGAGCAGATCGATTCGGTACTCGACGTCTCGGTTCGCTGCGTGGCGCGCCTGGCGGCGGAGGGTGAGGCCGCCGACACCAACTCGCTCCCGTTTCTTCGGGCCGGTTCGGTTCGACCTGGGATGATGATGGTCGACGAGACCGGCGGGTTCGATGTCGTCGCGCAGGTCGATCCGCTGGCGCTGGACGAGCCGGTCTATGACCTGGATGTCGAGCACACCCACAACTTTGTGGCCGGCGGGATCGTCACACACAACTCCGTATACCGCTTCAGAGGGGCGGACTTCCGCAACCTGCTGCGGTTCGAGGAGGTGTTTCCCGAGGCGACGGTGATCGTGCTCGAGCAGAACTACCGCTCGACCCAGCGCATCCTCGACGCCGCGAACGCGGTCATCGCGAACAACGCGGCGCGCAAGCCCAAGCACCTCTGGACCGAGCAGGTCGCCGGCGAGCTGCTCACCCGGTACCAGGCCGAGGACGAGCACGATGAGGCCGCGTTCGTCGCACACGAGGTCACGCGCCTCACCGACACCGAAGGTCAGCGGTTCGCCGACATCGCGGTGTTCTACCGGACGAACGCGCAGAGTCGCGTCATCGAGGAGATGCTGGTGCGCGCCGGCATCCCGTACCGGGTGGTGGGGGGGACGAAGTTCTACGATCGCCGTGAGGTGAAGGACGCGCTCGCGTACCTGCGCGCGCTCGTGAACCCCGACGACGAGGTGAGCTGGAAGCGGGTCGTCAACACCCCCAAGCGCGGGGTCGGCGACACATCGGTGGCCAAGGTCGAGGCGTACGCGCAGGGTGCCCACCTCACCTTCCGTGACGCGCTGCACGAGGCCGCGGCGGCCGGGGTGAGCGGCAAGGCCCTCGGAGGAATTCGCGATCTGTTGGAGCTGATGGTCGCGTTCGAGGGGTTCAGCGCCGACGGCGTCGGCGCCACCGTCGCCAAGATCCTCGAGCTCACGGGGTACGTCGCTGAACTCGAGGCCGAACGGTCGATCGAGGCGCAGGGCCGCGTCGAGAACCTCGCCGAGCTCGTCGGCGTGTGTCGCGAGTTCGACGTCGCCCTCGACGCGGGGAACCTCTCCGGGCTGCCGGCGATCGCCGGTGTCGGGACGGCCCCCGAGGGCGCGGGCGAACCAAGTGGCGAGGGTCCCGCGGAGCCGCCGATCGCCATCCCCACCGGACTCGCGCGCATCCAGGCGTTCCTCGAGGCGATCTCGCTGGTCACCGACCTCGACGCCGCGACCGAGGGCGAAGAGCACCAGAGCGCGGTCACGCTGATGACCCTCCACACCGCGAAGGGCCTCGAGTACCCGGTGGTGTTCCTGACCGGTCTCGAGGACGGGATCTTCCCGCACGTGCGCTCCCTCGGTGATCCCGAGGAGCTCGAGGAGGAGCGACGCCTCTGCTACGTCGGGATCACCCGGGCCCGGGAGCGTCTCTACCTCTGCCACGCGTGGAGCCGCACGTTGTTCGGCTCGACCGGCTACTACCCGCCGAGCCGGTTCCTCTCGGAGATCCCCGAGGAGCTGGTGCATGCGATCGGCGACGAGCACGGCCGGGGCCGCGGGCTGGGAGCGCACCGCGACGCGGTCGTCGGCGCCGCGATCCGGCGCGGTGGCGAGGCGCCGGGGGCGCGGGGCGCCGAGGAGCTTCGACTCAAGATCGGTGACGACGTGCGCCACGAGAAGTTCGGTGAGGGGGTGATCCTCGACCTCGAGGGAAGCGGCGACAAGGCCGAGGTGGTGGTGCGCTTCCGCGACGTCGGCGAGAAGCGGTTGCTGCTCGCCTGGGCCCCGCTCGAGCCGCTCGGCCGCTGACCCCGCTACCCGCCACCGGGGGCGATCGGTGCGGGCTCCTTGATCTTGAGGCTCACGTACACGGCATCCTTGGGCGCGTTCTTCTGGAGCTTGCCCACGGTGACGTGGTACCGGTCCAGGTCAGTTGCCTGGAGGTCATGGTCGTTGCAGTCGACGTACGCGTTGCGGGGGTCACGCCACTTCACCTGGCAGTCGGGGGTCCCCGGCTTGACGATGTCGAGCGCGACGATCTTGCCGTTCTCGAGGTCGAGCCAGAAGCCGTTCTCGCCGAAGGGGCTGGCGAAGTAGAGCGGACCGCCTTGCTTGATCTTGCTCACCAGCTCGCGTTTGAGTCCGAGGAACAGCGGCTTGCTCCCCGAGGGCGTCTCCTGGGTCCCGCCCGTCGCGAGGAACAGCAGGGCCGCCACCGCCAGGCCGGCCAGCAGCACGATGCCGCCGGCGAAGAGGAGGACCCGGCGGTCGTCGGGCGCGGCAGGCACGGCCGCATTCTCGCCCACCGGCCCGCCGCGGCCCGAGTCGGCTCGGGACGGCGACCGGGTCGCCTCGCCCCAGGGAGCGGGGGTTCGGTACCGTGGAGTGTCTGCCGGACCGCCCGGCGCTGCGCACGGGAGGGCTCCACGTTGAACCGGCGCTACCGCGTCGTCATCGCGAAGCCCGGCCTGGACGGTCACGACCGCGGGGCCAAGGTCATCGCCCGGGCACTGCGCGACGCGGGGTTCGAGGTGATCTACACGGGCCTGTTCCAGACGCCGGAGCAGATCGCCGAGACGACCCTCCAGGAGGACGCCGACGCGGTCGGGCTGTCCGTGCTCTCCGGTGCGCACCTCACGTTGTTCCCCAAGGTCGTCGAGCTGCTCGCCGAGCGAGGCCGCTCCGACGTCCTGATCTTCGGTGGGGGCATCGTTCCCCCCGACGACCTCGAGACGCTCACCGCCGCCGGGGTCGCGCGCATCTTCACGCCCGGTGCGCCCCTCGCGCAGGTCACGGGCTGGCTCGAGTCCGCCCTCGACGAGCGGGAGTCCCGAGTGGCGGGTTGAGGCCGGAGCGAGTGTGTGCGGCGCAGGTACCCTGCGCCGCACGAGCCGGAGGTTGCGACGGCGACCACGGTTGATCTGAGCGAGGCCCGAGCGGCCCGCCGTCAGGTAGGAGCAGAACATTGGATCTGTACGAGTACCAGGGCAAGCAGTTGTTCGCGCGCTACGACATTCCGGTGTCCCAGGGTGAGGCGGTCGTGACCGTCGATGCCGCGGTCGCCGCGGCCGACCGAATCGGCTACCCCGTCGTCGTCAAGGCGCAGGTGCAGGTCGGCGGGCGCGGCAAGGCTGGCGGCATCAAGCTCGCCGCCAACGCCGACGAGTGCCGCGAGCACGCGGGCAACATCCTGGGGATGGACATCAAGGGTCATACGGTCGGTCTGGTCTGGGTCGAGTCGGCCAGCGACATCGCCCAGGAGTACTACGCGTCCTTCACGCTCGACCGCTCGGCCAAGCTCCACCTCGGCATGCTCTCCGCCGAAGGTGGTGTCGAGATCGAGCAGGTTGCCGACGAGAACCCGGACGCCATCGCGAAGATCCATGTCGATCCGGTCGATGGCCTCACCGAAACACAGGTTCGTGCGTGGGTGGCCGCCGCGGAGCTCGACCCCGAGGCGACCGAAGGTGCGGTCGACATCCTCACCAAGCTCTGGCGCTGCTACGTCGATGCCGACGCCGACCTCGTCGAGATCAATCCGCTGATCCTCACGCCCGACGGGCGTGTCCACGCGCTCGACGCAAAGGTGACGCTCGATGACAGCTCGGTGTTCCGCCACCCCGAGTACGAGGAGTACGACGAGACGCAGGTGCGCGATGCCCGCGAGACCGCGGCCCACGAGAAGGGCCTGCAGTACGTCGGGCTCGACGGCTACGTCGGCATCATCGCCAACGGTGCCGGCCTCGCGATGAGCACGGTCGACATCGTGAGTCAGGTCGGTGGGAGACCGGCGAACTTCCTCGACATCGGGGGCGGTGCGAACGCTGATGTGATGACCGGCGCGCTCGAGGTCATCAACAACGATCACGACGTCAAGGCGATCTTCATCAACATCTTCGGCGGTATCACCAAAGGCGAGGAAGTCGCCAACGGCATCGTGGCTGCGCTCGAGCGGGTGCAGATCGACTCCCCGATCGTGATTCGCCTCGACGGTACGAACGCCGACGAGGGGCGCGCCATCCTCGAGCCCCACCTGTCCGGGACGCTGCAGCTGCAGCCGACCATGGTCGACGCGGCCCGTGCGGTCGTCGAGATCGCCCAGTCGCGCGGAGGGAAGTAACCACCATGTCGATCTTCGTCGACGAGACCACCAAGGTGATCTACCAGGGTCTCACCGGCTCGCAGGGCCGCTTCTACGGGCTCCTGAACCGCGACTACGGCACGAACGTCGTCGGCGGCACCAATCCCAAGAAGGCGGGTACCGATGTCGACGGGATTCCCGTCTTCGCGTCGGTGATGGACGCGGTCGCGGCGACCGGCGCGACCGCATCGTGTGTGTTCATCCCCGCGCCGGGGGTGAAGGGCGCGGTGATGGAGGCGGCCGAGGGTGGCATCGAGTTCATCGTCGTGATCACCGAGGGCGTGCCCGCGCACGACGAAGCGTGGTTCTACAACAAGCTCCGGCGCGACCACCCGAACGTGCGGCTGCTCGGCCCCAACTGCCCGGGCATCATCAGCCCGGGCAAGGCCAACATCGGCATCACCGCAGGTCACATCGCGAAGGAGGGAGGGCCGGTCGGGATCGTGAGCCGGTCGGGGACGCTCACCTACCAGGCGCTCTACGAACTCAAGCAGCACGACATCGGCGTCACGACGTGCGTCGGCATCGGTGGCGACCCTGTGCCGGGCACCAGCTTCATCGATTGCCTCCAGGCGTTCCAGGCCGACCCCGAGACCAAGGCCGTGATGATGATCGGTGAGATCGGCGGCTCCGCCGAGGAAGAGGCGGCCGAGTACATCAAGGCCGAGATGACCAAGCCGGTCGTCTCCTACATCGCCGGGGTCACCGCACCGCCCGGGAAGAAGATGGGACACGCCGGCGCCATCGTGTCGGGCGGGAAGGGAACCGCGGCGGCGAAGATGGACGCGCTCGCGGACGCCGGCGTCACGATCGGGCTCAACCCGACCGAAGCCGGCGAGCTGATGGTCGGAGTGGTCGCGAACCTCTAGCGATCGGGTGTTCGAACGACACTGGATGCTGCACCAGGGTCGGCCCGCCGAGGTGAGCGCATCGTCGACCTAGGCTGCGGGCGTGACGAGCGCACCCCCACCGCCACCGGCTCCGCCTCCCGCGGCGCCCCCATGGCCGGCGGCGTCCGCGTGGTCGGTGGCGCCCGCGCCGGGCGCCTACCAGAAGACGAATGGCTTCGCCGTCGCTGCGCTGGTGCTCGGGGTGTGCTTCTGCGTCGGGATCACCGGGATCCTCGCGGTCGTGTTCGGCAACCTCGCACTTGGCCAGATCGACCGGTCGCAGGGAGCTCAGAAGGGTCGCGGGCTGGCGATCGCGGGGATCGTGCTCGGGTGGATCGGGATCGCGTTGCTCGCGATCCCCGCGCTGGTGTGGTTCGGCTACGGGATCAGCAACCTCTAGGCAGCGGTTGGTGTCTCGGGCTTGAAGTATGCGAGGAGCGCGAACACCATCGCGGTCGCCCCACCGGCGGCGCAGACCCACATCGCCGGTCCCGAGTCGATCAGCCCGCGGGACTGGTCGACGGTGTCCTGGACGTCGATGACATCGGCGACCGCGACGAGAGCGGCGACGCCGCCCGCGGCGACGACGAAGAAGGCGCCCCAACGCGGGAGGATCCCCACTGCGAGCAGGATCGCGAGGACGATGATCGCCAACCCGACGGGAAGCATGAGCTGGCCGTCGCGTCCGTCGGAGATGTAGCCGTACTGCCGATCGACGAGGATGAATGCGGGCAGGAACGCGCCCACCACGAGGACGAGTCCGCCAGCTGCGGCGAGCCCCGAGAAGACGCGCCCCGCCGCACGCCTGGGCCCCGCCGGGGTCGGCTTGCCCGTGGCGGGTGGTGCGCCCGCCCCGGGCATCAGTGGCGGGTCGGTGGACGTGACCTGGTTGTCGGCGACCTGGTCGGTCCACTGGGTGCCGTCCCAGTAGCGGTGCTGGTGTCGGCCGGTCGGATCCGCGTACCACTGCGCCGGCTGAGTGGCGTCGCTCATCAGAATCCTCCTCGTGACGCGCTCGTGACGCGCTGCGGCCCCCGCAGGTGCGGGGGCCGCGGTCGTGCGACGTGTGCTCAGGCCGCTGGAGGCGCGGTGCCCTTGGCTTCGCTCATGCGCAGGACCGCGCCGACGAGCAGTCCGATGCTGGCGAGCAACATGAACCAGAAGCCGATGCCCAAGTCGACGACGCCACCCCGGTCGGTCAAGAGGTAGCCAACTGCGATGAGCAGCGCGAAGAACCCGAGCACGAGGTGCAGCTGGATCCACGTGAAGCTCAGGACCCGTTGTGGCATGCTCACACCGGCGAACTTCTCGAGCGCCACTTGGGTGGCCATGATCACACCGATGATCGCGATGTACGTCGCGATCGGGAACAGCCCCGAGCTCCAGGCGCTCGACCCCTGGTCGCCGAACTTGTAGAAGTTGAAGAACGAGAAGATCAGGCCTACGGCACCCGATGCCATGATCACGATCTCGCCGGGCGAGGGCTTCTGGTCCACCGAGCAACCTCCGTTGCAGTCTCGTGCCGCGGTCGGGCACAACCAACTCAGCCCATCACGGATAGGTGACCGGCGCAAGGACCCCCAACTGGGCGCAGCGCAAGGCCCGGGGGCGTCGACCCGGGCCCGACGAGTAGGTTCGGAGCCGTGCGGCGGATCGGGATCCTGGCTTCGGGGAGCGGGACCATCCTCCAGGCGCTCCTCGACGCAGACCTCCCGGTCGCGGTGGTCGTCGTCGATCGGCCCTGTGGCGCGACCGCTCGGGGCGAGGCCGCTTCGATCCCCGTCGAGATGGTCGAGAGGGAGTCCTTCGGAGCGGAGTTCGACCGGGCGGCCTATACGGAGCGGGTGCTCGACGTCCTGAAGCGCCACGAGGTCGATCTGGTAGCCATGGCAGGGTTCATGACGATCCTCGAGCAACCCATCCACGATGTCTACGGCGGGCGCATCACCAACACCCACCCGTCGCTGCTCCCCGCGTTCAAGGGTGCGCGCGCCGTCGAGGACGCGCTCGCGGCCGGGGTGAAGGTCACCGGCTGCACCGTGCACTTCGCCACTCTGGAGGTCGACGAGGGACCGATCCTCGCGCAGGAGTCGGTGCCGGTACTCCCGGAGGACACCGCCGAGACCCTGCACGAACGGATCAAGGAAGTGGAGCGGCGTCTGTACCCGCAGGTGCTCAGGAACCTGGTCGAGGAGGACGCGTGAGCTCGCCGAAGCGTCGAGCCCTGGTGTCGGTCTTCGACAAGTCCGGCCTGGCCGAGCTCGCGCGCGGCCTGCACGATCTCGGGTTCGAGCTGGTGTCGTCGGGGGGCACGGCCGCGGCGATCGCGGATGCCGGCGTCGAGGTGACCTTGCTCAGCGACATGACCGGAGTCCCCGAGATGCTCGAGCACCGGGTTGTCACCCTGCACCCCAAGGTGCACGGTGGCATTCTCGCCGACCGTGGGAAGGCATCGCACCGGGCCGATCTCGACCAGCACGGCATCGAGCCGTTCGACCTCGTCGTGTCGAACCTGTATCCGTTCTTCGATCGACCCGAGATCGAGACGATCGACATCGGCGGTCCGGCCATGACCCGAGCCGCGGCCAAGAACCACGCCTGGGTCGGGATCGTCACCTCACCCGAGCAGTACGAGCTGGTGCTCACCGAGCTGCGCACCAACGACGGTGCGCTCACCGACGACACCCGGCGGTCCCTGGCCCTCGAGGCATTCGCCCGGACCGCGGCGTACGACGCCGCGATCGTGCGATGGCTCCAGGGCGACGAGCTGCTCCCCCAGCACCTCGTCGTCCCGTTGGAGCGGACCGACGAGGAGCTCCGCTACGGCGAGAATCCGCATCAACGGGCCGCCCGCTACCGCATCGCCGGCACGACCAGCTGGTGGGACGGCGTGCGTCAGCACGCCGGCCTCGCGCTCAGCTACCTCAACTACTACGACGCCGACGCGGCCTGGCGACTCGTACACGATCTCGCCGTCGCCGGAGGGAGGGACACCCCGGCGTGCGCCATCATCAAGCACGCGAACCCGTGTGGGGTCGCGGTGGCCGACGACCTCGCGACTGCGTACCAGCGCGCGTTGGAGTGCGACGAGCGTTCCGCGTTCGGGGGGATCGTCACGGTGAACCGACCGCTCGACATGGCGACGGTCGAGCGCATGGTGGCCGGCCCGCAGGCCGACGTGGTGCTCGCACCGTCGTACGAGCCCGGGGCGGTCGAAGCACTCGTCGCGAAGCGCAAGAACACGCGATTGCTCGAGGCCCCCGTTCCCGAAGCAATCACCCTCGACTACCGCCAGATCTCCGGCGGGTTCCTCCTGCAGCAGCCGCGCCGCTTCGATGCGGGCCGGGCCGATTGGAGGGTCGTCACCAAGATCGTGCCCACCGACGATCAGTGGCGCGACGCCGAGCTCGCCTGGCGCATCTGCGGCCACGTGAAGTCGAACGCGATCGTGCTCGTGAAGGACGGACAGGCCGTGGGCATCGGTGCCGGTCAGCAGAACCGGGTCGAGTCCGGCGAGATCGCGGTGAAGAAGGCCGACGGTCGGGCCAAGGGTGGCGCGTGCGCGAGCGACGCGTTCTATCCGTTCCCTGATGGCATCGAGGCGGCGGCCGCGTCCGGCGCGGCGGTCATCGTCCAACCGGGGGGCGCGATGCGTGACGAGCCGAACATCGAGCGTGCCGACGACCTGGCGGTAGCGATGGTCTTCACCGGCGAACGGCACTTCCTCCACTGATGCGAACCGCACTGCTTCCTCTGACGATGGGCCCGCACTGAATGAAGGACAACTGAATGGCGGCCGAGCTGCTCGACGGGAACGCGTTCCTCCACGCGACCAAAGCGCGACTCGCAGAACGGGTCGCGGCGCTCCAGACCCGGGGTTTCACTCCGGGTCTGGGCACGATCATCGTGGGGTCCGACCCGAACAGTCACGCGTACGTGCGCGGCAAGCGCGCCGCGTGCGAGGAGATCGGCATGATCTCGCACCATCGCGAGCTCGCCGACGACGTCTCCGCGACCCACCTGCACGCCGAGATCACCGCGTTCAACGAGAACCTGGACATCCACGGATTCATCGTGCAGCTCCCACTCCCCGGGCATCTCGACGAGGAGGCCGCGCTGCTCGCGATCGACCCGGACAAGGACGCCGACGGTCTGCACCCCGTCAACCTCGGCCGGCTCGTCATGGGGGTGCCCGCGCCCCGACCCTGCACTCCGCTCGGAATCCAGGCGTTGCTCGCCGCGCACGGTGTCGCGATCGCCGGGAAGCACGTCGTGATCGTGGGGCGCGGCCTCACGATCGGGCGCCCACTGGCGCTGCTGCTCGCCCTGAAGGAACCGAACGCGAATGCGGCGGTCACGGTCGTGCACACCGGGGTGCGCGACCTCGGGTCGTACACACGTCGGGCCGACATCCTCGTCGCGGCAGCCGGGCGCCCTTCGATCATCACCCCTGACATGGTCAAGCCCGGCGCCGCGGTCGTGAGCGCCGGGATCACGATGGATGGTCGGCGCGTCGTCCCCGACGTCGACGAGGCCGTGGGAGAGGTCGCGGGCTGGATCACCCCCCGCCTGGGTGGCGTCGGGCCCACCACCATCGCGATGCTGCTGTCCAACGCCGTGGATGCAGCCCAGCGGCGCGCGGACCAGGAGGGAGCGACGTGAGCGTGCCCGAGCCGGTTCCTGAGCACACGCCCGGTACCTGTCCCCTGTGCGGCGCCACGACGTCCGCCGACGTCGACTGCTGCGGGTCCTGCGGGTACGCCCTGGCCGGGGTGGACGGCCGCCCGTCGGCGTTCTCCCGGGCGACGCTCCTCTGGACCTCGATCGGCTTCCTCGGCGTCTACCTCGTTACCCTCGCGATCGTCGTCGCCACGAGATAGGAGCGGCGCGCGACCATGATGAAGGAGCTCCCCCGCAATGGCCGAGAAGATCACGCTCGTCGACGGCGACCTGCAGGTACCCGACAACCCGATCATCCCCTTCATCGAGGGTGACGGCACGGGCGTCGACATCTGGCCGGCCGCGCAGCTCGTGCTCGATGCCGCGGCCAAGCAGCACGGCAAGCGCATCGAGTGGGTCGAGGTGCTCGCCGGTCAGAAGGCCTTCGACCAGACCGGCGAATGGCTCCCCGAAGCGACGGTGCAGTCGTTCCGTGACCACCTCATCGGCATCAAGGGACCGCTCACGACGCCGATCGGCGGCGGCATCCGCAGCCTCAACGTCGCGCTGCGTCAGATCATGGACCTGTACGTGTGCCTGCGCCCGGTCCGCTGGTTCAGGGGTGTGCCGTCACCGGTGAAGCACCCCGAGAAGGTCGACATGGTGATCTTCCGCGAGAACACCGAGGACATCTACGCCGGCCTCGAGGTCGAGGAGGGCACCCCGGAAGCGAAGAAGATGATCGAGATGCTCCACGACGCGTTCGGCTGGGAGATCAAGGCCGACTCCGGCATCGGCGTCAAGCCAGTGTCCGAGAGTGGTTCCAAGCGCCTGGTACGGGCCGCGATCCAGTACGCGGCGAAGCGCAACCGCGCGAGCGTTACCCTCGTCCACAAGGGCAACATCATGAAGTTCACCGAGGGCGCGTTCATGAACTGGGGTTATGAGGTGACGCGCGACGAGTTCGCCGATGTTGCCGTGGGCTGGGACGACTGTGGCGGCGACCCTGGTGACAGGATTCTGGTCAAGGACGCGATCGCCGACATCACGCTGCAGCAGGTGCTGACTCGCCCGGACGAGTTCGACGTGATCGCGACACTGAACCTCAACGGTGACTACCTGTCCGACGCCCTGGCCGCGCAGGTGGGTGGCATCGGTATCGCGCCCGGCGGCAACATCAACTACGTCACCGGCCACGGGGTGTTCGAGGCGACGCACGGCACGGCACCGAAGTACGCCGGCCAGGACAAGGTCAACCCCGGCTCGGTGATCCTGTCCGGCGTCATGATGTTCGAGCACCTCGGCTGGCAGGACGCGGCCGACGGTATCGTGCATGCGCTCGAGGCGACCATCGCCGACAAGATCGTCACGTACGACTTCGCCCGTCTGATGGACGGTGCCACCGAGGTCAAGACGAGCGAATTCGCAAGGGCGATCGTCGACCACATGTGACCGGGCACGTGCCGGCTGGGAGGGACCGTGCTGCTCGCTGAGTTGAACGTGCGGCACACGCGGCTGCACATGCCGACGCGGCGGGTCGCGCTGGGCGACGTCTATCTGCCCACGAGTGGTCCGGCGTACGGCGCGGTCCTCCTCGGGGCGGTGATGTCGGAGTTCGTGCGTGCACTCGACGATGAACAACGGGCGCTGTTGCCCCGACTCCTCGACGACGCCCGCGCCGGGCTGAGCGTCCCCCGCATCGCCCTTCGCTACCGCCTCCAGAACGACACGCACGGGCTCGACCGCTCGCGGCACCGCATCGTGGGCGAGGCTCGTGGCGAACGTGCCGGCGCCCAGAGGGACCACCGCGTCGTGCTCGAGCTCGACCATCACGGACGCGCCGACCCGCAGGTGATCGGCGCGGTGCTCGCGGCGACTGCGCTGGCACCGTCGGCGCGTCTGGTCGCGTTGCGTGCGCTCGAGGTGGCGCTCCGACGCCCCCGGCTCCCCGAGGGCGTCACCGTGCGCCGGCTGCTCCAGGGCGCACCCGACCTGCGTGAGTTCATCGCGCCCGGCGCGTCGGCTTCGGGCGCGGGCATCGAGGACGCCTGGCGGGGCGTCTCTGCGGATCGACGTTGGGCGATGGAGGTCCTCGGCCTGAGGGCCGAGATGAGCGTCGATCGAGCCGACGTGCAGTCGCGCTTCCGCCGCCTGGTCCGTCTGGCCCATCCCGACCACGGGGCCGCACGCGACGGCGCGGCAGAGCGGCTGGCCCAGCTGCGTGAGGCCCGCGAGGTACTCCTCGCCGCTTCCGGCGTCGCCAACTCGGTCGGTGCGGAGCAGACCGGCTAGTCCCGCTTCCCCGGCGCCGTTCTCTCCCGCTGTCCTCCACCCGCCTTCTTCCGCCGGCGCTTCGCGCCGATAACCTCTTGCACCATGACGAAGTCACCAGTTCATGTCACCGTCACCGGCGCAGCGGGCCAGATCGGTTACGCGCTCGTCCATCGCATCGCGAGCGGGCAGCTCCTCGGGAACGACCAGCCCATCGTGCTCCGACTGCTCGAGATCGAGCCGGCCATGACCTCGCTCGAGGGCGTGGTCATGGAGCTCGAAGACGGCGCGCACCCCCTGCTCGAGGGCATCGAGGCGACGAGTGACCTCGACCACGCGTTCAACGGCACGTCGTGGGCGCTCCTCGTCGGCTCGATCCCGCGCAAGGCGGGGATGGAGCGTGGTGACCTGCTCTCGGTGAACGGCGGCATCTTCAAGCCCCAGGGTCAGGCGATCAACGCGCGCGCCGCCGACGATGTGCGCGTGCTCGTGGTCGGGAACCCGTGCAACACCAACTGCCTCATTGCGCGGTCGAACGCTCCTGACGTGCCCTCCGACCGTTGGTTCGCGATGACCCGTCTCGACGAGAATCGCGCCAAGACGCAGTTGGCGCGCAAGGCGGGCGTCCCCGTGCGCGAGGTCACGAACCTCGCGATCTGGGGGAACCACTCGGCAACGCAGTTCCCCGACTTCGAGAACGCCAAGATCAACGGCAAGCTCGTGCCCGAAGTGATCGGCGACGACGCGTGGTTGCAGGGCGACTTCCTCGAGACGGTTCAGAAGCGCGGCGCCGCCGTCATCGACAAGCGCGGCGCATCGTCGGCCGCGTCCGCAGCACACGCGGCTATCGGTTCGGTGAACAGCGTGATCGAGAAGACACCCAAGGGTGATTGGCATTCCCTCGCGGTGGCGAGTCGCGGCGAGTACGGCACCCCCGAGGGCCTGCAGTTCGGGTTCCCCGTGCGGAGCGACGGCACCTCGTGGGAGGTCGTCGAGGGCCTCGAGCACGACGCTTTTGCCAAGGAGAAGGTGCGCATCACCTCCGAGGAGCTCATCGACGAGCGTCGCGAGGTCGAGTCCCTCGGTCTCATCTCAGCGGCCTGATCAGAGCGAGGCGACGGAGGCCCGAGGTGACCGACACCCGGTGGTGGTGTCAGCCCACGCCCATCGGCGAGCTCGGCGTGGTGGTCGGGGCGATGGGCATACAGCGAATCAGCCTCCCCGGGTACGAGTTCGAACCACCACCCGACGCCGCGGAGGCGCGCGACGCCGGCCTCGCGCGTCAACTCGACGAGTACTTCGACGGTTCCCGCCACGGCTTCGACACCGCTGTCGACCTCTCCATGATCACCGGGCCGTTCTGTCGGACCGTGCTCGAGACGCTGCGGCAGGAGGTCCCGTGGGGGGAGACCGTCACCTACGGAGAGCTCGCCGGGCTCTCGGGTCGGCCGCGTGCTGCGCGTGCGGTGGGCACCGCGATGGCATCCAACCCGGTGCCGTTGATCATCCCGTGCCATCGTGTCGTCGCTGCCGACGGGCTGGGAGGCTACGGCGGTGCCGACGGTCGCACTGACCTCAAGCGTGCGCTCCTCGCGCTCGAAGGGGTCCACGTCGGCTGAACCCCGGCGCGCCGCGCAGGGACGGGCGTGGATGCTCCCGACGAGGGAGGCCAGACACCGCAGCGACAAGATCGGGGGAGTCCTTCAGCGCGTGATGGTGGCGGTGTCGAGCACCTCGCCGGTGGGCGCGACCGCGGTCAGGGAGAGTGTCGAGCCGCGGATCTCGATGCCCACGAAGTGGTGGCGGGTCGCCGTCGCCTGGGATGTCGGTACACCCGCCGCACACGGCACGCGGGTGTACAGGGCCGCCCCGCCGCCCCCCGTCACCACGTAGGTGACGTCCTTCGCCGAGGTGAAGCGCTCGTAGTAGTGGTCGTGGCCGTTCAGCACGAGCGCGACGTGGTGTGCCTCGAGGATCGGGACCCAGAGCTTGTCCACCGCCGCCGTCGAACCGTGGAGGGCGCACGAGTACGCGGGCTGGTGGAACACCACGACGCGCAGCGCCGGGCCGGCTTCGGAGAGGCGAGCGTCGAGCCAGGTTGCCTGAGCAAGGTCGGGATGGTTGGCGTCGAGGAACAGGATCTGGACGCCGGTCAGCGTCCTCGCGTACGGAAGCGGGGGGAGCCCGAGGTAGGTGAGCTGCTCGGCCCCGTGCCCGGCCTGCACGTCGTGGTTTCCGAGCGCGACCCAGAGCGGACGAGTTGAGCTGCGAAGGCCCGCATAGGGAGTGTCGAGTGCCGCGGCGAACAGCGACGGGTCGCCGTCGGGGTAGACGTCGTCGCCGGCCTCGACGAGCGCGTCGACCCGGTGGCCCGCCGCGACCCAGGTCTGCATCTGCCTTGCGACCTGATCCTGGGTGGGGAGCGTCACCTCGCCGGCGTCGCCGAACGCGATGAACCCGGAGTCAGCGTTGGACGGGTGCGGTGCAATCGTCGTGCCCGTCGTGCCCGTCGTGCCCGTCGTGCTCGTCGCTCGGTCGGAAGTCGTCCTTGCCGACTGGCACGCGACGGTCAACAGTGCCAGTGCGAGAACCGGGGTTGCGGCGGCGCGGCGGGCGCGCCAGGTCGGGCACATCAGCCCGTGGCGGTGCCTTCCTGCGTCTGGCCCTCTTCGACCTTCTTCTCCGGCGGTGGAGCGGTCGAGAGGCCGAGCTCGGTGCGCAGCTCGCTCAGCCGGGCCTGCGCCTCGGCACTCGCCTGCGCCTGCTCGACCTCGAGCATCTTCGTGTCGACGGTGGCGCCGGTGAGGTCACTCGTGGCCTGTGCCTTGGCCAGGCGCTTCTCGATCTTGTCGCGCACCTGCTCGAAGGTCGGCACGTCGTCGCCGACGGTCTCGCTGAGCTGGGTCATCGCCGTGCTCATCTGCTCCTGCATCTTGGCCTGGTCGAGCTGGCTCAGGAGCTTCTCGCGCTCGGCGAGCTTCTTCTGCAGCGCCGCCGAGTTCTGGGCGACCATCTGCTTCGCCCTCTCGGACTGCTGCGTGGCCTCGAGCAGCGTCTTCTTCAGATCATCGATCTGCTTCTCGAGGTTGATGAGCTTGTTGGCGAAGGATTCCGCGGCAGAGCTGAACGAGCTCGCCTTGTCGGCGTTACCGGCGCGGGTCTCCTGGTCGGTGAGCAGGAGCGCCTGGCGGGCCGACGCGTTCGCCTTCTCGTACTCGTCCATGGCTCGGTCGAGCTTGAGCTGGGTCTGCTTCTGGTTCGCGATGACGTTGGCGGCCTGTTCCGTGAGCTTGCGGTGCTGCTCACGCGCCTCGGTGATCGCCTGCTCGAGCTGCACCTTCGGGTCGGCCGACTCCTCGAGCTTGAGCCCGACCTTGGCTCCGAGGTACTTCCACCAACGCTTGATCGCTTTCCACATGGCCGAGAGCCTAGGCGCGCGCCCTCAGCGTTCGCCTCAGGCGCCTGCACCTGCCGCCTGCGCGGTCCCACTGCCGGTCCCGCCGGCGGCGTCCTGGGTGCCGTCGGCCTCGTCGAGGGCGACCCGCAGGGTCTCGAGGTCGCTCACGAGGCTCTCGACGTCGCCGCCGAGCCCTCCGAGCTCCCCGACGTCCTCGGCCCGGATCGAGAGCTCGACGGCGCGAGCAACCGACTCGTCGAGGCGGGCGTCGAGGAGCCGGAGCTTGTCCTGGGCATCATTGGCGACCTTGATGAGCCGGTCGGCCGAGTCAGCCTGGGCCTGGAGCGCCTTGACGGTGGCTTGCTGATTCTCGCCCGGGTTGAGCTGTTGGGCCTCCTTGGCGGCCGCGAGCTCACGGCGGGCGGCAGCCGGGTCGAGGTTGCCGATCGCGTCGACGAGCGCGTCGCCCCGGCGCGCGACCCGCCAGCACTCCCGCACGCCGGCGTCGATGCGCTCGCCGATTTCGACGAGTCGGTCGCGCAACGGGCCGGCGTCCGCGCTGCCCACGGCCTTGCGGTATCGGCGCTGCGCGTCGAGCGCCTCGCGCACGAAGCGACGCCACGGGTCGTTGAGCGTCATCGCGTCGATGCGGTCGCCCCGCTTGGTCCGGGGCATCAGGGTGGCGACCCGCGCGAGCCACGCGAGCGCGCCGACGCCGATGACCGCGAGGAGGGGAAGCCCCGCCAGGATCGCCCCAGCCGCGCCGACACCGAAGAGCACGATCGCCGACGGTGCCATCAGCGCGTCCGCGGTCTGCTGCGTCTTCCACTGCTCCGGGAGCTTGTCGACGACACCCATGACTAGAAGTTGCTCACGACCGCGTTGAAGACGTTCACGATCGTGGCCGGGTCGATCGCGCTGTACGCCGCGGCGTTGGTGGACTCGGCGATGCGCTTGAGCGTCGCCTCGTCCGCGTCGCTTCCGTACGCGATCGTGAAGATCCGCACCGGCTTCGTGGCCTCGCCCTCGTTCTGGGTCCGCAGGAACTTCAGCAGGTCGGCCAAGCTCTCGTTGCGTGGGTCCTCGTTGCGACCGTCGGTGAGGAGCACGACCGCGTTGATGCGACTCGGGTCGTACTCGTCGACCATCTTCGTGTACGAGTCGTGCGCCACGGTGTAGAGCGGCGTTCCCTGCGTCGGCTCCAGCTGTTCGATCTGGATCTTGAGGTCGGACTTGGTGGACGAGATCGGCCCGATCGGCACGAGGTCGCGGTAGTCGGTCGGTTCACGGTTGTTGAGGTTGGTGGAGAAGATGCGCAGGCCGACCTGGTCGTCGGGCTGGAACTGGCCGAGTGCGGCGACGGCGGCTTTCTTCGCGAGGTCGAGCTTGGTGGCACCCGAACCCGGGTCGGCCGCGTCACCCATGGAGCCGGAGACGTCGACGACGAGCAGCACGCGCGCCTTCTTGCGAACCTGGTTCCACTCGTTGATCACGCCCGCGAGCACCGGGGGCTTGGGGACCTCGAGCGTGGTCTGGGGCTCCTTGGGGTCGACACCGTTCGCGATTGTGATCGGCTTGCCGATCGCGACCGCGGCGTTGCCGGGTCGGAACCCGTAGTTGAGCACGCGACGCTGGTTCTTCGGCTCGGTCACGAAGGCAGAGAACTTGCGGGCCGCCGCGGCCTTGTCCTTCGACACCCACGGCGCGTCGAGCACGATGAGCGGGTTGTCGGAGAAGAGCGTGCCTTCCTTCGGGTAGATCGCGACGAGCGGGATCCGCGGCTTGCGCGGCTGCTCACCCGGATCGAGGATCCCGTCAGGGTTCCCGCGGTTGTAGTCGAGGACCGACTTCTCCTCGACGGCGACCGCTGACGCGTAGCCGTACGGGCTGCCGCGTCGGTCGGCCCGGTAGAGGTTGTTGAGGAACGTCAACGTCGTGTCGCCATAGTGCACGACGGCCGACTCGACGCCGCGCGAGAACGCCTCGACCTCGGGCCGGGCCAGGTCCTCCAGCGTGAGGTCGCTCGTCTTGCCGGTCGCGGCGTAGTACTGCGCGACCGTCTGGGAGAGGCCGCTGGTGGAGAAGTTGGGGTTGGTCTTGCCGAGCTTGAACGGGCCCCACTCGGGGTGACCCTTGGCGGCCCAGCCCGCAGGGTCCTGGGCGAGGGCCAGGATGTCGGAGAACCCGATCGGTGTCGCGGGGTAGCCGAGCGCGTCGGCCATCGGCTTGGGCATCGCGATCACGAGCGGCGTGAGCATGAAGGACGTGCCCGGCGTGGTGACGTAGGGTGCCTTGCCGGCCTCGGCGCGCCGCTGGTCGAGCACCGCGCCCCACGTGCTCGCGGCCGGCGACCAGATCACCGGGCGTGCACCGTTCTTGGCCGGCTTGGGCCAATCGGCCGCGAGGAGTGTGGCCGCCGCACCCGACGACTGCTTCGCCACCTTTACGGTCACGCACCGACCTTTGACGTTGGCTTCGCTTGAACTCCCGAAGCGCTTCGCGAGGTCGGTCAGCAGCTCGAGCTTCTCGGGGGACGACGCGATGTCGACGGTGACGCACCCGTCGGCTGCGGCCGCAGGCTTGGTCGTCGTGGCGCCGACGATGACCGCACCGGCGAGCACGGCCGCAGCCAGGACGCCCGTGATGGTGCGTCGCACCCCAACCCGTCTCGTCCCGACCCGCATCATCCGGTGACCTCTCTCCACGTCTCGAGGAGGGCCTCGAGTGAGCCCGCGTTCGGCAGGTTCGCTCGGGCGGGCAGCACCGGTCCCGTCGGGATGCCCTTGGCCCTGGGCTCACCGTCCACGCGCCAGCCCGCCGCCGCGAGCGCGGCGCGACCGTCGCCGCCGGTGAGGATGTCGCCGAGGTTCCCCGCACCCGGGGCATCCGTGATCGGCACGTACACGACGTCTGCGCTTGCCACTGGCGCAGGGTAGAGCAGCCGGAGCTGGGCCCGACGGTCGGCCGATGCGTCGGCCAACAGCGGTGCCGCTTCCGCTTCCGTGGTGCCCACCACGTCGTAGATCGCGGGGCCGCCGACCAGCATCCGCTCGAACGCGGAGCCGGGGTCGAAGCGGATGGATCGCTCCAGGCGTCCGAACCATTCGAGGAACGCGTCGTCGGTGTAGTCGTCGCGTGAGAGGTCGGATCGGCCGAAGAAGCTCGAGGCCGCCTGGCCGATCACGAGCAGGCCGTCACCGGCGACGGCCGGATCCGCGTGGCCGGGCTTCACCGCGCCCCAGAGGATCTGGCCGCCGATCGACGTCCACGACGCCCCGGCGACCTCGCCGATGCAGCGCCAGTCGAGCTTGCCCCCGCAGTGCGCCGCCAGAATGTCACCCCGGTCCTTCCACACCGCGAGCACGAGTGGCGAGCGCGCGATCGGTCTGGTCGGCCGGCCGAGCTCGTGCGGGAGCCCGGCCCGGTCGCGTGCATCGCGTGCGATCTCGGCCTCACGCCCGAAGGTGAGCCAACCGTCGTAGCCGAGGCTTCGCAGGTCACGGGCCGAGAGCTGGTCGACCGAGGTCCCGGCGGGGGCGACCGTCACGTCGATCTTGAGATCGGCCTGGGCGAGCGCGTCGCAGACTCCGAGCTCCCCGGAGCACAGGAGCGAGAGGGCTCGCCCCGATCGGGCGCCACCACCGTCGTTGCTCCCATCGTCGACCAGCGCACGGATCCCAAATGCCGTGCCGACGAGTGCCACCGCGACGACCAGGGCCGCGAGGCGCTTCGCGACGACGGTCATGGGGTGATCGGTGCCACGTCGGCCGCGACGAGTGTGACGAGCTGCTCGTTGGACGGGTTCGCGTCGCCGACGATCCGTGTCGCCTGCCGGGTGACGCAGTCCTCGAACAGGTTGCGCGCGAGCCGGCCGTTTCCGAAGCTCTCGCCGCGCGGCTCGGCGGCGAAGTACGCCTTCACCGCGGCGCGGCCGCCCTCGTCGAGCTCGTAGTGATGCTCCTTCCCGATCGACTCGAAGATCGCGACGAGCTCGTCGTCGGTGTAGTCGGGGAAGTCGATGGTCTTGGGGAAGCGCGAGCGCAGACCGGGGTTCGAACTCAGGAACTTCGCCATCGGCGCGGGATAGCCCGCAACGATCACGATGAGGTCGTCGCGGTCATCCTCCATGCGCTTGAGGAGCGTCGCCACTGCCTCGGCCCCGAAGTCCTGCTCGCTCTCGGTCACGAGCGCGTAGGCCTCGTCGATGAAGAGGATGCCGCCTCGAGCCTCGTCGCAAACCTTGTTGACCTTGGGCGCGGTCTGGCCGACGAACCCGGCGACGAGTCCCGATCGGTCGGTCTCGACGAGGTGCCCCTTCGACACGACGCTCAGGACCTTGTAGAAGCGCGCGAGCAACCGGGAGACGGTCGTCTTGCCGGTCCCGGGGTTGCCGACGAACACGAGGTGCAGGCTGCGATCCACGACGGGGAGCTTGCGCTCGCGCCGCAGGTTCTCGACCCGAACCAGGTTGGTGAGGAGCCGCACCTCGGTCTTCACGGCGTCGAGGCCGATGAGCCCTTCGAGCTCGGCGAGCAATGTCTCGATGGTGTCGACCGGCGCGTCGGCCTTCTTGGCCTCACCGGGTGGGCGCCGACCGGAGTCGGCGGGGCGTTCGATCCCTGCCGCGTTGATGCGCCGGAGCATCATCGCCCGGAGCGTGTCGACCGCCAGGAGCTCTTCTCGGGTAGGGGTGGTGTCGATGGCGCAGACGGCATGGGCCACGCGCAGCGCGGCGTCGTAGTAGCGCCAGGCGTTCGTGGTCGCGTCACGCGCATCGGCGGTGACGATCGTCTCGAACAGTGGTGACGGTGTGATGGTGAAGCCGCGCTGCTGACGAATCGCGGCGCTGTCACGGAGCGATGCGGGGCTCGCAGCGCGCAACGATTCGAACCAGGGTGAGAGTGCTTCGGTGAATGCCGTGAGCTCGGCGTCGCTCGGGTGCCCGTCGGCGGCGATCACGCTCGCCGCCACCGCCTGGGCTTCCAGCGCGGCGTCGCGCTCGGCTGCACTCGTGTTGGTTGTCGTGCCCGCCCGGGTCTGCAGTGCCCCGAGGACCTCGGTCAGCTCGGTGACGAAGGTCCGGACGGGCTCGCTGAGGAGGCCGCCGCCGGACCCCGCCCCAGTCCCGCTGTCGGCCATGTCTGCCTCGAGTCCCATCCGATGTGAGGCTCCATCCTTCCATCCGAGGGGGCGCCGTGAACGGGCGCGGGGGCACCGGATGCCGCGTCGAGGAAGCGCTCGACGATCGCCATGAACTGCTCGGGGGCTTCGAGCTGGGGCGCGTGACCCACCCCGTCGAGCACGCAGAGCTCGACGGTCTCGTGGCGCTCGGCCGCGGCGCGGGCGAACGCGACGCTCACGAGGGCGTCCTCGGCACCGTGGAGGAGCAGCGTCGGGCGGGCCGCGGCCGCGAGGGCGAGGTCGGCGTCGAAGTCGCCCGCGACCTCCTGGAGGAGCGTCCGGGCTGCGTCGGCGTAGGCCGCCGCGGCCTCGGGGTAGGCGTAGCGTTCGGCGGCGAGGAGCACGAAGCGTCGTCTCAGGTCGGGGTCGAGGCGTTCGGGTTCGTGCAGGGTGGCGGCGAGGCTGAGGTCGACGAGTCGTTCCGGGCCGAGCATCCGAGCGCGTGCCGAGACCGTGCGGCGTCCGAGCGACGGCATCATCACCGGCATGTAGCGCGCGACGCGCGCCCACGACGACGGTGGGATGCGACCCCACGGCAGAGCCGGGTTCACGAGCACCAACGCATCGACGAGGTCGGGGCGGCGCGCGGTGACACCGGTGCCGATCACGCCGCCCATCGAGTTCCCCAGGATCGTGGCGCGACCGATCTGCTCCAGCACACCGAGCACGAGGTCGCGGTTCGTCGCGAGCGTCGCGCTTCGCTCCGGTGCCCGGGTTCGCCCGAATCCGATGAGGTCGAGCGCGGTCACGGTCGCGTCGAAGCGGTCGGCGAGGAGCTGCCCGACGGGTTGCCACGACAGCGTGTTGGCGCCGAGGCCGTGGACGAGGAGGATCTGGCGCCCGCCCGCATCAGGCCGGCTCGCGGGCACCCAACCGACCGTGTGCACGCGCACGTCGTCGATCTCGAGGTACTGCACTCGGCCCGGGTTCACACCCCCAGGCTACGCGTGCCGCGCGAGGCTGATCGACGTGGGACCTCACCGAGCGCCCGACCGGGAAGCTCAAGAGCAACAGGTCTGGGCCCTCGACTTCGTCCAGGCCGACGGTGGCGCCGCCTGGATGGGCGGCTTCGTTCGACTCGCGCTCCTGCCCACCGAGGGTGTCGCCTGGTACTGGGCGTACCTCGTCGGGCCCGAGCTCGGCCTCGTCGTCGTGCGCGACCACGAGGTGCCACTGCCGCGTCAGTCGGAGCCCGTCGTGGTGCGCGCCGACGCGCTGTGGGCCGAGATGGTGTGCGAGACCGCCGAGGAGCACTGGAGCGTCGGCCTCGAGGCGTTCGGTGTACGCCTCGACGACCCGGCCGAGGGGTTTCGCGACGAGATCGGTGAGCGCCTCGCGGTCGGTCTGGACCTCGAGTGGGAGGTCGGTGACGAGCCCGTCGGCGATGGCTCCCTGCGTGGAGCCGTGTTCGGCGAGGTGCTCGTCGGCCCCGATCGCATCGCGTTCGACGGCACCGGGGTGTTCTCTCGTGTGCGAGGCGAGCATCCGTGGCACACCACGGCGGGGGTGCAGGCCGAGCTCGACGCCGACGGGCTCCCGACGTCGGTGATGATCCGTTCGGGACGGGACCTGGTGGCGATCGAGGTGCTGGCGATGGCCGCGATCCCGATCTCCCGCGACGGCCGACGGCCCATTCGGCTGGTCCGCGTGCTCGGTCGTTGGACGGGCGACGATGGGGCGGGCAAGGTGGGCTGGGTCGACCTGGTGGAGCCATCATGACGAGCACGCAAACGCAACCAACAGCATCTTCCGTGGGACCTGGCCCCGCGCAACCTGTCCCCACGCCACACCCGGCGGCCTTGACCGTCGCGGCGACGCTCGCGTTCGTCGGGGCCGCCGCGAGCATCGGCGGGCTGTTCCCGGACTTCTGGGACAAGGGCACGTTCGCACTCGTCGATCTGACCGGCGCGCTCGCGCAGCAGTTGGTGTTCGCGGTGGCTCTCTTCGTGGTCGGCGCGGCCCTGCTGAGCCGACGGACGTCGACGAGTGGTGCCGCCGCACTCGCGGTGATCGTCGCCATCGGCATGCAGCCGCGCGTGGTCGACGTCGCGACGATCGCCGAACGCAACGGTCCACGCGGTGGTACCGGCTTCTCGCTCGTCGTCGGTGGCTTCGTGTTGGCGCTCGTCGCCGCGGTCATCGCAGCGACGATCGAGCTTCGGCCGCGCTCGTGGAGCCTGCGCGGCCGGGCGCGCGGCTGGGCGACCGTCGCCGCGTTCTTCGGATTCGCCGCGGCAGTCGGATACGTGATGAGCCCGTTCTCCGCGTCGGCGGGTCGCGTCTCGGGGCTCTCCTTCTCCTTCGGCAGCCCGCTCGAGGGAATCGGTGGCCCGCGCGCGCTGTGGGCCGCGATCCTCGTCGTGGTGTTGCTCGCCGTCGTGCCGTCGACCTCGATCGCGGTCGGGCGTGGGATCGGGATCGGACTCGCGTTCGGTTTGCTCGGCGCGCTGGGCGGGATCGCTGCGTTCCGCCTCGGCGAGGCCTTCGGAACCTCCGGGACCGAGTTCGCGCGCGTCGATGCCGCGGAAGGCACCTGGACGCTGCTCGCCGCAGGCGGTGCCACGCTCCTCGTCGTGTTCGCCGGCTTGTTCGCCGGTCGCGCCCCGAGACCCAAGCCCCAGCGCACGCCACCACCCGAACACGAAGCTCAACCCGTCCCCGCGCTCGAGGGCTCCCCTCCGGACGTCGCCCCTCCGGACGTCGACGCCGTCAGCGATGCCTCGACCCCTGTCGGCGAGGTGACGGAGCCAGCTCTCGAGGTGCCCGGGGAGCCGGCATGACCCCCATGTTCGAGGGCCGGGTCGTCGCCATCTACGTCGCTCCGGGCGAAGGTGCGCCGATGGAGGCACGCGACGAGGCCGAGGCGCTGGCCGGCAAAGGCCTCGACGGCGACCGGTACGCGATCGAAGCCGGGAAGTACTCCGGCACCAAGGTCGGCAAGCGCGCCGTCACCCTCATCGAGCGCGAGGCGATCGCGGCTGCGAACGAGGCGTACGACCTTCGGCTGACCGAGCAGGAGTCGCGCCGCAATGTCGTGGTCGAAGGCGTTCCGCTGAACCACCTCGTCGGGCGCGAGTTCCTCGTCGGCGGGGTCCGCCTGCGCGGCTATGACCTCTCCGAGCCCTGCGCGTACCTCGAGGAGCTCACCGGCAAGCCGGCGCGCAAGGCGTTGCTGCACCGCGGTGGACTCCGCGCCGAGATCATCGAAGGTGGCCCGATTCGGGTCGGTGACGCCGTGCGGCCCGACGCCCCCGAGCGGCCCTGACCCATGGGACTCGACCCGGGCGCGCTCGGCGCCGACGCCCTCGCGTTCCTCACCGAGCGCCATGTGGGCACCCTCACCACGCTGCGCCCCGACGGCTCGCCCCACGTCTGCGCCATCGCGTTCACCTGGGACGACGAAGCCAAGGTGGCTCGGCTGATCACCTTCGACGACAGCACGAAGGTGCGCAACGTCGCCGCAGGTGACCCCGCGCGTGCCGTCGTGGCCCAGGTCGACGGGCCGCGGTGGCTTGCGCTCGAGGGGCCGGCTCGGGTCGTGCGAGATCCCGACACGATCGCCGAGGCAGTGCGTCGCCACGGTGAGCGCTACCAGATCCCGTCGGAGAACCCGCGGCGAGTGGCGATCGAGATCGCGGTCGATCGTGTCCTCGGGCGCGCATCCCGTTCCGGCCTCTAGCGTGTGGGCCCATGCCTGAGAAGCAGTACGAGACGGCAGCCGTCGTGCACGAGCTCCTCGAGACGCTCGGGACCCTCGATCAGAAGTTTGGGGACGGTCCGAACGCGCTCGATGATCAGCAGGTCCTCGAAGGCTACAAGTGGATCTTCTCGATCCTGCAGGTCGCGCTCGACGTGCAGGTGTGGGCTGACCCGGCGAACCCGCGGTTCGTCGAGATCGTCGGGCCGTACAAGAAGTGGGGCGGCGACAACTCCGACGCCTACTACCAGCACGCGCCGATCGACCCGAACCGCACGTACCGCGTTCGCGGTCGAATCGGCGACGCCGTGTACCTCTCGCTGACTGTGTACGGCGGACCTCGCGACGGCCACTACTCGGAGCGGATCGTGGGCGCGGTGAACAACCGTGATCACCTCGAGATCGGGCCCGACGGCACGTTCGAGCTCATGTTGGCGAAGGAGCGGCCTGCGGGCTGGGACGGGCCGTTCCTCCGGCTCGAGGACGATGCCGTCGTCGCGATCACGCGCGACTACCTCGAGGATCCGTTCGGTGGCGCCCGCTGCTCATGGCACATCGAGACGCTCGACCCACCGGTCACGTACCGCGAGAACGACGCCGACCTGGCCCGTCGCTTCCGTGGGGCGCTCACGTGGGTGAAGGATCAGGCGCAGATGGTCCCACTCGGTCTCGGCGAGCCGAACCAGATCGACGAGCCGTATGGCGTGCAGGCGGTGACGTTCGGCTGGGCCGCGGGCGACGCGGCGTACGCGATGGGGAGCTTCGACCTCGCCGACCACGAGGCCCTCGTGATCAAGGGCCGTTCGCCGCAGTGCGCGTTCTGGAACTGCTGCTTGTGGAACCAGTTCATGCACACCTACAACTACGACTACGAGCAGGTCACGATCAACGGAGCACAGGTGACCTACGAGGACGATGGGTCGTGGACGCTCGTCGTCTGCGGGCGGGACCCGGGCCGTCCGAACTGGCTCTCGACCGCGGGTCATCCACGCGGCCGGATCTGGTTCCGGTGGTTCTACCCGTCAGCGACGCCCGACCGTCCGACGACCGAGGTCGTCTCGGTCTCGTCCCTCGCGGCGGGCTAGTGCTCGAGGGTAACGCCGAAGCGGTCGGTGTAGTCGCGCATCCGCTCGCGTAGCTCGACCGGGTCGAGGCCGAAGTCACGCTCCGGGTCGTAGATCACCCCGCCGTTGACACCGCGCGGGTGCGCGGCGATGAACGCGTCCATCGCCACGCGCGCTTGGGGGGTGAAGGGCTGGTCGGCCACGTCGTAGATCCGTCGGACCATCGCGAGGTCGTCGGCCATGAACTCGTCGAAGCGAAGGTCGATGGTTCGGTCGTCGGGCAGCAGCTCATGATCGCGCATCCCGGCGCGCAGCATCTCCTCGATGCGGTCGGCCCAGTAGTGGCCGATCTTCGGCGGGTCGACCTGTGCGGTACTGAACCGGGCGGTGTAGGCGATCATCTCGGCATTGGATGCGATCACCGCGACCGGATCGCGATGCGTGAACACGAACGTCGCGTCGGGGAAAACGTCGAGCAGCGGTTGGATCTGCTCGAGATGCTGGGGTGACTTGAGCACCCAGCGCTCGCCGCCTCCTAGCCACTGCGCGCATTGCAGCACGCGCCTGAGGTACGCGTACGCGGGCGTCTGGTCGTGCCCGACGTACCACTCGCGCCAGCTCGGCATCACGCCCATGGTCTCGAACAGCATTGTGGATCCGGCGATCGCGAGCAGTTGGATCTCCTCGTGCACGTGGTCGACCGTCATCTCGTGCATGCGCTTGAAGTACGGCAGCGCCTCGTTGAGGATCGTCAGCCCCATCGCACAGCGTTCCCGACGCGGATCGACTCCGCCCGCGGCGACCGCCTCCCGCTCGGCAGCCGGGGGGACCGGCTCGAGGCTCTCCCAGTACCGCAACGACCGCAGCGCGGGGTCCTCGGCCATCAGGTTGTGGAGGTGGGTGGTGCCGGTGCGGGGTTGGCCGATGATGACGATCGGTCGGGCGATCTCGACGTCGAGGATCTCGGGGTGCGCGCGCACGATCGCCTCGACCTGGAGCCGGTTCTTCATGTGGGTGAGCATCTGCGTGTGCGCACTGATGCGACCCCACGCTGACGGGCCGGCCTCGGTGTCGATCGCACGCAGGATGACGCCGAGCGGTTCGCGGAACCACTCGTCGCCGAAGTCGTCGAGCCCGGTCTCGGTGCCGGCCTGGGCGAGCAGCACGTCCGGATCGAACGACAGGTCGGCCGCCACCGGCCCGACGGCATCCATCATCTCCGCGATGGGGGGAGGGAACGTCGGGTTCGCGAGGTCGTCGATGCGGACGGGAGCCGGTCGGCCCGGGTCACTCATGGTGAGGAGCGTCGCAGTCGGTGCGCGTTCCCGTCCACTATCCCGCCGGACGAGCACACCCGGGGCCGGCGCGGCGGTGAGTGCGCGAGGGGGATCGGAAGTCACCGCCACGCCGACATCCGGGCATGCCAGCGCAGGACACGCGGCTGCGAGCCGAGTGACCCCGCTAGAACTTCAGGGCCGAGAGCGCAGGGATCCAGCCCTGGGAACGGGCAACCGCTTCCCGCCAGCGGTCGCGATCGGTCGCTCGACCCGGTTCGATGACCCGTTCGGGCCGCCAGGTCGCGGCGAGATCGTCGTCGCCCGTCCAGAGCCCGACGGCGAGACCGGCGCAGAACGCGGCACCCAGGGTGGTGGCCTCGCGTACGGGCGCGACCTCGACCGGGCGTTGGGCGGAGTCGGCGAGGGCGTGGAGGAACGTCGTGTTCGCCGCCATCCCGCCGTCGACCTTCAGTCGCTCGATGTGCACGTCGGCATCCTCTTCGGCGGCCTCGATCAGGTCAGTGCCGCGGTGCGCCACCCCCTCGAGCACGGCTCGCACCACCTGGGCGCGCTCGGTGCCACGCGTGAGCCCCACCAGCGCACTGCGCGCGCCGTAGTCCCAGTGGGGAGTTCCGAGCCCGAATGGTGCGGGGACGAACCAGGCATCGCCGGTGTCGTCGCATGCCGCGGCAACGACGTCGGACTCCTCGGCCGACGCGATGACGCCCAGATCGTCGCGGAGCCACTCGACGTTCGTGCCCGCGGCGAGCATCACCGCTTCGAGTCCCCACGCGTCGACACCACCGGTCCGACGCGTCACGATCGGGAACGTGCCCGCGCGGCCTTGCTCGAACTCGGGCCGGGCACCGTCGATCACGACGTCGAGCATCGCGCCGGTCCCGAAGGTCGCCTTCGCGTCGCGGTGATGCACACAGCCCTGGCCGAGCAGGGATCCCTGCTGGTCGCCGATGATCCCCGCGATCGGCGGCGCACCGGGGAGTGCGCTCGCCTCACCCAGCGTTCCCGTCGAGTCGACCACCCGCGGCATGGCCGATTCGGGGATGCGCAATGTCTCGAGGAGCTCGCCCGACCAGGCGTCGTTCGCCGCGGTGCGAAGTGCCGTCATCTGGGCATTCGTCGCGTCGCTCACATGGAGCGCACCCTGGGAGAGCGTCCACGCGATCCACGTGTCGACCGTGCCGACGCACAGATCGAGCGATCGCCCCGGGTCGACGAGGTCGAGCAGGTACTCGACCTTGGTCGCCGTATGGTTCGGCGCGATCCGAACTCCGGTGCTCGCGAGCTCGAGGCAGCGTCCGAGCGTGCGGAGGTCCTGCCAGCCGAGGCCCGGCGCGGCGGGTGCTCCGGTCGCGCGATCCCAGACCACGGTCGACGCACGCTGGTTCGCGATGCCCACGGCTGCGACAGGCCCGGCCGCCTCCAACACGCTGGTCGCCAGCACGATCGCGATCCGGGCCATCTCGACCGCGTCGAACTCGACGAGGCCGGGAGCAGGCGAGTCGGGGAGGAGTGGCGACCGATGCTCGACGACGACCCTGGCGTCACCGTCGATGACCGCGGCGCGCACCGACGATGTCCCGACGTCGACGACGAGCAGCTGGCCGATGGGCGTCAACGGTCCTCGGGCCACGCGGGGCTGGGGCCGAACGGGCTGGGCAGTCCGAGCTTGCCCGGGTTGAGGATGCCGCGCGGATCCAGGGCTCGCTTCGCGGCGACCAGCACGTCGAAGGCATCCCCGAGTGCCTCGCGTACGAAGCGGGCACGATTGAGTCCAACGCCGTGATGGTGGCTCAGGGTGCCGCCATGGTCGAGCACTGCGTGAGTCCCGGCATCCCACGCGGCGCGGTAGTACGCCTCGCGCTCGTCGGGCGGCGGTTCGCCGGCGAAGGTGAAGTAGAGACACGCCCCGTCGGGATACGAGTGTGACTGGTGGGCCGACGCCACCATCGTGTGCTTGACGCTCGTGAGCGCGTCGGTTGCCGCCGCGTAGATGCCCGGGAGGTCACGCCAACGCGCGGCAACCTCCATGGTGTCGACCACGTAGCCACGCGAGATGAGCGCTTCGAGCGCCGAGACGTCATTGCGGTGCTCGAGCCACCGCGCCAGGAGATCGTTGCCGTCGAGGTCCGACGTCCAGTCGCACTCCTCGCGCACGATCGACATGACGGCGTCGATCACGCGTGGGTCTCCTTCGTCGAGCACGAGGAGCGGATGCACCGCTTCGCCCGTCTCGAAGTTGCGGTGTCCCTCGATCGAGTCGTAGAGGCGGAGGACGGCCGGCGTCGCGCCGCGTCGCATGATCTTGCGGCACGCGTCGAGGCCGGCCTCGAACGACGGGAATCCGTAGGCGGCTCGCCGCTCCGCCCGCGGCACCGGATGGAGTCGGAGCCGGGCGCCGGTGATGATCCCGAGCGTGCCTTCACTCCCGACGAAGAGCTGGGTGAGGTCGGGTCCGACCGCGGCGCGGGGCGCGCCGCCCGTGGTGATCGTGCGACCATCGGCGAGCGCGACGTCGATGCCGACGACGATGTCCTCGATCTTGCCGTAGCGAGTGGAGTACTGGCCCGCGCCCCGACACGCAAGCCAGCCGCCCACCGTCGACAGATCGATGGACTGAGGCCAGTGCCCGACGGTTGCGCCGTAGGACGCACGCAGCTCGCTCTCCAGCATGTCGCCGAAGGTTCCGGGCCGCACGTCGAGCACCATCGAGTCGATGTCGACGTCGACGATGCCCGTGATGCCGCACAGGTCGAGCACCACACCGCCGTAGAGCGGCACGCTCGCGCCGCACACCCCGCTGCGTCCGCCCGCCGCGGTGACGGGGACGCCGGCTTCGTTGCACACGCGGAGCACGGCGGCGACCTCGGTGACCGACGTGGGTGCCGCGACCGCGGCGGCCCGGCTCGCGACCTCGCCGTCGAGCGCCCAGATCATCGCCAGAGGCCACCAGTCGCGGCTCGCTTCGGTGAGTGTGGCCGGATCCGTCGTGACCGAGGCGCACGCGCCCCGCAGGCGCTCGAGCAACGCGCCGTCCACGTCGACGAACCCGGGGTCGAGGTGGGCAGTGACCGCGGCCGCGTCGCGTGCCAACGCGATCGGCGGTGTCGGCGATCCTCGTCGCGCGGTTGTCCCGCTCATGGCCAGGTCAGGCGCCCAGGGACGCGTCGAGGGCGGTCTCGGGGAGCCCGGCCGACTCCCGCTCGTGCGTCACGGCGGCGCGGTAGGCCTCGACCTGCCGAGCCGACTCGTCGGCGTCCCAGCCGAGCTCGGGACCGATGAGCATCGCGACCGACTCGGCCGCGGCAGCCGATGCATCGCGGGCAAGGAGCCGCGCTCGCGTGCGTCGCGAGAGGATGTCGTCGAGCGTGCGTGCCATCTCGTGACGCACGGCGTGCACGGCCTCGGCCCGCAGGTACGGCAATCCGGGGACGAGGGCCGCGCCCAGTTCGGGATCGTCGGCGACCAGGTCGAGCACCGCCTGGCTCTCGGTCCCGTAGCGGCCGGTGAGGTGCTCGTGGAGGCTGGGCTCCATCGTCTCGGCGGGTGCTGCGTAGCTCTCGGCGCCGATGATCGCGATGTTCTTCGTGCGACACCGGGTACGGCGCCCGAGCACCCGCGACGCCTGGTCGACCGTGTCGGCAGCCATGCGGCGGTAGGTGGTGAGCTTGCCGCCGGTGATCGTGATGACGCCGCTCTCCGAGACGCGCACGCCGTGCCGGCGGGAGAGGTCGGCGGTTCGCTCGGTCGCGGCGCTGCGAAGGAGTGGTCGCAGACCGGCCCAGGTCGCGACCACGTCGTCCGTCGTCACCGGCTCCTCGATCGCGAAGTTCAGCGCGCGCAGCAGGTACGCAACGTCGTCGGGGGTGCACTGCGGGTCGTCGATCGGACCGTCGTAGTCGGTGTCGGTCGTTCCTACGTAGGTCGAGTCGCCCCACGGCACGACGAACACCGAGCGCTTGTCCTTGGGGACCGGCACGATCGCGGCGATGTCGTTGCGGACCTTCGCCCACGGCACCGTGATGTGGATGCCCTTGGCCGGCCGGATCGAGTCCGGATCGGCCCCTTCGTCCATGGTGCGCACCTGGTCGGACCACACGCCGGTGGCGTTGATCACCACGCGTGCCCGCACCGCGAAGAGCGCACCGTCTGCTTCGACGTTCGCGCCGCGGATGTGCCCTCGGGCGTCCTTGACGAGGCTGGTGACCCGGGCGTAGTTCGCGACCGATGCACCGTGCGCGGCGGCGGTGCGGGCAATGGCGAGTGTGAGTCGGGCATCGTCGGCCCGCGCGTCGTAGTAGAGGTAAGCGCTCGCGATGTTCTTGCGGCGCAGCGTCGGCATGTGGCGAAGGGCTTCGTTCTTGTCGATGCGCTTGTGCGTCTTCTTGATGCGGATGCCGCCGGTGAGGTCGTACATCCACATCGCCGCACCGAGGGCGCGGGCGACACGACGGTCGATCAGGCCGTCACGGGTGAGGATCGGGATGAGGAACGGCAGGACGCGCACGAGGTGTGGCGCGTTTCGCAGCGCGATCTGGCGTTCGTGGAGTGACTCGTAGACGAGGCGGAACTCCTTCTGCTGGAGGTAGCGGACCCCGCCGTGCACGAGCTTCGAGGACTTCGAAGAGGTGCCCGACGCGAAGTCGTCGCGTTCGACGAGCGCGGTCCGCAAGCCGCGGCTCACCGCGTCGAGCGCGCAGCCGGCTCCGGTGATACCGCCGCCGATGACGAGGACGTCGAACTCCTCGTCACGCAGGCGCTGGAGCGAGGCGGCCCGCTCGGAGGCGGCCCGGCCGGGGGCGTTCGGGGCCATGAGGCCAGGTTACCGACGGGTCGGCGGGGGGCACACACCCACCCGTGAGGGAGCCTTCAGGCCTTCGGGGAGGTTCAGGCGTGCGGGAGGGCCCTCAGGCGTTGACGCGGGCTCGAGTGGCGGATCTGCCCAGGCGGGTCGCCTCGGTGCGAGTCCACCACATCGTGGCGCCGGTGAACACGGCGGCCGCGCCGAAGGTCACTGCCACGCCCGTGGGGAGCAGCGCATTGGTGTCGGTGCCGGCCATGAGCGCGTGCACCGTGGTGGTCGCGAACAGCGCGTAGCTGAGGAGGTGCACTCGCCGCCAGGCGCTCTGGGACAGGTGGCTTCGCAGGAGCGACGTGATCTGGACGGCGGCGAGCAAGTACATGCCCACGATGCCCAGCGCGACCGCGAATGGTTTCCACGACGAAGCGAGGGGGACGAGCACGTCGCCCAAGCCGAAGTCGACATACGGGTCGGCGACGATCGCGATGACGTGCACGACGGTGAACACGACGGCGAGCGCGCCGAGGAACCGGTGGAGTGAGAGGAGCCACGCCGGTGATGCCTTGCGCCCGAGGACACGAGTGGCGAGCAGCAGTCCCCAGGCCGCCGAAGCGACGATGAGTGCCCACGCGACGACGCCCGAGGAGCGGGCGACGAGCCACGAGACGTTCACTGCACCGACCATCAGGGGAGTGGGCATCGGGGAGTGGGCATCGTCGGGTCAGCTTGCCTGGGTCGTGGTGTCGGCTGAGCTCGACGTTCTCGGTGACTGGCTCGGGGTCGCCGAGCTGCTGCTCGAGTCGTCGTATCCGTACCCGTAGCCGTCGACGGAGTACGTGGTGCTTCCCGAAGCGCTGGGGCTCGGTTGTGCCGTAGCGCTGCCCTTCGCGGCGGTGCTCGCAGTCGCTCCCGTCGACCCGCCGAGGCCCATGGCGACGGCAAGGGCGACGGCAGCGCTCGCGCTGGTGACGGCGGCGACGGTCCGACTGGTGCGGAAGCGAGCCTTGCGGGCCGCCCGAGTGGCGCGGGCACGATTGCTCCGGGCCCGCGCGCCGGGGAGGGGCGCGGCCGGGCCCGCGGGGTCGGGCTCGGGGTGCTGGGGTTCGGTCATCGGGGCTCCTGCGGTGGGGGGGCGTGCCATCGATCATCACCGATCTCAGATGAGAGCAGCCTGAGAGGGCGGTTGCGTCGGGACCGGGCCGGTGACTCGCGGTCCGAGCCGTCAACGTGCTGGTTCCCGGGTGCTGGTTCCCGGGTGCTGGTTCCCGGGTGCCGGGTCCCGGGGTGTCGAAGTGAGAACGTCGCCGGTCGGGGATCGGTTCCTCCCTGGGCTCGGCCGGCCCCGGGGCCGGGTCGGCGCGCCTCAGGCGACGGTGCCGGGCCCGCCGTGCTCGGTCACGACCGGAAGGCCCGCGCTCGCCCACGCCTGCATGCCGCCCGCGAGGTTCACCGCGTCGTGGCCGGCCTGGACCAGCGCCTCGGTCACCCGCCCCGAGCGGGCGCCCGACCGGCAGATCACGACCACGTCACGGCCCGGCGGGATCTCGTCCCGGCGCGCGGCGAGCTCGCCCATGGGGATCCACTGCGCGGCCTCGGCGTGGCCGGCCTGCCACTCTTCGGCCTCGCGTACGTCGAGCAGCACGGCTCCGGCTTCGACGCGGCGGCGACCTTCGTCGACCCCCACCTCGGGGACCGGGACCTCGGGGACCTGGGCTTCGGGCACGGATCAGCTCCTGGGGGGTTCGCTCGCGACGGGCGGATCGGGGCGGGCTTCGCCGGTCTGGGCCTTCCACGCTTCGAATCCGCCGAGGAGATCGGAGACGTCGGTGAAGCCACGCGCCGCGAGGACGCTCGCCCCGATGGCCGAGCGGGCACCGCCGGCGCAGTACACGACGGTGGGTACGCCTCGGTCGAGGGTCTCGAGCGTTGCGACCAGCTTGGGCAGCGGCACCGGTCGCGCGCCGGGAATCGCTCCCAACGCGACCTCGCCGGGATTGCGGACGTCGAGGATCTGGAGGTCGGGCAGGTCGCGCCATCGCGTCTCGAGCTCGCGTGCGGTGAGGCGCGAGGAGCGTTCGGTGGCTTCGGGGTGCGTCGCCAGCGCGACGTGCGCGTCGTCGAGGTACCCGACGACGTCGTCGAAGCCGATCCTCCCGAGGCGGACCTTGGCTTCGAGCTCGGTGCCGGGGTTGCCCACGATGACGATGTGGGTGTCGTGGTCGAGCACGTCGCCGGTCCACTCCGAGAAGCGACCCTGCAGGTCGACGTTGACGCTGCCACGCAGGTGTCCGGCCGCGAAGTCCATCGGGTCACGCGTGTCGAGCACGGCCGCGCCCCCGCACTGCGCTTCGAGCAGATCGTCGAGGCAGAGCGCAGGAGGCGGGTGCTCCTCGTCGAGGATCGGGCGCGCCTCGCGGTTGCGCGCCGCATCGAACGCGAAGTAGCCGGGGGCGGTGGGCTGGCCCTCGGTGACCACGCGGACGAAGTCGTCCTCGGTCATGGGCTGGAGCGCGTAGTTGACGAGGCGCTGCTCGCCGATCGTCGACTGCTTCTCGGTGGAGAGCTGCTTGCCGCACGCCGAGCCTGCGCCGTGCGCCGGGAAGACCCGCGTGTCGTCGGGCAGGGTCAGGAGCTGTTCGTGGAGCGAGTGGTAGAGCCGGCGGGCGAGCTCGTCCGCGCTCACGCCGATCGACGAGAGCAGGTCGGGACGCCCCACGTCGCCGATGAAGAGGGTGTCGCCGGTGAGGACCGCGTACGGCACCGTGTCGTCGGCTCGTTCCCACACCACGATCGAGATCGACTCGGGCGTGTGGCCCGGGGTCGCACGGATCTCGAGGGTCACCGCCCCGAGTGAGAGTCGTTGGCCGTCGGCGAGCGGTTCGTAGGCGAACCCGATGCCGGTCGCGGCGTCGCCGTAGGAGATCGTCGCGCCGACGCGCTCGGCGAGCTCGAGATGCCCCGAGAGGAAGTCGGCGTGGACGTGCGTCTCGAGCACCCGCTCGATCGTGACGCCCTGGGCTGTCGCGTCGGCGACGTACTGCGCGACGTCGCGCTGGGGGTCGACGACGACCCCTCGACCCGTCGAGTCGTCGGCGATCAGGTATGACGCGTGCGACAGGCAGTCGAGGTAGTACTGGGTGAAGATCACGTCTGCACGGTAGCAATGAGCGATTCGGCGCGCGCGCGTAGCTTCCGGTAGTCGGCCTTGCCGGCTGCCGAACGGCCCAGCGTGTCGAGGAGCAGGAAGCGCTTGGGCCGCTTGTAGCCCGACAGCCGACCGCGGCACCACGTTGCGAGCGTGTCCTCGTCGGCCCCGGCGCGCGCCGTCGGTACGACGAGTGCGACGACGATCTCGCCGAAGCGCTCGTCGGGGACACCGACGACGAGGCAGTCGAACACGCCAGGGTGCTCACGCAGCAGCAGCTCGACCTCCTCGGGGTACACCTTCTCGCCTCCGGTGTTGATGCACGCCGAGCCGCGTCCGAGGAGCTGAATGGTGCCGTCGGCTTCGACGGTGGCGTAGTCGCCGGGGATCGAGTAGCGCACACCGTCCACGACGCGAAAGGTTGCCGCCGTCTTGGCTTCGTCCTTGTAGTAGCCGAGTGGGATCGGGCCGGTGACGCCGACCATCCCGATGTCGCCGCTCCCCGGGAGCACCTCGCGGCCGGTGTGCTCGTCGAGCACCTTGACGCGGTCGTTCACCGCGAAGCGAGCCGGCTTGATCTCGCTGTCGGAGCGCGACGCGGTGCGTGACATCATCCCTTCGGACGCCCCGAGTGAGTCGATGAGGGTCACGTGGGGGAGGTGCCGGAGCAGGCCCGCCTTCACCTCGGGACTCCACGTGACTCCCGACGATGTGATCGCGCGCAGACCGGCGAGGTCCCAACGGTCCGGCTCGGCGTCGAGCGCATCGAGCAGCGGTCGCGCGAACACGTCACCGACGATCGTGAGGACCGCGACGTCGTTACGCGCGACCTCGGACCACAGCAGCTGCGGGTCGAGCCCGGTGTGGTCGATGAGCACAACGGTCCCGGCCCCCGCCAGCGTCGAGAGCGCGATGAAGAGCCCGGTCCCGTGCATGAGGGGACACGCCGGGAGTGCGGTCCCGGTGCGCTTCCCCGCGCGTGCTGCTGCGGTCGGGTCGGGCGGCTCCGCGCCGGGGCGCGCCATCTGCCAGAGCGCCCGGTACAGGTCGTCGTTGCGCCACATCACGCCCTTGGGCATGCCGGTGGTGCCGCCGGTGTAGAGGAGCAGCAGGTCGTCGCCGTCGGGGGACCGGTCGGCCCACGCGCCGGTCGGGGCGCCCGCCGCGATCGCCGCCTCGAACGCCCGACCGGTCTCCAGCACGGCGAGCGGCCTGCGATCAGCGGGCATCGCCTCGATCGCGGCGCTGGCCACCGCGGCGAACTGGGGATCGTGGACCAGCGCTCGGGTGTCGCTGTTGTCGAGGACGTAGCGCACCTCGTCGGCGACGTAGCGATAGTTCACGTTGGCCGGCACCGCCCCGATGAGCCAGGCGGCGAAGAGCGTCTCGAGGTACTCGGGCCGGTTCGTGGTGTCGAGGGCCACCGTGTCGCCCGGTCGCACGCCGGCCTCGAAGAGGAAGGTCGCGAGCCGACGGGAGCGATCGGCGAACTCGCCCCAGGGGACTCGTCGCTCGCCGCACACGATCGCGTCGCGCTCGGGGACCTCCTCGGCGATCCCGCTCCACACGCTGGCGTAGCTCCAACCCGGCACGGCGGCTCAGGGTACGCGCCCGGATGCGCCGTCCGCCGCCCGGGCCGCCATGATGGACGGATGGAGATCCCTGATCCGCTCGGGGTTGGGGGAGCCGCATCCGATCTGGTGCGCCGCAGCATGGCCCGTGCGCTTCGCCTCCGGGTCTCGGGCTCTCCCACGGGGTCCGATGTCGCGGTCAACGGTGATGCGGGCTGGTTCGGCCCCGACTCGGTTGCCTGGCGTGTGCACGCCGACCTCGGCACGCTCGTCGGCGGCCTGCGGTCGCTGCTGTACCAGACGCTGCATCCCCTCGCGATGGCCGGCGTCGCCGAGCACTCCGACTACCGCAAGGACCCGTGGGGCCGTCTGCACCGGACGGCCGAGTTCGTCGCCGCCACCACGTACGGCACCAGCGCCGAAGCCGGCGCAGCCGTTGCACGGGTCCAGCGGGTCCACGCGCACGTGCGGGGCACGGCGCCCGACGGCCGCTCGTACTCCGCCGACGACCCGGCGCTCCTGACGTGGGTGCACGCGACCGAGGTCGACAGCTTTCTGGCCGCATACCGTCGCTACGGTGCCGGCCTCACCGATGCCGAGGCCGACCGATACGTCGCCGAGATGGCGATGGTGGCCATCGCGTTCGGCGCCGATCCGGTGCCCACCAGCGTCGCCGAGCTCGGGACCGTGCTCGCGGGCTACCCGCTCCACGCGACGCGTCAGGCCCGTGAGGCCACCCGTTTCCTCCTGTTCCCGCCGTTGCCGCTCTCAGTGCGTGGTACCTACGCGCTGATCGCGGCTGCGGCCGTCGAGCTGCTCCCGGTGCGTGCCCAACTCGAGTTGCGCCTCGTTGTCCCACCCCTCGTCGGTCCGATGGGCGTGCGCCCGGCCGCTCGAGCGCTCTTCGGGACGCTCCGGTGGGCGCTCGGGGAGTCCCCGACCCTCGCGGCCGCCCGGGAGCGAACCGGCGCTTCCGCCTGATCGACCCGCGAGCACTTCACCCGCCGGGGGTGGTCTCGGCTCCGCGGGCGAACCGGACGCGCGGGTGGCGCTGGGCTCACACCGAGGACGAGCGTGGATCCGAGCGCGTGGGTGGATCGATCGGGCGATGACGCTCATGGCGGTCCTTCGCGTTCGAACCCCCCGGTTCGCCCGCGCCCGTGACGGGCGCCCGTGGCCAAGATGAGGGCTCGCCGACACCGTTGTCCGGATGTCGGGAGCCACGGGCTCGTCGCTGTCGTCCCCGGGGCGGTGACACACGGCTGGCGGTCTCTGTGGTCCGACAGCAGCGCTGCAACTGGCCGAGCAGACCACTCCAGGACTCCGAGGCGTTGCGGTGAGTCAGGGTTCTTTCGGGCCGCGGACGAGCGACACGCCGAAATCGCCGGCGTCGGCGCGGACCGCGCTCGACGAGACGGGGGGCAATTCGTTGGTCGATGGCTCCGGGCGCACCGCGCCGCGAACCCGCGCTCGCCGTGATGATCGAGAAGGAAGTGGCTGGTCTGTTCGTCGGTCGGCTATGCGTAAGCGGCGTTGATCGCGCCGAGGCGCCGTTCGAGCGCGATCGTCGAACGTGTCGGGAGCGGTAGGGCGCGGATCGCGTCGACCGTGCGTTGGGTGTCCCAGCTCGCGTAGGCGATGCCGACGAAGGGCACGAGGCCTGCGCCCCATCGGGTGAACAGGCGCGCCGCGACCACTCGCACCATGTGCTTGGTGACGTGGCGACCCAGGGTGCCTCCTGACGGTGCTTCACCGGTCATCGCGAAGATGACGTCGTCAGCGACTTGCTGGGGATCAATCTCGACCCCGGCGGCGTGCAGGTCATGGGTCCGCAGCGAAGCGGCGACGTACAGCTCGACCGCAAGCGCCACGAGGTTCGCGCCGATCATCACCGGGATGGTCGGCGCCACGACCGTGCCACCCGAGACGAGCGCGGCGATCGTCTCGATCTCGTCGCCGGCCGCGGCCAACCCGCCGGCCGCGGCGAGGATCGCCTTCGCGCTCGCCGTGCGCTGCACTGGCAGCGGGTGCGCGACGAGCAGCGGCGTGATCACGGTGAGCAGTCGCTCGGTCTCGGTCTCGGCCGCGACGCGGGCCTGCGCGGGCGTGCGCACCTTGCGGATCCGATACACCGACTTGGCCAGCTCCGGGAGCGCTTCCTTCGGGAGGGCCTGCAGCGAGAGGGTGCTTGCGTCGCGCAGCCTCGCCGCGGTCGCCGTTGCGCCTGCCGCCGCGGTAGCGCCGCGCCCTCGGGCGAGGTCGAACGCCGGCTTGGACACGTCGCGTGCGGCGGACCGTGCCGAAGCCGCCAGGTCGCGGCTTGCACCCATCACCATGTTGGCGACCCCGCTCCTGGTGAGGGGGGTCTTGGTCAGGCGGGTCTTGGTCATCTGGCGTGCGGTGCCGGGCATCGCATTCTCCCCGTGTTGGTGCCGTACTGACAGTGCAACGCCGGGAGGGTGCCCGTCGTTCCCGCGCGGACGCGTCCTCGTCTCGCTCACACGCCGTGTTCAGCCGGCCTGACCAGAGGGTCTGCTCATGGCGAAGGTGGTGGGGTGGGCGCTCGGGGTGGTCGGGGGACGAACGGGCTCGTGCGGGCCACGTAGTCGTCGTAGCCGGGGCGTCGCTTCACGAGCGACTTCTCGAGCAGCGTCACACCCGACACCCGGCGGAGGAACACGGTCATCACTACGGCGCCGATGATGCCGATCGCGCCGAGACCACTCTCCGCCGCCACGAGGGCGATACCCCACCAGACACAGGCATCGCCGAAGTAGTTCGGGTGTCGTGTGTAACGCCAGAGGCCGCGATCCATCACGAGCCCCTTGTTCGCGGGATCGCGCTTGAACCGAGCGAGCTGGGCGTCACCGACGGCCTCGAACGTGATGCCGACGGCCCACACCACGATGCCGATGACCCCGAGGACGCCGAACCCCGGCTCGTCGGGAACCTGGCCGAGCTGCACGGGAAGCGAGACCACCCACATGAGGGCCCCCTGGAGCGCGAACACCGTGAACAGGCTCACCCACCAGAAGCGGGCACCCCAGTGGCGGCGCATCGCCTGGTAGCGGAAGTCCTCGCCCGTGCCACGGTTGCGCCAGTAGAGGTAGACGGACAGCCGCAGACCCCAGATGGTCACGAGCGCGACGAGCACCCACTGGCGCGTCGCGTTGCCGTCCACGGTGAGGCGAACGGCCCAGGCGACGAGCACGAAGCCCAGCCCCCAGATCGGGTCGACGATCGACGCGTCGCGCTTGAGGAGGCTCACGAGCCACGTGACGAACATGAGCGTCGCAATGACACTCACCGCGACGACGAGCGCGGTCAGTGTGTCGCTCATGCGGGTGCGACCGTAGCGCTGCCGGCTTCGGCGCGGAGCGCGGCGTCGACCTCGTCGTCGAGCGTGAGCCAGGCCTGGTCGAGCCAGACGGTGTACGCGGCGGTGTCGGTGGGAACGTCCGAGCGCGGGATCCGGCGGAGCCAGATGCGCACCGGCGCCTTGCGGGGGAGTCGGCGCAGGATCCCCCCGAAGGTGTCGAGGCCCTCGAAACCGATGTGCCCGAGGATCACGACGTCGGCGTCGGGTGCACCTGCGAGTAGCGCGGCGCCCCCCGCGGGGCGCGGCGGGAGGAGGTGGCGCAGCCCGCGCAGGCGCTCGGCGCGCGCCGGGTCCCGCTCACCGATCTTCTCGAGCGCGCGGGCCCGCTTCTTGGGGTTCGCGCGCGTGCCCTCGGGGAAGATCACGGCCACGTCCTCGGCGCCCATCCCTCTCGACAACGCCGTGAGCGACGCGAGCTCCGGACCCGAGTCCGTGGCGCCGCGGTCGAGGAAGTGGTCGGGGATCCGGTTGCCCGCGATGTCCAGACACGGGTCGCTGAGCAGCTCGCGCTTGAGCACGTAGCGGGGCTTGGTGCTCGCGTTCGGCGCGACGACGAAGAGCGACGCGACCGAGTCGGCGAGGCTCGCGTGGCGTCCGAACACCACGACGGGCCCGGGCATGGTCACGCCGGCCCCCTCGACGTCCATGCGGAACCCACAGGTGACGCGCAGGGCCCCGACGAGCCGGGCGGCCCACCAACGCTGCAGTGTGTACCAGGGCCCGAGATCGCGCTGCGTCACCCACAGCACGAAGCACACGCCCAGCGCGACCGTCTCGAGCCACGCCCAGCAGAGGGCGAACAGCACCAGGCGGGTCCGGGGGAGGCGCCGGGGTGCCGTCGCGAGGTCGACGAGGAGGGTGATCGGGAGCCAGATCGGCGCCAGCACCACCAGCAGCACCGCGGCGAGGATCACGGCGGGGATCGACACCAGGCGGCGTCGCAGCGTCGTCATGCGGGACAGCGCGTGTTCAGCTCCAGAGCGTTGTCGCGCAGGATGAGCCGCTGGTCGGCGTCGTCGAACTCCTTGAGCTCCTTGACGTAGTCGAGCGGCTGGGGCATGCCCTCGATGTGGGGCCAGTCCGAGCCGAAGATCACCCGATCCGCGCCCATCAGGCGCACGACCTCGTACACGTCGTCCTCCCAGAACGGGTTGACCCAGACGTGGCGGCGGAACGTCTCGGCGGGATCCTCGGAGAAGTAGCCGATCATCTTGTTCTGGGTGGAGCGCAGCTTCTTGAACAGGTCGGCCAGGAACTCCGATCCGTTCTCGACCGATGCGATCCGCACGTTCGGGAAGCGGTCGAACAGCTTGTCGAACACCAACGAGATGAGGAAGTCGTACGCGGCCCGCTCGATGGCGAACATGCGGATCGACGGACGGCCGGCACCGGCGCTGAACTGCGAGCTGAACGAGTCGTTCGCATAGCCCTGGCTGGAGTAGCCGCTGTCACCTGCGTGGACGACGACCGTGATGCCCGCCTCGTTCACCCGGGCCCAGAACGGGTCGAACATCGGGTCCCCGGGAGGGCGCGGCCCGGCCGCGGTGGTGGGTGCGGCCGGGCGCAGGACGACGGTGCGCGCGTCGCGCTCGATCGCCCACTCCAGTTCGCGCACGGCCCAGTCGACGTCGCTGAGCGAGATGTAGGGTGCCGCATAGATGCGGTCGCGGTAGTTGCAGCCCCAGTCGTCCTCGATCCAACGGTTGAACGCGGTGCACATCAACGTGACTGCCTCGACGTCGTGCTTGAGCAGCTCCTCGTAGAGGATCCCGAGTGTGGGGAAGAGCCAGATCTTCTCGAGCCCCTGGGCGTCCATCACGTCGAGTCGCACGTCGCGGTCGCGGTACTCGGGGCGAATGGGCTCGCGCTCGCGGAGGAACTCCAAGGGGCTCTTGCCCTCGGGATTGCCGCGGAACCAATCGTGCATCGCGCCGGCTTTGGCGACCGGGTCGAAGGTCGGGTTCACGACGGCACGGCTGACCCGCCCGCCGACCACGTGGTGCTTGCGGCCGTCGATGTCGCACCACTGCACGACCCGTGGACCCTGCTCGGGGTCGAGGTGGCGGGTGAAGGCGTCGAGCGCCTCGTAGTAGTGGTTGTCGGCGTCGAAGGCGTCGAAGCCCAGGTTCTCAGCGTCCATGATCACGAGCGTAGGCCGCGTGGCGCAGGAGCGTCCTCGAGCCGCGCTGTGCGCCCAGGTCGGGCTCAGCCGCCGCCCCCGGACTCTCCGCCGCCGTCCCCGCCGTTGCTCACACCCTTGTCGATCTTCACCTGGGTCTTCTCCCAGGTCGCTTTCGCGCCCGAGTGACCAATCTCATAGACCCAGTACATCGACAGCGCACCCGACACGATGGCGAGGACGCAGAGCCCCAGGCTCACTCGCTGCACCGTCGTGGCGCTCACCGAGCGACCGGGAGCGGCTGTGCTGTTCTCTGGCGCTTCGGCCCCGACGACGTGTCGCTGGGTCCACCAGTCCCAGAGCATCGCGGCGAGCGTGAAGCCGGAGAGGAGAAAGGCCCACGGCCGCAGGTTCTCGCCGATCTCCACGTGGTGGTTCAGGGTCGCCGTCTCGCGGACGTACCCCCTGAGGGCCTGGCCGCTGCCGATCGCGAGCTGCGTGAAGACCAGACCGACGAAGGCCAGCACCACGGTCGCCCACCCGAGCTTGGACCGCAGCGTCGGCCAGAGCATCAGGACCGCGCCGACGGCCGCGAGCGGCACGAGCACGACGGGGACGTGGACGAAGAGAGGGTGGGCGGGGAGCCCGAAGATGGACGTGATCTCCACGGAGGACCTCGAGCGCAGACGACGAGCGAAGCGGCCAGTCAAGCCGACGAACTCCCAAGTTCCGACCAAGGGGACGCCAACGCCGGCCCAAGGCGGGTTGCGCGCCGACGTCTCAACGCCAGGCGCGGGGTGCCGCCACGATGCGGGCCCGCTGGCGCAGCCGTGCGGAGACGCCCCGGTGCAAGAACGCGGCGGAGCGACTCCGCGGTGGGGATTCAGGAGCCGCGGTGCGCCTAGCCTCATTCGGTCCGCCGTCACGAGCGTCGGCCTCGCGCGAACACTCGGAGCACGCTGTGAGATGGAAACGACGGGTCCAGGTGAGCCTGGCCAGCGCCGCCGTTCTCGCGGGCGTCGTGGCCGGGTCGATGCCCGGGGCGGCGGAGACCGCGAGCAAGGGGATCGCCGTCGACGACGCGTGCACGATCGTGTCGCGTCGCGACCTCGAGAAGGCGTTCGGCGTTCCGGCCACGGGTGGCACGCCATCGGCCCAAAGGCTCTCGTGTCAGTTCGGTGTCCTCAGCACCCGGGGCCAGTCACCGGACGGTGTGATCACCGCCTCACACCTCTTCCCGAATTTCTATCAGCGAAGCGCCACGGCCCGGGCGGCGGTCGAGGATCGACATGCCATCGACGCGCTCAGCGGGCATCAACTTGACGACGTCTTCCGAGTCGGTCGATCCGCGTATCTCGACAAGACGACCGGTGACCTCGTCGTGCTCGCGACGAGGCGCTACGCGTTCGTCCTGCGTTGGGAACCAGCACAGCCTGGCTCCCGGAACAGCTCGAGGGACACGCGAGCGCTCAAGCAA
>Ga0209048_10000346_pt1 | contig 50264 bp, 47 predicted proteins | sample FrelakmetCRP12CR_FD_187146 | JGI IMG/M metagenome (GOLD analysis project Ga0209048, IMG submission 187146) | Freshwater lake sediment microbial communities from the University of Notre Dame, USA, for methane emissions studies - CRP12 CR (SPAdes)... | ecosystem: Environmental > Aquatic >...
CCAGCCGTTGCAGTGGAACATAGGCAGCGTCCACAGGTACACCGCGTGCCGCGGCATGCCCCAGTCGATGATGTTCGACAGCGCGTTCAGATAGGCGCCGCGGTGATGGTAGACCACGCCCTTCGGGTTGCCCGTCGTGCCGGACGTGTAGTTGAGCGAGATCGCGTTCCACTCGTCCGCCGGTTGCTGCCACGCGAATTCGGGATCCCCGCCGGCGATGAACGTTTCGTAGTCGACCGCGCCGAGGCGACGGCCACCCGGCCCGAGGGCGTCGACGATATCGATCACGAGCGGCTTCGAAGCGAGTTGCGCCAGAGCCTTTTCGATCGTCGGCGAGAATTCGGTGTCGGTGACGAGCACCTTCGCTTCTCCGTGCTGCAGCATGAAGGCGATGGCTTCGGCGTCGAGCCGCGTGTTGAGCGTGTTGAGCACGCCACCGGTCATCGGCACGCCGAAGTGCGCCTCGTAGATTTCGGGAGTGTTGGCGGCCATCAATGCCACCGTGTCGCCGACGCCGATCCCCGCGTTGGCGAGTGCGGAGGCCAGCCGGCGGCTTCGCGCGTACGTCTCCGCCCAGGTGTAGCGGCGTTCGCCGTGAACAACTGCGGGATGTCGCGGGTAGGTGTAGGCGGCGCGCGCGATCAGCGACAGCGGCGACAGCGGCGTGTAGTTCGCGGGATTGCGATCGAGATCGCGTTCGAACGGATTCGTGCGGGTCATGTCGGGTCCGGGCATGGGTCGGAGGGCGGACGCGTCGGGCGGGCTCGCCGCCATGATACTGCTTACGTCGCGCCTTCCGGCACAGAACCGCGGGTCCCTTGCCGCGCGTCGCGGCTTCTCGTATGCTGCCCCGCCACCCAATATGATGAACAGCCCCCACGCTCACTGCGTTCGTTGCCCGCCGGGGGACACCCGCGCGAGCAGGGCGAAGCCAAGACCCGAAGGGCGTGTCTGCGGGCACGGGTGGCGGCCGACCCCGCGACGCAACGGATTGTGCACGACATCGCGGAGGCCGCGCACAGTGCCCTTCGGGCGGCCGTGCGGGCACTGAGTCGAACCATGGGCCATCGCCTCTCGAAGATCGTTACCCGAACCGGCGATGCCGGCACGACCGGCTTGGGCGACGGCTCGCGCGTCACCAAGGACTCGGTGCGCATCGACGCGATCGGCGAGATCGACGAACTCAACTCGACGATCGGCCTGCTGCTGACCGAACCGTTGCCCGAACCGGTCGCCGTGTGTCTCACGAGCATCCAGCACGACCTGTTCGACCTGGGCGGGGAGCTGTCGGTGCCGGGCTATACCGCCGTGACCGACGCTCACGTCGCCCGCCTCGAGGAGGACGTCGAGCGATTCAACGCCGATCTCGGACCGTTGAAGGAATTCATACTGCCGGGCGGGACGCGCGCGGCCGGGATCGCGCACGTCGCGCGCACCGTCTGCCGGCGCGCCGAGCGCGCGCTGGTTCGCATGGCGGCGTCCGAGCCGGTGAGCGATCCCGCTCGCCGGTATCTCAACCGGCTGTCGGATCTGCTGTTCGTGCTGGGACGCACCGTGAACCGGGCTGCCGGCCGGCCCGACGTTCTCTGGCAAAAGGACCGGGCAGCGAAGCCGGGTTGACCTTGCGCCGCCATGAACCCTGACCGACCGAAACCCTGGTGGACGAGCCCGGGCCTCCGGCGCGCGCTTGCCTACACTGGCAAGGTCCTGCGACTCTACTGCCCGCCCGCGCAACCCGGAGACCGGACGCCCTGCCGCGCCCTTCCGCGGCCGGTCGGTTCATGACCGTCAGACGTGTTGCTGCTGGCCCGGCGCGACGCCGCGGGTCCGTTCGAATGCGGTGTCCTGCTCGCACTCGCCAGTGACGTGAACGCGCATCGGACCCGCCCGCGCGTCGTCAGCGACCACCGGCGTGCGGGCATTCGCAGCGGTCAGCGGGAAAGTCTCCGGCCCGCGCAATTCCAAGTTCGCCGGCAAGACCACCGCGACGGCAAGGGTAAGCACCGTCATGCCGAGGGCGGCGACAGCGAACACGGCGCGGGGCATCGAAGTTTCGTAGCGGTTCATGATCGGTCTCCTGATTCGGGTTCCAGCTGCACGGTCGTTGGATGCGGCAGATCGGGCGTTCGGATTCAATCGCTTTCCGGGTCCCTGCCCGTTCGGCCCTTGCTGTCACGATGCATCGTAGGTGCATGCAATGACAGGTTCCAGACGCAAGCGATGAAGCGGGGGAAACGCGACCCGAACGGAACAGACGCGCGATAGGGCGCGCCGCTCGCACGCCGCGGCGCTCGCCACCGGGAGTTGCTGGAGCAGCGCGAAGCCGGCTGCCCGGCGGCCGGGCGGTCAGGCCGGCGAACGGACCGTCTGGTCGATGGCGCCGAACACCGAGCGCCCCCGGGCGTCCAGCATTTCGATCCGGACCCGGTCGCCAAAGCGCAGGAAAGGGGTCGACGGCTCGCCGCCCTGAATCGTCTCGACGCAACGCTGTTCCGCGATGCACGAATAGCCGACCCCGCCCGCCGCGGCGGGCCGGCCGGGACCGCCGTCTTCCTTGTTCGACACGGTGCCCGAGCCAACGATGCTCCCCGCCTCGAGCTCCCGCGTCCGGGCGACATGCGCAATCAGCGTCGGGAAATCGAACGTCATGTCGATTCCGGCATCGGGACGCCCGAAGAGAGCGCCGTTGAGATGCGAGACGAGTGGCAGGTGAACTCTGCCGTCGCGCCAGGCATCGCCCAGCTCGTCGGGTGTCACCGCGACCGGCGAGAAGCCGCTCGCCGGTTTCGACTGGAAGAATCCGAAGCCCTTCGCGAGCTCGGCCGGAATCAGGTTGCGCAGGCTGACGTCGTTGACGAGCATCAGCAACCGGATAAATGCACCCGCCTTCGCCGCCTTCGTGCCCATCGGCACATCGCCCGTGACGGCCGCGATCTCGCCCTCGAAGTCGATCCCCCAGGCCTCGTCGGCGAGCACGATGTCGTCGCAGGCGCCCAGCATGTTGTCCGAGGCGCCCTGATACATCAGCGGATCGGTCCAGAACTCCGGTGGCATGGGTGCGCCGCGGGCGCGACGCACGAGCTCGACGTGATTGACATAGGCCGAACCGTCCGCCCACTGATAGGCGCGCGGCAGCGGTGCCATCGCGAACTTCGGATCGAACGGCGTCGCGTCGGGCATCCGCCCGGCGTCGAGCTCGACCGCAATCGCGTTGAGCGACGGCGCCGACGAGTCCCAGGCGTCCAACGCCGCCTGCAGCGTCCGCGCGATCTCGGGCACCGCGACAGAGCGCGAAAGGTCGCGGGAGACGACCACCAGTTCGCCATCGCGCGTGCCGTTCCTCATCGTCGCGAGCTTCATCAGGGCTCCGTCGGCGGACGGACCTGCCCGCGCTTCTTCAGCACAAAACCATCCGGGCGGTCTTCCATTTCCCAGCCGGCCCCATGCAGCTCCGTGCGCAGCCGGTCGGCCTCCGCCCAGTCTTTCGCACGGCGTGCGGCCAGTCGGGCCTCCGCCAGGACCGTGACTGCATCCGGCACCGCTTCCAGTTTCGGGACCCACTCCGCGAGCCCCAATCCGAAGATGCGATCGAACTTGAGCAACGTCGCGCGCTTCACCCCGGGCGGCAGGTCGCCGCGCAGCGCCTCCCAGGCGACGGCCAGCGCGCGCGGTACGTTCAGATCGTCGTTGATCTCGTCGGTGAAACGATCGATCAGCGCGGTGTCGGGCGACGCCGCGCCCGCGTCGCGCAGCGCGTGCACGCCATTGCGCATCCGGTCGAGCGCGATCGCCGCGGAATCGAGGGCATCCCAGGTGAAATTGAGCTGGCCCCGGTAGTGCGCGGTCAGGCACAGGTAGCGGTAGGCCAGCGGATCGTAACCACGATCGACGAGGAACTGAATGCGCAGGAACTCGCCTGCCGACTTGGCCATCTTCGCGTCGTTCGACAGCAGGAAGTAGCCGTGCAGCCAGAAGTTCGCGAGTCGCGTGCCGACGCGGGCCTCGGTCTGCGCAATCTCGTTCGTATGATGGACCGGGATGTGGTCCTCGCCGCCGCAGTGGATGTCGAAGTAGTCGCCCAGATATTTCTGCGCCATCGCCGAGCACTCGATATGCCATCCCGGGAAGCCCCTGCCCCAAGGGCTGTCCCATTCCATCTGCCGCATTTCGCCCGGCGGGGAGAACTTCCAGAGCGCGAAGTCGGTCGGGCTCCTCTTCTCGCCGATGTCGACGCGCTTGCCGGCCTCCTGGCCCTTCACGTCGAGCCGCGCGAGGTGGCCGTAGTCCGGCTGCTTCGCGGTATCGAAGTAGATGCCATCGGCGGTCCGGTAGGCAAACCCGTTCTTCTCGATGTCGGCGATGAACTCGATCTGCTCGCGTATGTGATCGGTCGCCCGGCACAGCACCGTCGGGTCCTCGATGTTGAGCTGCTTCAGGTCGGCGACGAAGGCATCGGTGTAGAGCTGCGCGATTTCCCACGCGGTCTTGCCGGTCCGCCGCGCGCCCTTTTCCATCTTGTCCTCGCCGGTGTCGGCGTCCGACGTGAGGTGGCCAACGTCGGTGATGTTCATCACGTGCCGCACGCGGTAGCCGTTCCATTCGAGCACTCGCTTCAGCACGTCCTCGAACAGGAAGGTCCGGTAGTTGCCGATGTGCTGATAGTCGTAGACGGTCGGCCCGCAGGTGTACAGCCCGACGTCGCCGCCCGGTTGAAGCGGCGCGAACGGGCGCAGCGTGCGCGTGAAATTGTCATAGAGCTGCAGGGGCTTAGGCATGCGAACCACGGAAAGAAAAGCCGCCGGCTTCATGTCCGGCGGCTCCGCAGACGAGGTGACGGTTCAAAACCTGGCGGGCCGCCGCCGGCCGATCGAAGCGGACTCGCAACAGCAGAAAACACGGGCGCCGGTCATCGCTGCATGTTAGCGTCCGCCGGCAGCGCCGGCAAGTCGGGGAGCGTCCGCAGTGACTTCTCCATGACGTAGTCGTCCATCGCAAAGCCGTTGCCGATGTCGTTGACGACCGCTTCACGGATTGCAAAGCCGTACCGCTCGTACGCCCGGATCGCCTGCGCGTTGTTCTTGTTGACATTGAGGATGAGCGTCGTCGCCCCCGCCCCTCGAGCGAGCTGCGCCACCCGTCGCAGCAATCTCCTGCCGAGTCCGAGCCGCTGCCGCGACTGGAGCACGTAGAGCTTGTCGAGCTTGCCCTCTACTGCACCTTCAATCATGTACCAGGCCGCGAAGCCCGCCGGCTCGCCGTCGACCCATGCCATCTCGAGCCCGCGGTCCGGTCGTCCGACAAAGGACTCGAGTGCCTCGACCGCGTACCCGCGCGCCAGCATGTAGTCGATCTGTTCGACGGTAATGATTCCGGGGTAGTGCGCATGCCAGATGACGTGGGCGAGCCGCTGCACGACGGGAACCTCGTCGCGGTGCGCGCCTCGGATTTCGATGGAAGGCTCGGGCATGGGCAGGGCGCTTTCGTCGTATCGCCGGGAAAGGTGAAAAGACTAGCATGTGGCGCGCCAACCGATGCCGCAGCGCCCGCCCGGATGCCGACCCGGGCGAATGCGCGCCCGCACGGTAGAATCGCCGTTTGCCGGGATGGGCAGCGCCGCCGCGCCAGGCCATCCTGCCCAGAGCGCACCTTCCGCACGAAGTCCCTCGCCATTTCGATGCCCGCCGCTCCCGCTCTGCCGTCGGTCCGCGTCCTGTGGGCCCTGTTTGCCGTGCTGGCGCTGCTGTGGTTCGTCAATCTCGACTCGCGCCGGCTCGTGCATCCGGACGAGGGCCGCTACGCGGAGATCGCGCGCGAGATGGCAGTCACCGGCGACTGGATCACGCCGCGCCTCAACGATCTCAAGTATTTCGAGAAGCCGCCGTTCCAGTACTGGGCGACCGCCGCCGCGTATCGCGCATTCGGCGTGCACGAATGGACCGCGCGCCTCTGGCCGGCGCTCGCCGGCTTCGCCGCGGCGCTCGCGATCGGTTACGCGGGATACGTGATCGGCGGGCCCGCGCTCGGTGGATTCTCCGCACTCGCGCTCGCCGGAACGCTGTGGCACGCGGGACTCGCGCAGGTCCTGTCGCTCGACTCGGGGCTCTCGTTTTTCCTCGCGCTTGGCTTCGCCGGGCTGGTGATTGCCCAGCGGGCCGAGGCCGGCCCCGGCGAACGCCGAGCCTGGATGTGGGTCGCCTGGATGGCGATGGCCGGCGCGACGCTGTCCAAGGGACTGATTGGCATCGCGCTCCCGGCCGGTGCGCTGGTCGCGTACACGGCGATCACCCGCGATTTTGCATTGTGGCGGCGGCTTCACCTGCTTTCAGGCCTGGCGCTCTATTTCGCGCTCACGGCGCCGTGGTTCGTCGCCGTTTCGCGCGCCAACGACGAATTCCTCCAGTTCTTCTTCGTGCACGAGCATTTCCATCGCTTTCTCACGACGGAGCACCAGAGGACCGGCGCGTGGCATTACTTCATTCCGCTCTTCGTCGCCGGGATTCTTCCGTGGCTGACCGTGCTCGCCTTCGGCGCGCGGCGCGCCTGGCGGGATGGCGTCGCCAATGATCTTGGCTTCTCGTGGCAGCGTTTCGCTCTCGTCTGGGCGGCGTTCGTCTTCGTCTTCTTCAGCGCCTCGGGCTCGAAGCTTCCGTCATACATCCTGCCGATGTTCCCGCCGCTCGCGCTTGTCGTCGGCTGGCTGCTCATCCGGCTCGACACGCGGACGATGTTTCGGCTCGTGTTGCCGCTCGTCATCGCCGGCGGCGTGCTGCTGTGCGCCTTGCTCGCCGCCTATGGCTCCTTCGTTCCGCGCCTCGCCAATGCGATGCTGCCGGTCGAAGTGCTGCTCGGCTTCGGGACCTGGCTCAAGGCCGCAGCGGCAGTCCAGGTCGCCGGCGGCATTGCCGCGCTCGTCGCATTCCGGTACGCCGCGCGCATCGCCACGGCCCGGTTCTGGGGCATCGCGATGCTTTCGCTGGCCTCGCTTGGCGGACTGCAGCTCGCCGTCGCCGGATTCGACGCGTTCAGCACAATGCGCTCGACCTCGGCTATCCTGCATTCGGCGCAGGCGGCGGCGCCCTTTGCCGGAAACGCGCCCTTCTACCAGGTTGAAATGTACGATCAGACGATCCCGTTCTACCTGGGCCGGACGACGCGGCTCGTCGCCTTCCGCGACGAGCTGTCGCTCGGCATCGACGCCGAGCCGGCGAAGCAGGTCCCGACAACGGCTGCATGGATCCCCGAGTGGCAGGCGCTCGAGCAGGGTTACGCGGTGATGCCGCCCGATTCGCACGCCCGATTGGTGGCGGCGGGCGTCCCGATGCGCGAGCTCGCGCGGGATTCGCGGCGGATCGTGGTGAGCCGGCGATGAGCGCCGCCGGGCCGTCCCAAGGCGCGAATTGCGCCCCCCCGGGGGGCAGCGCAGCGGCGTCAGCCGCAAGCGTGGGGGCACACCGATGACCGTCGCGGCGCTCGCGTTCCTGATGACCGGCGTGCTGCTCAATGCCGGCGCGCAGCTCCTGCTCAAGGCCGGCACCAACGTGCTCGGCGTGCTGACGCTCACGCGCGACACGTGGCCGGACACGCTCCTCAGGATGGCGACGCAGGGCTATTTCGTGCTGGGGATCGCCTGCTACGTGCTGTCCGTGTTCGTCTGGATCCTGGGACTGTCGCGCGTTCCCGTGTCGGTCGCGTACCCGCTGCTGTCGGTGGGCTACGTCGTCAACGCCATCGCCGCGTACTTCCTGTTCGGGGAGGCGGTCACGCTGACCCGTTGGCTCGGCATCGGCTTCATCGTGATCGGCGTCTGGCTGGTCGCGAGAAGCTGATGCCAGGAACAACGTCACGATGAGCGCCCCACCGTATCTCAAGTTCGCCGGCCCCGTCATCGACGAGGCCACGATCGCCGGCGTCGGCGACGTGCTGCGTTCCGGCTGGATCACGAGCGGACCGTGGGTGCGCGAGTTCGAGGACGCGCTCTCCCGGTTCTGCGGAGGCCGACCGGTGAAGGCCGTGACGTCCGCGACCGCCGCGGTCGAAATCGCGCTGCAGCTTGCCGGCGTCGGGCCGGGTGACGAGGTGATCACGTCGGCGCAGAGCTTCTTCACGGTCCTCAACATGATCGTCAAGGTCGGCGCAACCCCCGTCTTCGTCGACTGCGATCTCGTCACCCGCAACATCGATCTGTCACAGGTCGAGGCGGCGATCACGCCACGCACCCGGGCGATCGTGCCGACGCATTGGCCCGGCTCGCTCGTCGACCTCGATGCGCTCTACGCGCTCGCGCGGCAACGCGGCCTCCGCGTGATCGAGGATGCGGCACTCGTGATGGGATCGCAGTGGCAAGGGCGCAATGTCGGGGCCATCGGCGACCTCGTCACGTTCAGCTTCCACCCGAACAAGAACATGACGACCATCGAAGGAGGTGCGCTCGTCGTCAACGACGCCGACGAGGCGAGCCGCGTCGACCCGTTGCGCTTCCACGGCATCACCTACCGGCCCGATCGCACGCGCGACGTCGCTTTCCCCGGCGGCAAGTTCAACCTGCCCGACGTCAATGCGCGGATCGGCGTGGCGCAGCTCGCGCAACTGCCGGGTTTCCTGGCCACGCGCCGCTCGCTGGTCGATCGCTACTTCGAGCGATTCGCGACCAGCCCGCCTTGCGTCCTGCCGCCGCGGCCCCGCGACGGCGACGGACAGTCGTGGAACATGTTCTCCGTGCTGTTGCCGCTCGACCGGTTGACGATCACGCGCAAAGAGTTCCGCGACGCACTGGATGCACGGGGCATCGGCACCGGTGTATCGTATGAGGCGCTCCACCTCTGCACGCTGGGCCGACGCTACGGGCACAAGGAGGGCGACTTCCCGGTGACCGAGCGGATCGCCGACGCTACGGTGACCCTGCCCTTGCACGCGGGGATGACGACGGCCGACGTGGACCGCATCTGTACCGCCGTCGCCGACGTCGTGAATCAGGCGCGCAGCTGATGCGCCCGCCAACCCGACCGGAAACGTAACGAATCGTGGACAAGCCGAAGCTCTCGGTCGTCATTCCAGTCTTCAACGAGGAGGCCGGTCTGCCGGCGCTGTTCGCCCGGCTGTACCCGGCGCTCGACGCGCTGGATACGAGCTACGAGGTCATCTTCGTCAACGACGGCAGCCGCGATCGCTCGGCTGCGCTGCTGCGCGAACAGTGGGAACGCCGCCCCGACACAACGCGGGTCGTGCTGTTCAACGCGAATTACGGCCAGCATCTGGCGATCATCGCCGGCTTCGAACGCTGCCGCGGCGAGCGCGTCGTCACGATGGACGCCGACCTGCAGAATCCGCCGGAGGAAATCGGCAAGCTGCTCGCCGCGATGGACGCGGGCCACGACTACGTCGGGGGGGTCCGCCGCACGCGCGAGGACTCGTGGTGGCGGAAGATCGCATCGCGGGCGATGAACCGGCTGCGCGAACGGATCACGCGCATCCAGATGACCGACCAGGGCTGCATGCTGCGCGCCTACAGCCGCCAGATCGTCGCCGCGGTGGCGCAGAGCCGCGAGGTCAGCACATTCATCCCGGCGCTCGCGTACACGTTTGCGCTCAACCCGGCCGAGGTGCAAGTCGCGCACGCCGAGCGCGCGGCGGGCACGTCGCACTACCCGCTGTACAAGCTGATCCGGCTCAACTTCGACCTCATCACCGGGTTCTCGCTGGTCCCGCTGCAGCTGTTCTCGATGTTCGGAATGCTGGTCTCGGCGCTGGCGCTCGTCACGTACGTCGGCGTCATCGCCTATCGCCTGTTCGTCTTCGACTGGCAGGAGGCGAACTGGCAGGAGGCGACTGCCGTGTTCTGGGATCGCGACATCCTCGCGTTCTTCCTGATCGGCATGCTGCTGTTCGGGCTGGGCCTCGTCGGCGAATACGTCGGCCGGATCTATCAGCAGGTTCGGGGCAGGCCGCGCTTCATGGTCAACGCCGTCCTTGAGCGCAACGGAGAGGAACCGGCCGCTCGCTGATCGCGCAGCCGATCTCGCATGACCCGCGCCGTCGTCTTCGCGTATCACAACGTCGGCGTCCGTTGCCTCAAGGTGCTGCTGGCGCACGGCGTCGACGTGCCGCTCGTCGTGACGCACACCGACAATCCCGGCGAAACGATCTGGTTCGGCTCCGTGGCCGCGACCGGCGCGGAGTACGGAATCGCGACCGTGACGCCCGACGATCCGAACACGCCGGACATGGTCGCCAGAATTGCCGGGCTCGCGCCCGAATTCCTGTTCTCGTTCTACTACCGGAAGATGCTGAAGGCGCCGTTGCTCGGAGTGGCGCCGCGCGGTGCGCTCAACATGCACGGGTCGCTGCTGCCGAAGTACCGCGGTCGCGCGCCGGTGAACTGGGCCGTGCTCCACGGCGAGCGCGAAACCGGCGCCACGCTGCATTACATGTCCGCGAAGCCCGATGCCGGCGACATCGTCGCGCAGACCGCGGTCCCCATCCTGCCGGACGACACGGCGCAGGAGGTGTTCGACAAGGTGACGGTGGCGGCCGAAATCGCGCTCGACCGCGCGCTGCCGGCGTTGGTCGCGGGCACCGCGCCGCGTCTGCGCCAGGATCCGGCGTCGGGCACCTACTTCGGCGGGCGCAAGCCGGAGGACGGAGCCATCGATTGGAGTTGCGATGCCGTGACCATCCACAATCTCGTCCGCGCGGTCGCGCCTCCTTACCCGGGCGCCTTCACCTCGGTGGGCAGCGTCGCGGCACGGGTGTTGAAAACACGCGTCGTCGATCCGGCTTCCCCGGGCACCCTGACGCCGACGCTCGGGGCCGCCGACACCCGCCTGCTCGCGCACTGCGGTGGCGGCGGCACGCTGCAGGTGCTTGCGCTGGAGGTCGACGGCGTCGCAACGGGCGCAGCCGAGCTGGCGTCGCGCTTCGGCCGGGCTCCCATGCCGCTCGGCGGAGGGCCGCGATGACGGCGGGCAGCGGCGAGCAACCGTTCCCTGCCGGCAGCGGATTCGGAACCAACCGCATCGAGGCGCTGGCGGACGGCATCTTCGCCGTCGCGATGACGCTGCTCGTCCTCGACGTCAAGTTGCCCGGCGGCGAGGTCTTCGCCACCGACCAGGCGCTGCTCCAGCGCCTTCTGTCGCTCGAGCACACGTTCGTCATCTACTTGATCAGCTTCATCGTGCTCGGCATGTTCTGGGTGGGCCACCACGCCCACTTCCATTTCATCCGCTACGTCGACCACACGCTGCTCTGGATCAACCTGCTGTTCCTGTTCTTCATCACGTCGATCCCGTTCGCAACGGACCTTCTCGGCGACCACAACGGGCTGCGGCTGCCGTACGTCTACTACGCCGCCAAGATCCTGGTGCTCGGGAGCCTGCTGATCGGGCAGATTGTCTATCTGAGGCGTCACCCCGAACTCGCGCGGCCATCGCTGACGCGCGAGGTGGCGCGGCGAATCGTGCTGCGCACCGCGTTGTTCGCGACGATACCGCTGCTGTCCATGGCAACCGTGTTCTACAATACACGGTTGGCCCTGTACCTCTACTTCCTGCTCCTGGTCGTGCACTTCCTGCCGGGGCGCGTGGACATGCCCGCGCTGTCGGAGCCGGAAGACACCCCATAACGACAACCACCGCCCTTCATGAAAAGAGTCCTGATACTCGGCGTCAACGGCTTCATCGGCCATCACCTGTCCCAGCGGATCTTCGCCGACACCGACTGGGAAATCTACGGTATGGACATGCAGTCGGACCGCGTGACCGACCTGCTGCCCGAGAAGCGCTTCCACTTCTTCGAGGGCGACATCACGATCAACAAGGAGTGGATCGAATACCACATCAAGAAATGCGACACCGTGCTGCCGCTGGTGGCCATCGCAACCCCGGCGACATACGTGAAGGAGCCGCTGCGGGTGTTCGAGCTCGACTTCGAGGCGAACCTGCCGATCGTCCGCGCCTGCGTCCGCCACCGGAAGCGGCTCATCTTTCCTTCGACGTCCGAGGTGTACGGGATGTGCCGGGACGAGGAGTTCGACCCGGAGCGCTCGGAGCTCGTGCTGGGCCCGATCGAGAAGTCACGCTGGATCTATTCGTGCGCAAAGCAGCTGATGGACCGCGTGATCCACGCCTACGGCACGCAGGAGGGCCTCGACTACACGCTGTTCCGCCCGTTCAACTGGATCGGCGCCGGGCTCGATTCGATCAACACGGCCAAGGAAGGGAGCTCGCGCGTCATCACCCAATTCCTGGGCCACATCGTTCGCGGCGAAACGATCAAGCTCGTCGACGGGGGCACGCAGAAGCGCGCGTTCACGTACATCGACGACGGGATCGCCGCGCTGATGAAGATCATCGTCAACCAGGACGCGATCGCAACCGGCAAGATCTACAACATCGGGAACCCGGCCAACAATTTCTCGGTACGCGAGCTCGCGACGATGATGCTCGACCTCGCGCTCACCTATCCCGAGTACCGCGACACCGCGGAGCGCGTCAAGATCGTCGAGACCACGTCGGCCGAGTACTACGGCAAGGGCTACCAGGACGTGCAGAACCGCGTGCCGAAGATCGTCAATACCTGCGCCGACCTCGAATGGAAGCCGCGGGTGGGAATGGACGAGGCGCTGGCGCGCATTTTCGACGCCTACAGCGGGCAGGTGGCCGAGGCCCGGCGGCTGGTCGAGTGACCGCGGTCACGATAAGGCGGCGACGGGGCTCCCGTTCGCGCGCGGCGTCCTCGCCTGCCCTTCGACGATTTCGATGCTCCTGGCGCTGAAGATCGACGTCGACACGCTGCGCGGCACGCGCGAGGGCGTCTCCAATCTCGTCGTCTTGCTGAAGAAGCACGGCGTCGACGCGACGTTCCTGTTTTCGCTCGGCCCCGATCACACGGGACGGGCGATCCGACGCGTGTTCCGGCCCGGCTTCTTCGGGAAGGTACGGCGCACCTCGGTCGTCCGGCACTACGGGGTCAGGACGCTGCTCTACGGCACCCTGCTGCCCGGACCGGACATCGGCCGGCGCGCGGCCGATGTCATGCGCGCGACACGGGACGCCGGATTCGAGACGGGCATTCACACATGGGACCACGTCCGCTGGCAGGATGGGGTCGCCGGCGCCGACGCCGCGTGGACGCGCGCCGAGATGCAGCGGGCCTGCGATCGCTACACCGACATCTTCGGTACGCCGCCGCTCACGCACGGCGCCGCCGGCTGGCAGATGAACGTTCACGCATTGCGGCTCACGCAACGGCTGGGATTCGAATACTGCTCCGATGGCCGCGGTACCCACCCGCACCTGCCCGTGTGGAACGGCGAGCTCGTACGCTGCCCGCAGCTGCCGACGACGCTGCCCACGCTCGATGAACTCATCGGCCGCGAAGGCATCACCGAGGCCAATGTCGCCGGGCATCTCCTCGAGCTGACGAGTGAACCCGCTGCGGCGGGCCATGTCTTCACGCTGCACGCCGAGCTCGAGGGCATGCGCCTCGCGCCCGCCTTCGAGCAGCTCCTCGCCGGCTGGAAGGCTCAAGGCTGGCAGCTGGTTTCGACGCGTACGCTGTTCGAAACACTGCAACCGCTGGCGCTCCCTCGCTGCGAAGTCGGCCCGGGCACCGTCGAAGGACGGGCAGGAACACTGCTCGTGCAAGGGGGCGAATTCCTCGCCGACGCCGACCTCGCGCAGGCCGCGTGAAGGCCAGTCCAACCCGATGAACCCGAAAAAGGAACTACCCATGCTCGGCAAGAAAGTTCAGGACTTCTCGGCGCCCGCGACGGGCGATTCGACGTTTCGGCTGTCCGACCACAAGGGCCATCCCGTGGTTCTCTACTTCTATCCGAAGGACAACACGCCGGGGTGCACGACCGAAGGCGCGGACTTCCGCGACCTGCACAAGCAGTTCACGAAGCTGGGCGCGGTGGTTGCCGGTATCTCCCGCGACTCGGTGAAATCGCACGACGGCTTCCGGACGAAGATGGCGTTCCCGTTCCCGCTGATCTCCGACGCCGACGAGAAGCTGTGCAGTCAGTTCGATGTCATCAAGATGAAGAACATGTATGGCAAGCAGGTCCGGGGAATCGAACGCTCGACGTTCCTGATCGGGCCGGACGGCAAGCTCGTCCGCGAATGGCGGAAGGTCAAAGTCGCCGGTCACGCGGCGGAAGTGCTGGAGGCGGTCAGGGCGCTCTGACGCTCTTTTTCACCACAAGCCCTGAGGGTTCCGGCCCCTGCGAACCACCAGCGCTTGTGTTCGCCGGGCACGGAGGCTACGATTGCCCTGACGCTGTCCGCCGATTCGCCACCGCAACCGACGCCGCCAAGGAGCCACATGGTCGAGCGCAAGATCCGTCCCGCGCCCTTAACCCTCGTTGCCCGCAAGTCCGCCAAATTCGCCGGCAAATCCGGCCCGGCCACCCGCCTCGTCCCGACCAGCAAGCTGTTCGTGCTCGATACCAACGTGCTGATGCACGACCCGACGAGCCTGTTCCGGTTTGAAGAGCACGACATCTATCTGCCGATCCTCACGCTCGAGGAACTCGACAACAACAAGAAAGGCATCACCGAAGTCGCGCGCAATGCGCGGCAGGCGTCGCGCTTCCTGGACGAGCTCGTCACCTCGATGCCCGATGGCATCGTCGACGGCATTCCGCTCGGCCCCAAATCGGGAGGCGCCGCCACGGGCAAGCTGTTCCTGCAGACCGAGGTGATCACCACGGTGCTGCCGGCCTCGCTCGCCAATGGCAAGGCGGACAACCAGATACTCGCGGTCGTGATGCACCTGCAGCACATGCACACGAAGCGCCACGTGGTCCTGGTGTCGAAGGACATCAACATGCGGATCAAGGCGCGCGCACTGGGGATCGCCGCCGAGGACTACTTCAACGACAAGGTGCTGGAGGACACGGACCTCCTGTACAGCGGGATGCGCGATCTCCCCGCCGATTTCTGGGAACGCCACGGCAAGGCCATGGAGTCGTGGCAGCAGGGGGGCCACACGTACTACCGGATCACCGGGCCGCTGGTGCCCTCGCTCCTCGTGAACGAGTTCGTCTATCAGGAGAAGCCCGGCGAGGCGCCGCTCTACGCGCTGGTCAAGGAGATCACCGGGCGCACCGCGGTGCTGCAGACGCTCAAGGACTACACGCATCAGAAGAACAACGTCTGGGGCATCACCGCCAGGAACCGCGAGCAGAACTTCGCGCTCAACCTGCTGATGAACCCGGACGTCGATTTCGTGACGCTGCTGGGCCAGGCTGGCACCGGCAAGACGCTGCTGACGCTCGCCGCCGGACTCATGCTGACGCTCGAATTCAAGGTCTACACCGAGATCATCATGACGCGCGTCACTGTACCGGTCGGCGAGGACATCGGCTTCCTGCCCGGCACGGAAGAGGAGAAGATGAACCCGTGGATGGGTGCGCTCGAGGACAATCTCGACGTCCTCAACAAGACCGACGACGAGGCCGGCGAGTGGGGTCGCGCCGCGACACGCGATCTGATCCGGTCACGGATCAAGGTTAAGAGCCTCAACTTCATGCGCGGCCGGACGTTCATCAACAAGTTCCTGATCATCGACGAGGCGCAGAACCTGACGCCCAAGCAGATGAAGACCATGGTCACGCGCGCGGGCCCAGGCACCAAGGTGGTCTGCCTCGGCAACATCGCGCAGATCGACACGCCCTACCTCACCGAGGGCAGCTCCGGCATCACCTACGTCGTCGACCGGTTCAAGGGCTGGGCGCATTCGGGCCACGTCACGCTGCAGCGCGGCGAACGCTCGCGGCTCGCGGATCACGCAGCCGAAATCCTGTAGCGGACCCGGCGAACGGCCGATCGGTCCCATGACGGCCCGATCGCTGCCGATGCTTCGCGTCCCGGTAGGGTCAACGCTTCCCGGAACGCGCTGCGCCGAGGTTGATCGAGAAGTCGAACAAAGGCGTGGGTCGCGGTACGGGCAGGTAGCGGCGAGCGATTTCCGCAAAGGTCGCGAGGCGGCCGCCGTACGCCGGATGCTGCCGGTGCGCGCCCGCCAGCTCGCCCAACGCCTTCAGTCGTTCGTGCGAAGCTGTGCTTGCATCCGGCGCCGTGGAATCGAGAAGGCCCTGGAAGAAGAACGGAAAGACCGGATCCCGCGGCCAGCCCGTCGCGCCCTCCGCTGACAGGACCTCCTCGACCGTCGCCCGCGCCGTGAAGTCGCGGCCGGGGAACGCGGCGGCGAGATAGTCCCGGTAGGCGGCGAACACCTCGCGCGCCGGGCCCCATGCGCCCTTCAGCGCCAGCCCCTCGCAGCCACGGGGCACGGCCTCCTCGATGTAGTCCGCGCTCGCATGCGCGTAACCGTCGGCGGCATTGCACTGCGCGCCGTGGCGTGCGAGGCGCGCGAACGCGGCGGCGGCGGCATCGACGTCGCCCGTCGCCAGCGCGATCCCGGCGTCCGCCATTCGGGCCGGCCAGATCAGCGAACTTGCTTCCAGGAAGAAAATCGCGCCGAACCGCGCACAATCGATGCCCAGCTCGAGCGCGCCCCGAAAGTAGCGCCGTGCCGCCTCCGTGTCGTGGCGGTGGTTCTGCGCAATCGCGCCCAGCGCGAAGTAGAGGCTCGGCAGAAAGAACGGCGCCGCACGGCCGAATTCGACGACCGTCGTGCAGCCGCGGATCCTCGTCGCCATTGCCGCAGGATCGGCAATGTCCCTGCCATAGGCCGCCTCGAGTGCCGCAAGCAGCGCGTTCGCTTTCTCGCTACCTTCGGCGACGCGCCCCAGATTCACGAGATCGCGGACGTAACGATAAGCGTAACCCTGCCACAGCGGCGAGGCCCTATCCGGCTGCTGATACCATTTATCGAGGTATGAAAAATACGGAGGGCGCATGCTCTCCGGCGCCACATCGATCCGGCGCGGCTTGCGCGATGCCCACAGCATCTGCCGCTCGCCGAACACGCGTACGTCGACGTGCGCGAAACCCGCGTCGCGTGCGGACGCGGCGAACGCGTCCTTCGACAGCAGGAAGCCGTGAAAGCCCGGCGCGAGCGCGGCTAGCAGCGTCGGCGATGCATTCGCCGGCGTCACATAGTCCATCGCCGGCGTCGTCAACACGAGCACGCCGTCGTCCGCCACGAACGGCGCGAGCAGCGCGACGAAGGCCGCCGGATCGGGCACGTGTTCGATGACTTCGGACGCATACACGACATCGAAGCGCCGTCCGGCAAGCGCCGCGCAATCCTCCACCTTCTCGCGGTGGACCTCGATCCCCAGCATCCGCGCTCCGATCGCGCCGTAATCGGCGAGCTCGACGCCGACGGCCTCGGCGCCGATCTGCCGTTGCCAGAAGTCCACGAGGAAACCGAAGCCGCAGCCGACGTCGAGCAGCGTGCGCGTGCCTGGCGCGACCGCGGCCAGCACCGGCCAGATCGTTTCCCAGACACCGCCGCCGACCTCGACATAGAAGCGCCAGAAATCGTCTCGATCCTGGTTGAGGTCGCTGAAGTCGGCGATGCCGGGAGGATCGTAGAAACCGCTTGCGCACCCGGCGCAGCGGATCAGGGACAGCACATGATGCGGCGGCGCCAACGATGGAATTTCGGCCACCTGCGCGTGCGGCCCGCCGTGACCGCACACGGGACAGCGAAGCGCGAGCGGCCGCGCCAGCCGTGCGTCCGCCCAGATCAGATCATCGACACTGACGGCACGAATCATCACGCGTCCACGCGGCGCGCATGCATCGGGCAACACAACCGACTTGCCGGCCGACAAGGACTCCTGCATTCGCTCGGCGACATGGCGGAATGGTACACGAGCGGTCGGCGGGCAACGCCGAGCGGGCCGCGCGCTGCATGGCCGACCGGGCTCAAGTTCCGGAGGCTGCCGCCGCGCGGCCTTCCCACTCGTCGGCCAGGCGCACGAGCCGGCGCAGCACCGGCAACTCGAGGCCCCCTCCCAGCCCGCCTTCCAGGACCGCCACGGCGAGTTCGGCTCCCCAAGCTCCCACCGACGGCGCGAACGGGTTCGGGGCCACGTCGCTCTCGGACGCCGTCGCAAGATAGTCGCCCAGGACCGCGTTCGCCTCCTGCCGCGGTTTCGTCGAAGACTCGGTGATTGTATTGCCCTCGTGGAGACGGTACCGGTACAGGGAGTCGCGCACGAAGACAGGCTCTTCGCGCCAGAGCGCGCGCAACGCGAAGTCCCAGTCGTGGTTGTAGCGCAGATCGCGAACGCCCCCCAGGGACTCCCACAGGGCCCGCGAACAGAAGATGTTGCCGGTCGAAACGGCGACGTTGGCGGCGAGCAACGCAAAGCCGATCGAACGATCGAACGGAATTGCCGCGATGGCGCACGACAGTGTATAGGCCCGGGCGTCCCGCAGAGTATCGATGACAGCTCCCGCGGCATCGATGAATTCGACCGCGGTGAAGCCCCACGCGTAGCCCTTGGCCGCGATCTCGCGCACCATCCGGGCGATGCGGTCCGGTGCGTACGCGTCGTCGGAATTGAGAATGCTGACGAACGGTGCCGAGCACAGCGCAACGCCCTCGTTGATCGTCGCGGCCGCGCCGCGGTTCTCGCGCACGATCATGCGGTGCGGGAACGGGGAACGGGCAAGCGTTCGGCGCGCCACATCGGCGGTGGCGTCGCGCGAACCGTCGTCGACGACCACGATTTCCATGTCGCGATACGTCTGCGCAAACACCGATTCGAGCGCCGTCGCCACGAAGCGCTCGTGGTTGTAGGCCGGAATCACGACGGCCACCCGCGGGGCCGTTGCCGGGGCCACCGCCGCGCGCGCCGCCTGCCACGCGCGATATTCCTTCTGCCGGGCGTCCAGCGCTGCGCCGTACCCCTTCCGGTTCGCGCGCGCGACCACCAGCCCCAGATTGTGCCGGTACGCCGGGTACCGCCATTCGGTGAGATCAAGCGCGCGCAGGATCAGCGAACGCGCCTCGTCGTAATCGTGCCGCTCGTAGCGGATCACGCCCAGCATGTGCAACGCATCGGCGGCATCCGGCCAGAGCGCCAACGCGTCGCGATAGAGGCGCTCCGCCTCATCGAGCCGTCGCGACTCCTGGGCCGCCAGCGCGGACTGCATGAGCCGCTGCGCCTCGACGATCGGGTCCGCCCGGACCGCTGCGACACCCTCGCGCCCGGGGCCGCCGCAGCAATACTTGTAGCGCTTGCCGCTCCCGCACGGACACGGATCGTTGCGCCCGACCGTGGTCATCGCTCGGGCCGGACGGACGCGGCGGCCGAGGCCACGCCTGCCGGGAGAGTCCAGCCGAATCGCCCGGACATGGGCAACGATCGCTCAGCGATTGGCATGGATGGTCGCGATCTCCCGCCAGCGGCGGACGGACGCATGCTGACTGAAGTTGCGGTCGATATCCGCCTTGGCCTGTGCGGCGAGCTCCCGCCGCAGGTCGGGCGATTCGACGAGCCTCTCCAGGGCGGCGACCCACGCATCGACGCGATTGTCGACGAGCAAGCCCGTCCGGCCGTCGAGGACGTCGTCGGTATACGGCGGGACACTGCTGTAAACACCCGCGATCCCGCAGCCGCCGTACTCACGGTATTTGATGCTCGTCTTGCACTCGTCGAAGGCGCTGCCCAGCAAGGGCGCGAGGCCGATGTCCCACCGCCGCGACACCTTGAACTCGAGGTAACGGTCGTAATCTGGCAGGTGCTGGAATAGCGTCACGCCCGGTACGTCGGCAACCCCGTCGGGCATCCACCCGACGAACTCGAACACGATGCGGCCGGCGTAGCGCTGCGCAAGGTGCCGAACGACCGCCTCGAGCAGGGGCGCGACGCCGAGTCGGCGGCTCGTCGGATAGCCGACTCGAACCACACCGGTCTCCGCTGCCGTCGGCCCACGCTGCGCCTCCAGCAGGGCGTTCGCCTTGTCGGTGTCGAATGGGGGGTTCAGGTATTCGACGCATGTCTCCGGCAGCCTTGCCCCGATCGCCGCGCCAAGGCGCTTCGACATGACCACTACGGCGCACGAGCCGCGAATGAACGTGTCGAGCGTCTCGATGACCGCCGGATGACCGTAGAACGCGGCGAGATACGGATCGACATCCGGTGTCAGCGCCCAGAAATTGTCGTCGATGAAATAGGCATACCCGACATCACGCGCGGCAAGATAGTGCGGAAGCCACGCATGCGAGGGCGCGCAGAAGCGCGAGAAGGCCACGTGCGGCCGGGCGACGTCCGCGCCGAACAGCGTCTCGGGATAGCGAATCTCGACGTCGCCGTGCGCCGCGCGCAGAACCCGCGCGAACAGGTGCGTGGAAGGAATCGGGCCGTCGGCGATCAGCAGCGGGAGCGGGACCATCGCGTTCGACGTCGTGGCGCGAACGGCGTGCCGCCGCCCGGCGTAAGCACGGCTCGTCTCAGTAGGACCCCGGCGTGGCGAAGTTCTCGAAGCGCGTGTACTCGCCGAGGAAGGTGAGGCGCACGGTGCCGATCGGCCCGTTGCGCTGCTTGCCGACGATGATCTCGGCCACGCCCTTGTCCTGCGTTTCCGGGTTGTACACTTCGTCTCGGTAGATGAACAGGATCACGTCCGCGTCCTGTTCGATCGCGCCGCTTTCGCGAAGGTCCGACATAACCGGTCGCTTGTTCGGACGCTGTTCGAGCGAGCGATTGAGCTGCGACAGCGCGACGACCGGGACCTTGAGCTCCTTGGCGAGCGATTTCATCGCGCGGGAGATTTCCGAAATCTCGGTCGCGCGGTTCTCGCCCTGCGACGATGCCTGCATCAGCTGCAGGTAATCGACGATGACGAGCCCGAGCTTACCGTAGGTCTTCGTGAGTCGACGCGCCCGCGACCGCAATTCGATCGCGTTCAGTGCCGGCGTCTCGTCGATCAGGATCGGCGCGTCGGACAGTCTCCCGAGCGCGGAGGACAGCTTTTCCCAGTCTTCGGCTGCAAGGCGTCCGGTGCGCAGCTTGTGCTGGTCGAGGCGACCGACCGAGCCGATCATCCGCAGCGCGAGCTGCGAGGCGCCCATTTCCATCGAGAAGACGGCGACGGGCAATTTGGCGCTCAGCGCAACATGCTCGCCGATGTTGAGCGCGAGGCTCGTCTTGCCCATCGACGGGCGGCCGGCGATGATCACGAGATCACCCGGCTGAAAGCCCGAAGTCATCCGGTCGAGATCGGAGAAACCCGTCGGCACTCCCGTGACGTCCGATGGGTCGTCACGGTTGTAGAGCGTCTCGATACGCTCGACGACGCCCGCGAGCAGCTTGCCGATCTCGGCGAACTGCTGCGCTCCGCGCTCGCCCTGCTCCGCGATGTGCAGGACCTTGGCCTCGGCCTGGTCGAGGATCTCTTTGGCACTGCGGCCGAGCGGGTTGTATGCCGAGTCCGCGATGTCGCCGGCCGTCCCGGCAAGCTGGCGGAGAATGGAACGATCGCGCACGATCTGCGCGTAGTGGCGGATGTTGGCGGCGGTCGGCACGTTCTGCACGAGTGCGCCGAGATAAGCGAGGCCGCCGACGTAATCGAGCTTCTGTGCGGACGCCAGCGACTCGGAGACGGTCACCACGTCGGCCGGCTTGCCCTCCGCCACGAGCTTTACGACGTGCGCGTAGATCAGCCGGTGCGCATCGCTGTAGAAGTCGCCGTCGGCGATGACGTCCCCGACCTTGTCGACGGCGTCGTTGTCGAGCAGGAGTCCGCCCAGAACCGACTGCTCCGCCTCCAGCGAATGGGGGGGAAGCTTGAGGCTGTCGAGTTGGGGGTCGTCGGGCATCGAACGGGGCGGGAACGTGGCGTCGAGCAAAATCGATTCTAGCAGGCTGCGACGGGTCGTCCGCGCGGTTCTGTATCGCAATGCGCGTCTGCCTGCGGATCGATGGTCGGGGCGGAAGGCGTGCCCGCCACCCGGCCGCCACGCGCCGATGCGCGACTGGCGTGGTGCCGCCGCGGGACCACGCCACGATCAACGACGCTGGCCTCGCCGCGGCACCACGCCACGATCAACGACGCTGGCCTCGCCGCGGCACCACGCCACGATCAACGACGCTGGCCTCGCCGCGGCACCACGCCAGGATCAACGACGTTGACCTCGCCGCGGCACCACGCCACGATCAACGACGTTGACCTCGCCGCGGCAACACGCCGCGATCAACGACGTTGGTCTCCCGCGGCAACGCGCCGGGCTGGGAGACGGGCTTCCGATCAGCCGGCGACTGCCGTTTCGCCTATCACGGTGACCGTGATGTTGGCCGTCACGTCGAGGTAGAGCGCCAGGACGAGCGGGAAGTCGCCGACACGCTTGAGCGGGCCCTCCGGCATGCGGACCGCAGCCTTCTCGACGCTGAAGCCCTGCGCATTCAGTGCCTCGACGATGTCGACGTTGGTGACCGAGCCGAACAGCCGTCCGTCGACACCGGCCTTCTGGGTGATCTTGACCGCCATTCCCTCGAGCTTCGCCGCCTGTTCCCGCGCGGCGGCGAGTTTTTGCTCGGCGACGTGCTCGAGCTCGGCACGCTTTGCCTCGAGCAGCTTGATGTTCTCGGGTGTGGCGCGCTTGGCTTTGCCCTGGGGGATCAGGTAGTTGCGGGCATAGCCCTGCTTTACCTTGACGACATCGCCCAGGTCACCGACGTTGACCACTTTTTCGAGCAGGATGATTTGCATCGTGGCCTCCGCGTCAGTGCAGGTCGGTGTATGGCATCAGCGCGAGGAAGCGCGCGCGCTTCACCGCAACCGAGAGCTGCCGCTGGTAGCGAGCCTTGGTGCCGGTGATCCGCGCCGGCATGATCTTGCCGTTCTCCTGGATGAAGTCCTTGAGGACCTCGACGTCCTTGTAATCGATCGACTTCACACCTTCGGCGGTGAAGCGGCAGAACTTCTTGCGCTTGAACAGATTGTTCCCGCGTTCGCGCTTCTTGCCATCCTTCTTCTTGCCAAACCTTCCGGTCGGACGGGGCATGTCAGTTTCCTTCCAATGCGTTGTCTAGCGTTTCGAATTCGTTGATGTGGAGCGCAATCGTGATTCCGGTGCGGTAGCGGCGGGCAACGAAACCCCTGCAGCGCAGCGGAGTCCCCATTGGCACACGGGCCAGGTCAACCGCAGGTTGACCGAATGCCACTGCCGCAATCTCGCAATCGACTTTCCGCTCACCGCCGGCTTCGGACTGGATCGACGCGTGCTTCAACACGCATTCCAGCGCCGGAACTCCGGCCGGGGTGTATCGGAGGTCGCCGCGTTCGGCGAGCGTGGCGTCGAGCGTCAACCGGTTTGCGCCGGGCACTTGGCTCTTCGCTGGTCGCGCGTCGCTCCCGTATCAGGCCGTCGCCGCAGGCGCCGCAGGCGGGGTGTCCGCCGGTGCGTCGGCCGCAGGCCGCGGAGTCCGATCGCCGCGGTCGCCGCGGTCGCCACGATCACCTCGATCGAAACGATCGCCGTCGCGCCCGGTCTTCGGTTTCTCTTCCCGCATCATCGGCGAGGGGGCCACGACCGCTTCGCGCATCGCGACGACCAGGTGGCGCAGCACCGCGTCGTTGAACTTGAACGCGTGCTGGAGCTCGTCCAGGGTCTCCTGGTCGACCTCGATGTTCATCAGCACGTAATGCGCCTTGTGGACCTTGGCGATCGGGTACGCGAGCTGACGCCGTCCCCAGTCCTCGAGGCGATGGATCCGGCCGTTCTTGCCGGTGATGGTCGTGCGATAGCGCTCGATCATTGCGGGCACCTGCTCGCTCTGATCGGGATGCACGATGAAAACCACTTCGTAGTGACGCATGCAGAGCACTCCTTCTGGTCATGTTTGGGCGATCGTCAACTGATGGCGTCGCCGGGCGGCCTCCCCCCGTCTGCAAGGGGGTGAGGCAAGGGAACCTGTGATCTTAATGGATTTTTCTCTGCAAAACAAGCGGATAGATGCGCGGCGCCGGCCGTGGGGCGGGCAGCCGCCCGGGCGTCGCCATCCGGTCGAGTCCGGCCGAACGGCCCTCAGCGGCGGGAAGCCTGCTGGAGCGCCGGCTCGCGCTCGGCCTTCGGCAGCGCCGCCAATGCCTTCACCCGATCGTAAAAGCGATGCAGATCGCCATTTTCTGCGGCGAGTAGTGCCCTGAATTGCGGCACCCGGTCGGCATAGAGCCCCGCCGCAGCAATGCCGGCATTGTTGGCGCCGCCGGCGAACCAGCGATCGAACGCGGGAACCCCGTCGGATGCCGCGCGTTGCCGCTCGTACTCGGCGCGCATCGCCGCGAACGCGGCGGCCTTGCCCGCCCGCTTCTCGTCGTCGCTCGCGCTCCCCCCGTACAATGCCGCGAGCCGTTCGCGTGTCGTCGCGATCATCACGCGAAATTCGGCGCGGACCCGTCGCCCGCGGGCAGCGTCGGCGGCGAGTTCCTCGGCGACGGCGGGACCGCGTCTCTCGCGTTCGGCGGCGAGCCATCGGTCGAGGCCCTCCTCCTCCACTGCGGTCGCGAACGACTCGTTGAACGAAGTATCGTCCTTCACGTAGACCACCTGATGCGCGAGCTCATGAAAGACGAGCCGCGCGAGCTCGACCTCGCGGAAGCGGATGAAGGTGGACAGCACCGGATCGTCGAAATACCCGAGCGTCGAGTACGCCGGCACGCCGCTCAGATGGACGTCGTCGCCCGTCGCGGCGAGCCGCGCGGCTTCGGCGCGCGCGTCGTCTTCCGCGAAATAGCCGCGGTACGCGACGCATCCGGCCACCGGGAAGCACCACTGGCGGGGTGAAAGCGACAGCGCGGGCGCGGCGAACACATTCCAGACGACGAAGGGCCGGCCGAGATCGGCATAGGTCGTGTAGCTGTGATTGTCGGGCAGACCGAGCTCGCGCGACGCGAACGCGCGAATCGCCCGTGCCTGCTCGAGCCGCGCCTTGAGCGCCGGATCGGGTGTCGTCTCGATGATCTCGCCCATCGGCTTCGCCCGCGCCAGGAGGTCGGCCTGGCCGGCGACGCCCTGCCAATAGAACTCGACGTCCGAGCAGCCGGCGAGCGCGAGCGCCATGGCGGCCGACAGGGCGACCGCGACGATCGCGGCCATCAACGAGCGGCGCCCGCGGCGGGTCGTCATCGATTCCGCAGGAAGCGCCGCAGGCGATCGACGCCGTCCTCGAGCTTGGCCATTTCGATCGTGTAGGCGAAGCGCACGTGTGCGGCGGCGCGATGGCGACCGAAATCGATTCCAGGCGTGATCGCCACGCCCGCGGCCTCGAGCACATCGCGACAGAACGCCTGGCTGTCGGCGGCGAACCGCGAGCTGTCCGCGTAGACGAAGAACCCGCCGGTCGGCATCACCGGGATGCCGAATCCCAGCTCGCGCAACGCCGGCACGAGATAATCGCGGCGGTCGCGAAAGGCGCGCCGGCGCTCCTCCAGCAGCGCCAGTGTCTCCGGCTCGAAGCAGGCGAGCGCCGCGCGCTGCGAGACGGTCGCCGGCGAGATATACAGATTCTGCGCAATCTTTTCGAGGTCGCGAACCTGTCGCTCGGGGGCGATGACCCACCCCAGCCGCCACCCGGTCATGTTGAAGTACTTGGAGAAGCTCGAAATCACGAACAGATCGTCCGCGTGCTCGCCGACGAGCTTCAGCGCCGACTGCGGCTTGGCGTCGTAGCTCAACCCGAGATAGATTTCGTCGACGATGAGCCGGCCTCCGAGCCGCGCGACGGTCGCGGCGATGTCACGCATTTCCTTCGGCGGGACCTGGGTGCCCGTGGGGTTCGACGGCGACGCAATCAGCACGCCGCGGGTCCGGGGCGACCACGCGCGTTCGATCAGTTCGGCAGAGAGCTGATAATTCGTTTCGGGCCCCACCGGAATGCCGACGGGGTCGCCCTCGAGCACGCGCACGAAGTGCCGGTTGCACGGGTAACCCGGGTCGGACAGCAGGATCTGTTCGTCGCGGTCGACGAGGAGCGCCATGACGAGCAGCAGCCCCGCCGAAGAGCCGGCGGTGACGATCACGCGCTCCGGCGCAATCGCGATGCCGAAACGCTCGGCGTAGTGGCGCGCAATGGCCTCCCGCAATTCGGGAAGGCCCAGAGCCGACGTGTAGTAGATGCGCCCTCCGGCAAGCGCCCTTTCCGCGGCCGCCAGGACCTGCGGCGGCGTCGGAAAATCGGGTTCGCCGATTTCCATGTGCACGACGGTGCGGCCGGCAGCCTCCAGCGCGCGCGCGGCGGTCTGAACTTCCATGACGTGGAACGGCTCGATCCCGGCAACGCGGGCGGCGGTAACCTTGTTGGGGTCCATCGAAGAGACTAGTCCTTGCGGTCACGAAAAGCGGTATGGTAATGCCTTCCAGTCGGCGAAAGCCTCGACCCCACGGACTGATCATGTCTGCCGCCACCCGCTTTGCGCCCCGCACAGTCGCATTGACCCTGCTCGCCCTCGCATCGCCTGTCGCCGGTGCCGACGTCTACAAGTGTGCCGGCGAGGGCCGCGCCCCGATCTACCAGGAGATGCCCTGCGCGCCGGGCAAGGAGCTGCGCAACTTCCAGACCGATCCTCCGCAAATCACGGTGCTGCCAGCCCAGGGCCGCGCGAGCCCCGCCCCCCCGGCGGCGAAGAGCGCACCGACGGCCGACGCCAAGGCCGGCAACGATGCCAAGCCGGGAAAGTCGACGTTGCATGCGGCCGACGCCTCGGAGCGCAAGCACGTGCGCCTCGGGATGACCGAAGCGGAAGTACTGACCAAGCTGGGTCAGCCCGACATGACCACCGGCAGCAGGACCGGCGGCGCCATGCGGTGGACCTACATGCCTGCGCCGGGCGATCCGGAAACGATCACGGCGCTGACGCTGGTCAAAGGTGCCGTGACCGACATCGAGCGCAAGGTCGTGAAGAAGTGAGGCGCGGCCGGATCCGGACCCATCGGTGCGAGCGCTGATCCAGCGCGTGCGCGAGGCGTCGGTCAGCGTCGACGGCCGCGTGGTCGGCGCGATCGGCATCGGCCTGGTCGTGCTCGCGGCGATGGCGGAGGACGACACCGATGCCGATCGCGACTGGCTCGCCCGCAAGGTCGTCGCACTGCGCATCTTCGATGACCGCGAAGGCGTGATGAATCGCTCCGTCGTCGACGTCGCCGGCACGATTCTCGCGGTCAGCCAGTTCACGCTCTACGCCTCGACGAAGAAGGGCAATCGGCCCTCCTGGTCCGGCGCTGCGCCACCCGAGATCGCCCAGCCGAAATTCGCTGCGTTCGTCGCCGCACTCGAACGGGAGGCGGGAAAGGCCGTGGCTACCGGCGTCTTCGGCGCTGGAATGCAGGTCGCGCTCGTCAACGACGGTCCGGTAACGATCTGGCTCGACTCGCGACAGCGGGAGTAGGATCCACCATCGGTCACCCGCCCGAGTCGCGCGCCGGCTTCGGTGGCCTCCGGTCCATACGCTGACCATTGTTCCGGATCAAGGGGGCTCGGGCGGGTAACGGCGATAATCATCTTTGCTCGCCGCCGCGGGTCGCGGCGCGCTTGATGTACGTCCCGAACGCCTTTCATGCGCTGGCATCCCGACTCTTCCGACTGGCCAGGTGTGCTGCGCGGCGCGTGGCCGAAGCGCGCCGCGCTGCTTCTCGCGGTGCTCGCCGCCGCAACGTACCTCTTCCGCGACGTGCTCTTCGGAACGCCCGTCGAGATCGTTGAAGCAGTCCGCGGCGACATCGTCCAGACCGTTGTCGCCAGCGGGCGGATCGCGACTCCGCAGCGGATGTCCGTGGGCGCCGTGGTCACGGGCTCGGTCACGCGCATCCCCGTGGACGAGGGACAGACCGTGCGACGCGGCGACGTTCTGATAGTTCTGGACGACCGCGACGTACGCGCGGCAACGGTACAAGCGGAAGCCGCAGTGGCGCAGGCCGAAGCGCGAATCCGGCAGCTGCGCGAAGTCGCCCTCCCTGCTGCCGAGCAGGGTCTCATCCAGGCGCAGGCGAATCTCGTTCTCGCGCGCCAGCAATACGAACGGAATCTCGACTTGAAAGCCAAGGGCTTCGTCAGTCAGTCCGCACTGGATGACTCGAAGCGCAACGTCGACGTCACCGAAAGCCAGCTCAACTCGGCTCGACTCCAGGTCCAGACCAATGGCCCGGCCGGGAGCGACTTCGTGCTCGCGGTGAGCGCACTGCAACAGGCACGCGCGAATCTGGCGATGGCCCAGGCGCGCCTGGATCAAACCGTCATCAGGGCCCCCGCGGACGGCACGCTCATCGGCCGCAGCGTGGAGCCGGGAGATGTGGTGCAACCCGGCAAGGAGCTGATGGTCCTCGCTCCGGCCGGGGAGACGCAGATCATCGTGCAGATCGACGAGAAGAACCTGTCACAGCTGAAGCTTGGGCAGAAGGCGCTCGGTTCCGCGGACGCCTATCCGCAGCAAAGGTTCCCGGCCGAGCTCTTCTACATCAATCCCGGCATCGATGCGCTGCGCGGCTCGGTGGAGGTCAAGCTGCGGGTACCCGAGCCGCCGGAGTATCTGCGGCAGGACATGACGGTCTCCGTCGACATCCAGGTGGGGCGGCGCGCGAATGCGGTGGTGATTCCCTCCAGCGCAGTGTTTGACGCCGTCGGCACCCAGCCCTGGGTGCTGGTCGTTGAAGGCCAGCAGACGGCGCGCAGATCCGTGAAGCTCGGATTGAAGGGCGACGGCCACGTCGAGGTCGTGGAAGGCGTGAATCCCGGCGACCGCCTGGTCGCCGCCGCGGGCGCGGGTATCGTGTCCGGCCAGCGGGTGCGCGCGGCGGCCGTGACGGGCGGCGGCTCGTGATGAGCCCGCTCGCGCTGTTCGAATCGATCGTCGCGTTCCGCTTCATGCGCGAAGGCCTGACGCAAACTCTGCTCATCGTATTGGGCGTGGCGCTGGGCTGCGGCGTCATCATCTTCATGTCGGCGCTGCTCGCAGGCATGCAGGCGAACATCGTGCGCCGCACGCTCAACTACCAGGCGCCGATCCAGATCCTCGCGCCGGACCAGGTAGCGCGCTCGCTGCGCGAGGGAGGGCCAGACAGCCTCGCCGTGCAGATCCAGCCACGGTCGCAGCAGCTGCGCTCCATCGATCAATGGCAGAAGGTGCGCGCCGACATTGCACGGATTCCCGACGTCATCGGCGTCACGCCCGTTGTTTCCGGGCCCGGCTTCGCGCGACGTGGCGAAGCGACCAAGTCGGTCACCATCGCCGGGATCGAGAACGAAACTTACTTCGACGTGATCGCGCTGCCGGACAAGATCGTCGCGGGCCGTCATGACGTGGGGCCGCTCGACATCGTTATCGGGATCGAGCTCGCAAAGGACCTCGGCATGGCGATCGGCGACAAGATGAGCCTCACCACCGCGGCGGGCGTCGCGTCCACACTCACGGTGACCGGCATCTTCGACTTCGGCAACAAGGGCGTGAACGAGCGCAACGTCTACGTGGCGCTGCGCACCGCGCAGAACCTGCTCGACCTGGTCGGCGGCGCGTCGAGCATCGAAGTCAAGGTGCGCGACCCGTTCGCCGCCGAGACAATCGCGCAGGGGATCCGTGCGAGCCATGATCTTGAGGTGGACAGCTGGATCAAGACCAACGCGCAGTTCTTCTCGGCGATGGCGGCGCAGATCCTCGCGAACACGCTTATCCGGATCTTCGTCGGGCTGACCGTCGCGCTCGGCATCGCGAGCGTGCTGGTCGTCTCGGTCGTCCAGAAATCGAAGGAGATCGGCATCCTGCGCGCGATGGGCACGGCGCGCGTGCAGGTGCTGCGGGTGTTCCTGATCCAGGGCGGCTTCATGGGGCTGACCGGGTCCCTGCTCGGGTCGCTGCTCGCCTGGGGCTTCCTGCTCCTGTGGCGCGGCATCGCGAAGAACCCGGACGGCACGCCGCTCTTCATTGTCATCATCGAGCCGTCGCTGTTCGCTATCGCCTGCGTCGGCGCCACGTTCGTCGGCATCCTCGCCGCGATCGTCCCCGCCCTGCGTGCGGCGCGCCTCGATCCTGCGGTGGCGATCCGTGGCTGACGAGCCCCGCACGGAGACGTTGCGACTCGCGGGTGTCCGCAAATCCTACGGCGCCGGGACGCCGGTCGAGGTGGAAGTCCTCCATGGCATCGACCTGTCGCTGCAGGAGGGCGAATTCGCCGCGCTTATCGGCCCCTCGGGCTCCGGAAAGACCACGCTGCTCAACCTGATCGGCCTGCTCGACAGCCCCAGTGCCGGACAGCTCTTCATCGCGGGCCGGGAGGCGAGCGCGCTCGGCGAGATGGAGGCCACGAGGCTGCGCGGGCGCGCGATCGGCTTCATCTTCCAGTATCACTATCTGCTGCCTGCGTTCACCGCGCTCGAGAACGTGATGATGCCGATGCTGGCCGCGCGGGGACGAGCTGATGCGCAGATGCGGGAAGCCGCCGCGCGTCTCCTCGCGCGTGTCGGGCTCACGCCCTGGTGCAACCACAAGGCGTCGGACATCTCGGGCGGACAGCAGCAACGCGTCGCGATCGCCCGCGCTTTGGCCATGACGCCGGTGCTGGTGCTCGCGGACGAACCCAGCGGCAATCTCGACACCGAGAACGCCGATGCGGTCTTCGATCTGATGCGCGACGTCAACGAGACCAGCAGCACGACGTTCCTGATCGTCACTCACGATCCGCGCCTGGCACGGCGCTGCGATCGCATCATCGAGCTGGTCGACGGGCGCGTCGTTTCCGACGAGCCAAACTCCGATGTCGTGCGGCGCGGCGAATCGGCTTCGATATCGGCCCGCACCGCGAGCCCGACGCCGCGCTGAAAAGTCGATCCGGATATCAGAGGCGGTACGCGCGCTTCGCCAGCCCGTAGGCGAGTTCCGGGGCGAGTTCGAACGCCTCGTCCTCGCCGATCTTGTGCTCGACGACGAGTGTCGCGAGGAACCGGCAGTCCATCCGCCGCGCCACGTCGTGCCGCGCGGGAATCGACATGAACGCGCGCGTGTCGTCATTGAAGCCGACCGTGTTGTAGAACCCCGCGGTTTCGGTGACCTGCTCGCGGAATCGCTGCATTCCCTCGGGGCTGTCGTAGAACCACCATGGCGGCCCGAGCTTGAGGATCGGGTAGTGGCCGGCGAGCGGCGCGAGTTCGCGCGCGTAGGTGGTCTCGTCGAGCGTGAACAGGATGACGCTGAGATTGCGTTCGTTGCCGAAGCGGTCGAGCAATGGCTTCAACGCCCGCACGTAATCGGTAGCCGTGGGAATGTCGGCGCCCTTGTCGCGGCCGTAGTCGCGGAAGATCCGCGGATTGTGGCTGCGCAGAGAGCCGGGGTGAATCTGCATCACGAGCTCGTCGTCCAGGCTCATCCGCGCCATCTCGGTCAGGACCTGACCGCGGAATTGCTCGCCTTCCTCCGGCGACGCGGTGCCGGCCAGCGCGCGATCGAGCAGCCGCTGGCAGGCGGGGCCGGCGAGATCGCAGGTGCGCGCGGTCGGGTGGCCGTGGTCGGTCGACGTCGCGCCCATCGTCTTGAAATAGGCGCGGCGGTTGCGATGCGCCGCAAGGTAGCCGGGCCACGTCGCCGTGTTCTCGCCGGTCAGCGCCCCGAGCTGCAGGACGTTGTCGCGGAAGCTTTCGAACTCCGGATCGACGACCGGGTCCGGACGGTAGGCCGTGATCACGCGGCCCTTCCAGCCGGACGCGCGAAGCTTGCGATGCTGGTCGAGCGGATCGAGCGGCGACTCGGTCGTCGCGATCACCTCGATGTTGAAGCGCTCGAACAGTGCGCGCGGGCGGAATTCCGGCCGGGCAAGGCACGCATTGATGTGATCGAACAGGCGATCGGCCGATTCGGCCGTCAACCGCTCCGTGCATCCGAAGACCGTTGCGAACGCGTGATCGAGCCAGATCCGGGTCGGAGTGCCGCGAAAGAGGTGGTAGTTGGCGCCGAAGGTGCGCCAGATCCTGCGCGCATCCTGCTCCACGGCGCCGCCGTCACGGCGCGGAATGCCGAGGTCTTCCAGGCGGACGCCCTGGCTGTAGAGCATCCGGAAGACGTAATGGTCGGGCGTGATGAACAGTGCCGACGCGCCCGCGAACGGCGCGTCGTCGGCGTACCACTGCGGGTCCGTGTGGCCATGCGGGCTCAGGATCGGCAGGCTCGCCACCGTCGCGTACAGCGTGCGCGCCAGGTCCCGCGTCGTGGGATCGGGCGGGAACAGCCGATCGGGGTGCAGCTCGAGTGGCAAACGGGACATCGTCAGCTCGTGGAAACGGGTTGCGCGTTGTGCACGGCGATCGTCCGGCGGACGCCGTCGCGAAACAGCGCCCCCACATCGCGGCTCACGGCGCGGCGAAACACCGCGTTGGTCGGAAGATCGGTGCCGAATACGGCCGTGAGTCCGAGGAAACCGTCGGCGATATGCGCCGCGTTGCCGCGCGCGGCCGAGGCGATCGCCGCGAATTTCGCGGCCAGCGGATCCGCGACGGCGATCGGCTTGCCGTGCTCGTCCAGCCCGCTCGCGTACCGGATCCAGCCGGCAACCGCGAGTGCAAGGTTCGCAATCGACCCGCCGACCGCGAGCCGGTCGCGCACGGTCGCGAGCAGTCGCTGCGGAAGCTTCTGCGAACCGTCCATGGCGATCTGCTGCGTCCGGTGCGGCAGCGCGGGATTGCGGAAGCGCGCAACGAGCTGCGCGCAGTAGGCACCGAGATCGACGCCGGGCGGGGCCGCGAGCGTCGGCCTCACCTCGTCCGCCATCAGGCGCTCGATCAGAGTCGCGAGCAGCGGGTCGGCCGAGGCCTGCCAGATGAACTCGTGCCCGGCGAGAAAGCCCAGATACGCGAGCGTCGAGTGGCTGCCGTTCAACAGGCGCAGTTTCATCGTCTCGAACGGCGCAACGTCGGCGACGATCTGGGCGCCGGCGTCCTCCCAGCGTGGACGGCTCGCGGCGAAGCGGTCTTCGATCACCCAGCTGTTGTACGGCTCCGCGACGACCGGAGCGGCATCGGCAACACCGAGCAGGCGGCCGGCCTCCGCGATGTCGGCGTCCGTCGTCGCGGGCACGATCCGGTCGACCATCGTGCAGGGAAAGGCGACCTGCGTGCCGATCCAGTCGGCGAGCGAGCGATCGAGCGCCTGCGCATACGCGGTCACGATGCCATCGACCGTGCGGCCGTTGTGCGGAAGATTGTCGCAGCAGACGACGTTGATCGGCCCGCTCGCGGCCGCGCGCCGAGCGGCGAGGCCCGCCACCAGCACGCCGATCGCGCTGACCGGCGCTTCGGGATGCGCGAGATCGTGCGCGATGTCGGCATGCGTGAGATCGAGGCGTCCGGTCGCCGGATCGTGGCAGTAGCCTTTCTCGGTGACCGTGAGCGACACCACACGAACCGCGGGGTCCGCGATGCGCGTGATCACGCGATCGCGTTCTCTGCCGAGGAACAGCATCTCGCGCACCGCCCCGATCACGCGCGCCGACGTTCCTTCGGCTCCCTTCTCGAGCACCGTATAGAGCCCATCCTGTGCCGCGAGCGCGGCCGTCGCCCGCGGCGTCTTCAGGCTCACGCCGCAGATGCCCCACTGCGGATCGCGGCCGAGGATCGCGTCGGTGTACACCGCCTGATGCGCGCGATGGAAGGCGCCGAGGCCGAGATGGACGATGCCGACACGCACCGCGCCGATATCGTAGTCGGGCCGGGCAACCGGCGCCGGCAACCCGGTCAGCGCCGACAGCGACAGGCGCGCCCCCCGGGACTTGGCTTCGCCCGCCTCGCTCATGCGGCCGCCTGCGGATGTTCCTTGACGCGGGACACGAGTTGCGTCGGATTGACGAAGCGCAGGGCGATCAGCAGCCAGATCAGCGTGACGACCATGTAGATCATCGCCATCGCGTCCACCGACTGGGGTGCGCGCACGCCGGCGGCGAACACCGCATAGTAGAGCGCGACGACCAGCGTCTGCGAGTCGGAACCGGCGGTCAGGAACGTGAGCTCGAACATGGCGATCGTGCGGACCAGCACGAGCAGCGACGCGGCGAGAATGCCCGGACCCAGCAGCGGCACCAGCACGTGCCAGAAGACGCGACCGGTGCCCGCACCGAATACGCGCGCCGCCGATTCGAGGTTGGGGTCGATCTGCTCGATGAACGGTGTCATGACCAGGATCACGAAAGGGGCCGCCGGAATCAGGTTGGCGAGGATCACGCCATAGATCGTTCCCGCGAGGTGGACCTGGTAGAGCACCGTCGCCAGCGGAATGCCGTAGGTGATGGGCGGCACCATCAACGGCAGCAGGAACAGCAGCATCAGCGGGCGCTTGCCCGGGAATTCGCGGCGTGCCAGCGTGTACGCCGCCGGTACGCCGATCAGCAGCGAGAGCAGCACGACGGCGAGCACGACCTGGACGGTGACCCACAATACCGAATCGAGCTGGAACTCCTTCCATGCGGCGGTGTACCACGTCGTGGTCCAGCCCTCGGGAAGCCACGTGCCGAGCCAGCGTTTGGCGAACGAGCTCGTCGCCACGGCGGCGATCATCAGCCCGATGTTGACGACGAACAGCGTCATGAATCCCAACAGCAGACCGCGCCACGCCCGGTCGACCAGCGTACCCACTCTGCGCGTCGCCGCGGCGCTCATGCGCTACCCCTTGCCCCCGATCATCGGGCCGCGATAGAACAGATTCCGCAACCCGAGTACCGCCACGACGATGACGAACTGAACGAACCCCATGATCATCGCGATCGCCGAGGCCAGCGAATAGTCGTAGACCTCGAATGCCGCCTCGTACGCGGCAATCGATATCACGCGCGTCGGACCGGCGGGCGAACCGAGCAGGACGGCGGACGGGAATACCGAGAACGCCTGCACGAACGCGAGGCAGAAGCACATGGCAAGCCCCGGCGCCAGCAGCGGCAGATAGATGTGCCGGAACTGCGCCTTCGGATCGGCGCCGAGCGTCGCCGCGGCGCGCGCGAGCCCCGGATCGATGCCCGTGATATACGAAAGGATGAGCAGGAACGAGAACGGAAAGCCCGAGATCACGAGCGAAATCAGCACGCCCGTGTAGTTGTGCGTGAGCCGGATCGCCCCGTCGTAGAGATGGAAGAACTGCAGGAACTGGGCAAGCCACCCCTTGGGGCCAAAATAGGTCAGCATGCCTTCGGCGATCAGCACGGTACCGAGCGTGATCGGCACCACAAGGATCGTGGTGACCCAGCGCTGATAGGGCGTCTTGACGCGCATCTTGAACGCGATCGGCAGCGCCAGTCCGACGTTGATCAGCGTCGCGGGCAGCGCGAGCCGCAGCGTCGTCCAGATTGTCGGCCAGAGATTGTCGGTGGTGAAGAAATGCGTATAGTTGGCGAGCGCCCCGCCCTCCTTGGGCGTGAACGACAACCAGAGTCCGTAGACGAACGGATAGACGAAGAGCAGCAGCATGAACAGCGCGGCTGGCGATACCAGCAGCAGCGTGCGGTCGAAGGGTTCGCGCGCGAGCGGCGCGCCGGCAGCGGCCACGGCTAGGTCACCGGGTAGACGAGCGCGCGCTCGACCGGAACGTGCACGTGCGCCGGATCGCCGACCTGCGGCGCCCGCGCCGAGCGGACGTGGAGCAGGGTTCCCGCCGGGGTCAGCACGTCGACGAGCGAATCACGGCCGCAATATTCGACATTCGCCACCCGTCCGGCGATCGTGTTGGTCGTGCCCGCGTCCGCGAGCACTGCCTCCTCCGGACGAATCGCGACGCAACCGCGCCGGCCGGACAGCGGCAACATGCGGGTTCCCGTCAGGCGGATACCGGGACCGGATAGCGCGACGCGTCCGCCTTCCTCGCTTTCGACGTCGAGCTCGAGCACGTTCCGGTAGCCCATGAAACGCGCGACATGGAGGTTGGCTGGCCGCGAATAGACTTCCTGCGGCGTGGCGATCTGGTGCGCCGCACCGTCCTTGATCACGACGATGCGATCGGCAAGCGAGAGCGCCTCGTCCTGATCGTGCGTGACGTAGATGGTCGCCCGACCGAGCTCCGTGTGGATCCGCCGAATTTCGGCGCGGGTCTCGATCCGCAGCTTCGCATCGAGATTGGACAACGGCTCGTCCATCAGGATCAGCGGCGGCTCGATGACGATCGCCCGCGCAATGGCGACGCGCTGCTGCTGGCCGCCGGACAGCTGCCCCGGAAGCTTGTGCTCCTGTCCGGTGAGCTGAACCATTTTCAATGCCTTGGCCACGCGCGGCGCCATTTCGCTGGCCGCGACGCCGCGCATGCGCAGCCCGAAGCCGACGTTCTTCTCGACCGTCATGTGCGGAAACAGCGCGTAATTCTGGAACACCATGCCAAAGCCGCGCTGCTCCGGCGGCAACGTGTCGATCCGGGTGTCGTCGAGCATGATCGTCCCGTCGGACAGCTGCAGCAGGCCGGCGATGCAGTTCAACGCCGTCGACTTGCCGCAACCGGACGGGCCGAGCAGCGCGATGAACTCGCCGCGCTTGATCGTCATCGTCAATTCGGACAGCGCGTTGAACGCGGCACCCCCGGCACCGGCGAAACGACGGGTGACGGCGTCGAGCTTGAGTTCGTCGAAGCTGGATTTCATGGTTCGCGCAATCTTGCGTCAGGATGAACCGGATGCCGTTTCCCCCCCGCAGTCTGCCTCGAGACAGGCTGCCGGGGGGCGAGAGCGGACGGCACGGAAACGCCGTCCGTGGCGCACCGCGCGCACGACGGACGGCCTGTGTGCCAGGAGCGCCGGGCGCTACTTCGTCTTCTGCGCGCCGACCTGCTGGTCCCAGATCCGGAACGCCTCCACCTGCGCCTGCGGCGGAAGCGATTGCGTGTGCGGGAACTGTGTCAGCCAGCCTTCGTACTCGGGTCGCCCGAACTCCTTGATCGCGTCCTGGCTTTCCTTCGGCGCCATCGCCAGCGTCACGCCCTTCACCGCCGGCCCCGGATAGAAGTAGCCCTTGTCGTACGTATAGGCCTGCGCTTCCGGCGTAAGCATGTACGCCATCAGGTCCAGCACGACGGCCATCTTCTCGGCCGGCACGCCCTTCGGAATCACCATGTAGTGCGCGTCGTTGACCCAGGTCATGCCCTTGAAGGGAGTGACCTTGTAGTTCTTCGGGACGATACCGAGCACGCGGGGGTTGATGTCCCAGCCGGTCATCGTCACGGTCATGTCGCGCGACCCTTCGCCGAGTTCCTTCATCACCGCGCCGGTACCGGTCGGGTAGTACTCGATGCACGAGTTGAGTTCCTTGAGGTACGCCCACGTCTTTTCCCAGCCATTGACCGGATCCTTCGGATTCTTGTCGCCCAGGATGAACGGCAGGCCCATGATGAATGTACGGCCCGGTCCGGAATTCGCCGGCCGCGCGTAGATGAGGCGGTTCGGGTTCGCCTTGCACCACGCCAGCAGTTCCTGCGGCGTCGTCGGCACCTGTTTGACCTTGTCCGGGTTGTACTCGAGCAACGGGCCCGCGGGCATGAAGGTGACGGCGATGCCCTGGTCCGACGCGAGCTCCTGCATCTTCGCCGCGGCGGGCTGGTAGTTGGCCATCAGATTCGGGAACTTGGCGGCTTGTTCCGGCAGGAGCTTGACCAGCAGACCCTGCTCGATTCCGGCGGCCAGAAAGTCGGTTCCCGTCAGCACGAGATCGATGTCGCTGCGACCCGCCCCCTGCATCGCCTTCAGCTTACCTGGAAGCTCGGGCGCGGGCGCCTTGGTGAAATTGAACTTTGCGACCAGGTTCGGGTTCTTCTTCTGGTACGCCTCCATCGCGTCCTGGGTGAGCGCGAGGTTGCCGGCGACGTCGACGATGTTGATCGTCACCGGACTCTTCGGCATCGGAAGTCCCTGCGCGAGTGCCCCCGGAACGGCCACCATTCCGGTCAGCGCGGCCGCAGCGATCCCGGCGAGGCCGGCCTTCAACGCGGCACGCCGCTTCTTGCTGGTCACATTGTCTGTCACGTTCATGAACATCCTCCAGTCTGATCCAAGAAATGTCCGCCACACCGCGTGGCGCCCCATCCTGCATGATCCACCTGCCGCCCTCGACCGCCTTTGATCGCCATCATGCCGCCTTCGCCCTCCGTGCAGCCGGCGTCGCACCACGCGTGCCCCGCGCGCCCGCGCCCTCGTCGCGCTGGAATTCCCGTTCGACCCTCGCCAGGTGCCGGTGCATCGCTTCGCGCGCGCCGTCGGCATCGTGGCTCGCGACGGCCTTCAGGATCGTCGCGTGGTCGCGGATCGTCGTCTCGGCGAGCTTGCGGGTGTGGAAATGCAGCTGCGTGCGCTTCCACAGTTCGGCACGCTGGTTCCAAAGCCCTTCGACGACGAGCTCGAGCGAGCCGTTGCCCGTGGCCCGCGCAAGCCCGACGTGGAAATCGCGATCGGTGGCCTCGCGTGTCGCGAAGTCCTCGACGGCGGCCTCCATGCGCTCGACACATGCGCGGAGCGCGGCCAGATCCGCCGCCGTCGCCTCCTTTGCGGCGAGCGCCGCGATTTCGCCTTCGACGAGTTTGCGCGCCGCGAGCAGTTCGAACGGCCCGGGTCCGGCGTCATCGCCCGCTTCGGTGGCGCCGCGCCGTCCCCGCGCCGAACCGCCCGTCACGAATATGCCGCTGCCGACGCGAACGTCGACCAGGCCCGCGATTTCGAGCGAGATGATCGCTTCGCGCACCGACGTGCGCGAAACGCCGAGCAGCGTCGCAAGCTCGCGCTCGGGAGGCAGCCGCGAACCGGCAGCGAACTCGCCGCTCTCGATGAGCGCGGCGATCTGTCCCGCGATCTGTCGATACAGGCGCAGCGGCTCGACCGTTTGCAACGGCACCCAATCCCCCGATCTGTTGATTTCGCGACGCGGCGCCGGCACTGCGCAGCCGCGGGTTTCCGTCCTTCGTCGCCCGGCGCAGTCGACTCTAACCCCGGGATCCGGCGCGGTCAACTGGTCCAACCACCCGACCAGCATCCGCGCCCGGCGCCAAGGCTCCAGGTCGACGCCTGCCGGCACCGGCGCGCGATCGGGCGCGGACCAGCGTGTGTCAGCCTGCCTTGAAGTCCCCCGATTTCCCGCCGGATTTTTCCAGCAGGCGCACACCGTCGATCCGCATCCCCCGGTCGACCGCCTTGCACATGTCGTACACGGTGAGCAGACCGACCGCCGCCGCCGTCAGCGCCTCCATCTCCACCCCGGTCCGGCCCAGCGTCTCGGCCGTCACCTCGATCGCCATCGCGCATCCGGCGGCGTCCGGTGCGAATTCGACGGCGACGGTTGTCAACTGCAGCGGGTGGCACAAGGGGATCAGCTCGGAAGTGCGCTTCGCGGCCTGGATTGCCGCGATGCGGGCAACCCCGAGAACGTCGCCTTTGCTGGCCGATCCGGCACGGATCAGCGCAAACGTGGCGGGCTGCATGACGATCCGTCCGCCCGCCCGGGCGACACGTTTCGTTACATCCTTGGCCGCGACGTCGACCATGTGCGCCTGACCCGCCGCGTCAAAGTGGGTAAAATGACTACTTTTCCGCGCTCGCGCGGCCGTCGGCCCGCGATTTGCCGCCTTGCGAGTTTCGTTCGACGATTCTGTCGCCTTGCCTCGCCCGCGTGCCACGGCGGTCTCCTACGGTTGAACTTCGGGTAACGCACCGCATCTTAGCATTGCGATCCACGGGTTCCCGCTTCCTCGATGCCCCTATCTTTCCCGGCCACCTTGCCACCCACCCAGCGCATGCGCGGCATTCGCCGGCAAATCGTCGCCGCGCTCACGGCCGCGGCGCTGGTGGCGCAACCGCTCGCGCCGGACGTCCTTTCGGCCGGAGTCGCGCACGCGCAGGCACTGCCCGACCTCGGCGACGAATCGCAGGCGATGTTTGGGCCGGGGCAGGAACGCAGGCTTGGCGAGATGGTCGTGCGGCAGATTCGCGGGTCGGGCGCCTATCTCGAGGATCCGGAAGTCAACGATTACCTGAACGAGCTGGGCCACCGCCTCGTCGCTGCCGTCCCCGAAGGCCGGCAGGACTTCGAGTTCTTCGCGATCGGCGATCCGTCGATCAATGCCTTTGCCTTGCCGGGTGGCTACGTCGGCGTCCACACGGGCCTCATCCTTCTCACGCAGAGCGAGTCCGAACTGGCGGCCGTGCTCGCGCACGAGATAACCCACGTGACCCAGCATCACATGTCGCGCTCGCTCGCGAGCCAGCAGCGCTCGTTGCTCTACTCGCTGGGTGCGCTCGCGCTGGCGATCGCCGCCTCGCGCGCCGGCGGATCGTCGGGGCAGGCAATTTCGGCGGGGGTTGCATCGGCGCAGGCGCTCGCGATCCAGTCGCAGATCAATTTCACCCGCGAGAACGAATACGAAGCCGATCGCATCGGCTTCCAGCGACTCGATGCCGCGGGCTTCGATACGTCAGCGATGGCCTCGTTCATGACCCGGATGCAGAAATCCGCCCAGTTCTCCGACGGCGGCGCGCCGTCGTACCTGCGCGACCACCCGGTCACCTATGAGCGGATTGCCGAGGCCCAGTCGCGCGCCTACGGCAAACCCTATCGCCAGGTTCCTGACTCGCTCGACTTCCAGCTCGTGCGCGCGCTTCTGCGCAGCTACAACGGCACGCCGAAGGACGCCGTTGCGTTCTTTAACGCCGCCATCGCCGACAACAAGTTCAACAGCGAGGTCGCCGCCCGGTACGGTCTCGTCGCATCGCTGCTGCGCGCCGAGGATTTCAAGCAGGCCAAGGCGGAACTCGCCACACTCGAGAAGGCCGCCCCCCCGCACCCGATGATCGACGTGATGGCCGGCCACGTGCTGATGGAAGCCGGCGACCTCGATCTCGCGATCGCCCGTTTCGAGCGAGCCCTGGTTCGCTACCCGAACAAGATGCAGCTCGTCTACGACTATCCGGAGGCGCTGCTGAAGGCGGGACGGGCGCGGGACGCCGCCACATTCCTCGACCGTGAGCTCGCCCGATTTCCCGGCAACGGACCGCTGCACCGCCTCGCGGCGCGCACGTACGCGGCGCTGGGCCAGAAGCTGCAGCAATACCGGCACCAGGGCGAGTTCTATGCCTGGCAGGGCGATCTGAAGGGCGCCGTGGTCCAGTTTGAACTCGCGGCAAAGGCCGGCGACGGCGACTTCTTCCAGTCGTCCGTCGTGGAAACCCGGTTGCGCACGCTGCGCCGCGAGCTCGCCGAACAGCAGGCGGTGGCGAAGAACGGCTGACCCCGCGGCGCGAGCCGGTTTCGCGCCTGCGAATCATGACCGCCGACGCTGCTCCCCGATTGGCCATCGACTCTGCCGCACACTCCCCGCGTTTGCCCGGCGCGCCCCAGTGGCGACGCCCGCTTCTTTTCGCGCTCGGCCTGCTCGCGCTCGTCGCGCTGGCAGGCGGCGCATGGTGGTTGTACTTCCGTGGCGAGAGCGCGCCCGGCTTCCGCTTGGCGAAGGTCGAGCGCGGCGCCCTTACCTCGGTCGTCTCGGCCTCCGGCACGCTGTCGGCGGTGACGACGGTCGCCGTCGGATCGCAGATCTCCGGGCAGATCAAGGAACTCTTCGTCGATTTCAACAGCCCGGTGAAGAAGGGCCAGCTGCTGGCACGGATCGACCCCGAGACGTTCGATCTCAAGGTCAAGCAGGCCCAGGCGGATCTCGACGCCGCAGCGAGCGCGCTCGCCAACCAGAAGGGCAACGTCCTGGTGCTGAAGTCGCAGGCACTGCGCGCGCGGATCCAGGCCAACGATGCAAAGTCCGACCTCGACCGCAAGAAATCGCTGTTCGCGAAAGGCTTCATCTCGGATGCCGAGCGCGACAAGGCGCAATTCAACTACGACGCGCTGGCCGAGGCCGTGAAGACCGCCGATGCGCAGGTCGAGGTCGGCGAGTCGCAGGTCGCCAACGCGCTCGCCGTCATCAAGCAGCGCGAGGCGGCGCTCGCATCGGCGCGGGTCGACCTCGCGCGCACGTCGATCATCGCGCCGGTCGACGGCGTCGTCATCTCGCGGCAGGTGGACGCCGGACAGACCGTCGCGGCGAGCCTCAACACGCCGACGCTGTTCACGATCGCGCAGGACCTGCGCGAGATGCAGGTCGAAGTGGCCATCGACGAATCGGACATCAGCAAGATCAAGGCTGCCCAGCGCGTGACGTTCACGGTCGACGCCTATCCCGGCCGCAGCTTCGAAGGCAAGGTTGCGCAGATTCGCAAGGCGGCGCAGACGGTGCAGAACGTCGTCACCTACATCGTCGTCGTCGCGACGGACAACCCGAACCTGCTGCTGGTGCCCGGGATGACCGCCAACGTGCGCATCGTGTCCGACGCCCGGGAGAATGTGCTGAAGGTGCCGAACGCCGCATTGCGCTATCGGCCGCCCGGCGTCGCCGCGGCGAAGGATGCCGAGGCGGCTCCGTCGGGTGCGGGCGGCGGTGACGCGCAGGCGCGGCGAGCGCAGCTGGTCGAGGAACTCAAACTCGACGCGGCTCAGCAGGCGCGACTGGACGAGGTATTCGCCGACCTGCGCGGGAAAATGGCGGAGCTGCGCGACCTTCCGGAATCCGACCGCCGCACGCGTGGCGAGCGGCTGCGCGGCGAAGTTCGGCAGAAGATCAACGCGATGCTCAATCCGGATCAGCAGAGGCGATATGCCGAAATCGTCGCAACGGAGACCGGTCGCGGCAATACGAGCAGCGGTCGCGTGTACCTGATCGGCAGCGGCGACAAGCCCGTGGAAGTCGCGTTGCGCCTCGGCCTCACCGACGGCAATGCGACCGAGGTCGTCAGCGGCGACCTCAAGGACGGCATGGAAGTGATTGTCGGCAACGTGGACCGAAACGCGCAGGCGCCCCGCCCCTCCGGCAGCGCACCGCGGTTGCCGTTCTGAGATGCGCGGCCCCGATTCCACGCCGCTGATCTCCGTCCGCGACCTCGTCAAGGTCTACCCGCTGGGCGAGACCGAGGTGCGCGCGCTGGCCGGGGTTTCGGTCGACATCGCCGAGGGCGAGTTCGTGGCCGTCATGGGGCCATCCGGATCCGGAAAATCGACGTTCATGAACCTCATCGGCTGTCTCGACACGCCCACCTCCGGGAGCTACCGGTTCGCCGGCGAAGACGTGGCGTACCTTCCGCGTGACGCGCTGGCGGGAATTCGCAACCACCGGATCGGGTTCGTGTTCCAGCAGTTCAACCTGCTGCCCCGAACCTCCGCCCTGGAGAACGTGGAACTGCCGCTGCTCTACGCCGGCGTGCCGGCGGCCGCCCGCCACGCGGCGGCAAGGGCGAAGCTCGCGCAGGTCGGGCTCGCCTCGCGCGAGCACCACAGCCCCGCGCAGCTCTCGGGCGGACAGCAGCAGCGCGTTGCCATCGCCCGCGCGCTGGTCAATGACCCCAAGCTGATCCTCGCCGACGAGCCGACCGGTGCGCTCGACTCGGGGACGAGCCTCGAAGTCATGGCGCTGCTGCAGGAGCTCAATCGCAGCGGCATTACCGTGATCGTCGTCACGCACGAGCAGGACATCGCGGCATTCGCGTCCCGTCTGCTCACGTTTCGCGACGGAAAGCTCATCGGCGATCTCCCCAACGCGCCGAAGGACGCGGCAGCGCTGGCCGCCGCGCAGCGCCATCAAGCGGAACCTGCTGCCGCATGAACTTCCTCGCCACGCTCAAGGTCGCGCTCGCGGCATTGCGGGTCAACAAGCTGCGCTCGATGCTGACGATGCTCGGCATCATCATCGGTGTCGGAGCCGTGATCACGATGGTCGCGGTCGGCGCCGGGGCACAGGCGCGGGTCGAGGACCAGATCAGGAGCCTCGGGTCCAACCTGATCATCATCCTTTCCGGCAATTTCACGTCCGGTGGCGTCCGCATGGGGTCGGGTTCGCAGCTGACGATCAGCGAAGACGACGCCTACTCGCTCGCGCGCGAGATACCGTCCATCCATGTCGCCGCACCGACACTGCGCGGCAACGGTCAGGTCGTGTTCGGCAACACCAATTGGGCGACGCAGATCTCCGGCATTACTCCCGATTATCTGGAAGCGCGCCAATGGGAAGTCGTCGCAGGGCGCCCGATCGACCCGACGCACGTCGACAGCGCCGCGAAGGTCGTGCTGCTCGGCCAGACCGTCGCGCGTTCGCTCTTCGGCGACGCTGACCCGGTCGGGGAAACGGTCCGCATCCGCCGCGTCCCGCACACGGTGATCGGCGTGCTCGACCGCAAGGGTCAGAGCATGATCGGCCAGGACCAGGACGATGTCGCGCTGATCCCGATCACGACGGCGCGCAAGCGTGTGCTTGGCGGCACGAACGTCAAGACGCGCAACGTGCAGAACATCACCGTGCGGGTGCGCGACGGCGCCGACATCGCCGCGACCGAGCAGGAGATGCGCGACCTTCTGCGCCAGCGGCACAAGCTGCAGTCGAGCCAGGAGGACGATTTCTTCATCCGCAATCTGTCGGAGGTGCTGGCCGCGCAGGAGGCATCGTCGAGGATCCTGGCGCTCCTCCTCGCCGCGATCGCCTCGGTCTCGCTCATCGTCGGCGGCATCGGGATCATGAACATCATGCTGGTGTCCGTGACCGAGCGCACGCGCGAGATCGGTCTGCGGATGGCAGTGGGCGCGCGCGGCCGCGACATCCTCACGCAGTTCCTCGTCGAAGCCGTCACGCTGGCGCTGATCGGCGGGTTGATCGGCATCGCGCTCGGCGCAATCGCATCGTTCGCCGTGGGCCACTTCGCCGGGTGGCGCACCGAGATGAGCGCCGCCGCCGTGCTGCTCGCCGTCGGATTCTCGGGTGCGATCGGCGTGTTCTTCGGCTTCTACCCGGCACGCACCGCGTCGCGACTGGTCCCGATCGACGCGTTGCGCCACGAATGAGCGACACGCCCACGGCCTGATCCGCGATCGAGCCCGCGTTCGAGAGACATCGACTCGAGCGCACCCGCCCGCCTGCCGCTTTTTCTCGCCGGGGCCTGTAGTTTCCTACAGGTGCCAGCGACATCCCGTTGGGATTAGTGTTCCGCCACGGTCGCCATTGCGTAGGGGCGCGGTGGATGAAGAACCGGCAAAGGGGGAGGAATCCATGAAGATTCTCGTGGTAAATCTTTATCGCCATCCACCGGCGTCCAGGCAAGTCTGCATGTCTCGCTGCAAGCCTTGTACAGCTTAGCCTTTGCGTCCACGTCCGCCCAACGTGATCTATTGGCATCCGGAGAAACTGCGGGTATCGTAGCGGGTATCAAAGCCTGATACCCGCACCCATGCCGCTTACCGACACGCGAATCCGGAACACCAAGGTTGCGCTCAAGCCGATCAAGATCACCGATGCTCGGGGTCTCTATATCGAGATCCGACCGACGGGCGCGAAGCTCTGGCGTTACCGCTATCGCATCGGCAGCAAAGAAAACGTCTTTGCGATTGGTGAGTATCCCGACGTAAACCTTGCCGATGCCCGCCAAGCGCGGGACGACGCTCGCAAGCTGGTCAAGCGAGGCATCCACCCTGCGCACGACCGATCCGCAAGAACCGCAGAGCAGATTGCTGCCGGTGCGAATACTTTCGAATGTGTCGCCAAGGAATGGCTGGCAAAGCGCGAACGCGACTGGACGCCTAAGAACTACGCACGCATGAACAGCGCTTTAGAACGCGAGGTATTCCCGCAGATCGGTAGGTTGCCCATCCGTTCAGTCACTCCCGCGCATATCCTGCAAATCATACGGCGGGTTGATGAAGCCGGAGCGCCAACCGTCGCCATCCTTATTCGCCAATGGTGCTTCCGTATCTTCAACCACGCGATTGCCACACTTCGCGCCGATAGCAATCCAGCCGCCGGTGAAATCCGCAACGCGGTGACACCGCCCCCGACCAAGAATCATCCACCGCTGACACGAACAGAGATTCCAGGCCTCTTGACTGCGGTGGGCGGCTACGGCGGAGAGCAGACCACAAAGATCGCTTTGTTGCTGCTGCTACACACGTTCGTGCGGTCTGCCGAGCTGCGGGGTGCCGAATGGACGGAGTTTGATCTTGCTCGTGCAGAATGGCGAATACCGGCAACGCGGATGAAAATGCGCTCGCCGCACATCGTCCCGCTTTCCACGCAAGCCGTGGACTTATTACGCGGATTGCAGAAACTTACCGGGAACCAGAAATACCTCTTTCCCAATTCGAGAACGCCCGGATCTTACATGGCGTCGACAACGCTGAACGCCGCCCTAGTACGACTTGGATGCAAGGGTCGATTCTCGCCTCACGGCTTCCGGGCCACCGCAAGCACGATGCTCAACGAAATGGGGTTTAACTCCGATTGGATTGAGCGGCAACTTGCACATAAAGCTCGCGGTGTTCGTGCGGTCTACAACAGAGCCGAGTACCTCACAGAGCGGCAACGAATGATGCAGCAATGGTCCGATATGCTTGCAGCGTTGGCCGAGGGCGCGCAGGTGATCCCGTTGTACCGGCGGGCCTAGCGCCAAAGCGATCAACGCCGCGCCTAGCCCGACGGGGCGAATGGCAGCATCCCTAGCTGTCCGGCGCGGCACCCCCCGTAGGGAGCGCTAAGGGAGCGCCATGCCCAAGCCAAGACCACTGACCGGATCGTCCCGCGAGCTCCTGCGCGTGCTCACCGAGGCTACGCTGCTTGGAGACACGCGTCGCGAAGTCAAGGAACTCGAAGCCGATCTTGCCCGCGCGTCAAAAATAGCCAAGCGGGCACTCCAATTGTCGGAGCGGGCCGAAGAGGTTCTCGCGTTTGCCTTCAAGAGGTTGGATGCAACGGCGAAGCGTCTTGCGGTTCTTGAGAAGAAGAACAAAAAGCAGATTGGCGCACTGCCCAAGGCAAGAGAAATATCGGCTGCGCGTCGCTCCAAGACCGCGCAAGACAGAGACCAGCGCATGAAAGAGCTGGCAATCGACTATTTCCGACCCAAGCCGAGCATGCGAGTAGAGGACGCCGTGACATACATTCAGACATTTGAGGATTTCAAGAACACTAGCCGGAAAGCGATTGCCTCCAAGATCAAGGGAGTGAAAAAGGCCGCTTTGCGATCACTGCACACAAAGTGACCTGGTGGTACATCCTGTGCACACAGGTGTACCCAGTCTACCCGGCAATTCGTACCATCGCGTTTCACAGATATCCGCATCCGTCCCATGCTTGAAGCAGAGCGTAAGGCAAGCTCTTTATGCTTAAATCGGAGGACGTTATGTCGGAAAGAGTTTTGCGGCTACCTGCCGTCAAAGCAGTCACGGGCCTAAGCCGTAGCGCCATTTACGAGCACGTCAGGACAGGATTTTTTCCTCCACAGGTCTCCCTTGGTCCACGCGCCGTTGGGTGGCTGGAAAGCGAAGTCGCTGGATGGCTCGCCAAGCGCGTCGAGCGCAGTCGGAAGGGGGTGGGCTAGGGGCCATCGTGGCGCATACGTTCGTTCACCTAGTGCTGAACGGGGCACTCGGACTCGACCCAACGGCGAAGCTGATCCTGGTCATACTGGCTGAGGCCGCGAACAAAGATTCCGGTGGCGTCGCCTATCCGGGTGTCGAAACGATTGCCCGCCGAGCCGGTGTTGACGTGCGACAGGTACAACGAAACCTTCGTCACCTGGTGACCGAGGACTGGCTGCGCCCAATGGGCCGAACGACCGGCGGTAGGCGCTCCAATGGCGGCGGTTACGCCACCCGGTACAGGATTAACCTCAGTCGGATGACGGAAGCGCCCCGAAAGGGTGACGCCGACGCCACCCATGGCAAGGATCAAAGGGTGACATCCAAGGTAGCAAAGGGTGACACGCAGGACGCCAAGGGTGACATACAGGGCATCGCAAGGGTGACGCCCACGTCACCCGAACCAGAAGTTGAACCTGTATTAACCGGAAGTGAACCACCTAAGGCGAGCGTCGCGAAATTTTCAACCGAAGGTCAAAACCCATTTAGACATTTCTTGAACATCCAACGTCAAAACGACAACGACCAAACGCCAGACCGAAGCGGCGAAGTCTCATTCCCCGCAAATCCGAAAAACCGGCTTAACAAAAAGACACCCAATCCTCCCAGTCTCAACGGGATTATGACTGTGGCCCGAGAAACCGACGCCGAGCGTATTGAGCGCCTAGAAGGTGAGAAACGACGCCAAGTAGCAGCAGTTGCCGCACGCACTGGCGACAAACGAATCAATTCCTAACGATGACGCCAATAACCTTCCGGGTTATCCGCAACGCTTGATCCCGACCGGCGGACGGGCCGCGAGCTGCGGCCATCGCTCTGATGCGCGGGGGAAGGGCGGGCGCAAGCCGATGCATGAACGCTACGCCAAGGCGGCGATGCGGCCTTCGGCACTGGCGTGCACCGTACAGCCCTAAGGAATGCGCTGGGCAAACCACGTTTCCATCCCCACGCAGGGTCGGGACCGCTTTGACGTGCGAAGCCGCAACCCCGGCAATGGCAGGCGGTCGGTGACAAGAATTCTCACATCCTGCTATCGCGACTTCGCAAGTCAACATACCAAGCGGTTGATTCCGCGCAAGTTACTGATATGGGTACGTTTGTTGCGTGATTGCGCCGCAGGCGCCCGCCCGATGAGGGACGCCCATGGTGTACGCCAATCATGGAGGGATGCCATGGCGCAGCAGAGCGTGAAACGACTTCTGAGGGGATTTTCGATGGCGCTGCTGATCGGCGGCATCCCCCTTGAAGTATTGGCCACTCCCATCGTCACGTGGTCGACTACCGATTCCGGCACCTACAGCACGACGGTGAATTTCGAGAGCACCGGGCCGCTAGCCAATGCGACCGTCGTCACGAACCAGTTCCAGGCGGATGGCCTCGTCTTTTCCGGCACCGTGCGGGCGAACGATTGCGGATATAACGGCTGGGTAGTTTACGGAATGCCAGGCAACACGCTAGACACGTACGGGCCGTACTGCTACGTAAACGCCACAAACGATCAATTTACGATGACGTTCGATACGCAGGTATCCCAGGCAGCCTTCGATGCGTATTTGTTCGACGACCTATCGGTGGACACGTTCGATCTCCTCTACCAGGGGAGCTCGGTCGCAAGCGTAGTTGCCATGCAGTCAAAATATACAGATCTGGGGACAAACAATACTGTAATCGTAGCGGGGCGGAACTTCGTAAACTATCCCGGCTACGTCCGAGCAGGCATCGTCACAATAGATGGCGACGGTTTGGTTTTTGATGCCGTCCGGTTTACCGAACATAATGCGACGCAGACGAATACCTACCTCGTTCTTGACAATGTCCGTTACAACGCGGCCGCCGTCCCCGAGCCAGCTTCCCTACTCCTCGTCGCGGGCGGAATTGCGGGCCTCGCCGCTGTTCGCCGTCGCCGTAGCGCCTGACGCAATAGCTTCCACGGTTGCGGGAAGAAGTAGCGGACGCCACCCAACCCGCCCCGCGACCAGCCCAGCCATCGCCGAACGTACTGCTCAAGCGCGGCGTCGACCGCACGCTTTGTGCTCGTAAGCCGAACGGCGCGATCACTGAGTTTGCTGCACGTCCCGAATTCCGGAGCCGTCGCTGACCTGAGCGACAGCGAACTCCACACGTTGATCCCCGCCCCACAAACAACAGACCCCGCCGGAGCCGGGCCTGTGCTGGTGTTGCCTCAGTTGGACATATTCAGCGCAATCAGCCCGCGCTGCATGCCCCTTAACGGTCGATTTTGGGCCGGCGCAGAATCTTGCCGACACAATGAATAGCTAGAGGAGGCTCCTTCTGAACAGCCAGCGGTGGCGCTGCCGGTTCGACTTGGGCGTCGCGGATGTCATCCACAATCTGGTTCAATTGAACGGTCGCCGTGACGATGCGTGTGTTCGGGAGTTCGGCGACATTGTCGACTTGATCGGTCATGCGGAGCTTCGCTGCCTTGAAGCGCAGTACCAAATTTGCCTTGCGGGGAGTGACGGGGTGCCAGCGCATAAGATGATTAAGCTTACACAGCACGGAGTCGCTGTCCGTTCGGTGCCGCGCATAGCGTGGTCGTATTTTGGGTCGCGGGATCTGCGCGTGCTGTACGTCGGGCTTGCACCCCCGGCAAGAAGATGCCGCGTGGACACTGACCCGCACGCCGACGCGGGTTCGACTACCCGCTACAGCCGCCCGGGTCGGCGATTGACCCGTCCGAGGATGCGGTCAGCATCGACGCCGCCATGGCGATGCGGTTGGCGTTCCTGAAGGATCAGAGGTCCGAGGGGTACTACCGGTGTTCGATGCGCTCATCGCAATACTGACCGGCAGTGGCCCCAAGCGGTAGCCCTGCCAATCGAAATCTGAGCTGGCAAGAAATGACCGAGTCCGGCCAGGACCAGCCGTAGCGCCTCGTCCTCCAAACCGGAGGCCCAACAGCGAC
>Ga0209048_10000347_pt1 | contig 50111 bp, 47 predicted proteins | sample FrelakmetCRP12CR_FD_187146 | JGI IMG/M metagenome (GOLD analysis project Ga0209048, IMG submission 187146) | Freshwater lake sediment microbial communities from the University of Notre Dame, USA, for methane emissions studies - CRP12 CR (SPAdes)... | ecosystem: Environmental > Aquatic >...
CAATATCAAAAGAGATGAGACTGTTCAGGGTATGAACGGCTATGACGCGGTCCACCTGTGGGAGAATGCCAGAAGAGGGAGCAGCGACGCCCTTGAGCGGCTCAAGATATACAATAGGGAAGATACCGTAAACCTATATCAGATAGCCGACACTATCTATAAAGGCCTAAAAGCACAAACCGGAATAGAAGAGTATCTGTAAAATTACGCCTGCTGAAAACATCATTTCAGGGAAAATTATTTTAGCCTATAGTCTTTATCGGACATATATTCATCAAATGCTTTACGACAAGCATCTCTCAAATATATTATGTCGGCTGGATAAAAACACAGAGGCTATCCGGAATAATGCAGAAACAAACCCACTTATACTTTTATATAATAAATCAACTGTGAAAACCCTATTTAATAGGGTGTAAAATTACTTTTACAAAGGAGAAAGGAATGAAAAACCTATTCATCTATCTGCTTGCAGTTGCTTTTGTATTTCTTGTCAGCCAAATTATCCCGTCTTTTACTGTTCATGCTGAAGAAGACGTCTTTCTCAATATAGACGAGGTAATCAAGAATGTTGACCCCGACAAGGTTAACAAGGCACAGTTCAAAGAGTATTTCAAAACCATTGAAGGGGAAAAGGCAAAAGGTGAAGGAGTTGTTGTAAGCTTCCTTCCCGGCGGTAAAGATAAACACAGAATTGCCATCCTTACACCTGCAAGTCACCCTGATAAAAAATACAATGTGGTTTTGTATACAAATCAGGATGCAACAGAACTAAAGAATGATGATAAGGTTATGTTTGAAGGGAAGATAGGCCATATCACCCCTTTTGGAGGAGCAAGCATTGATATTCATGGGACTTACAAAAAAGCGGGAGGGAAGTAATACAAAACTTCTGAAATTGTTGAGCAAAAAATAAAAGGTCCATTCTCTTGGTGCATATTTCGGTTAAGCTTCAATCCGCAGTTGCGGTGGCGCCAAAATGAAAAGACGGCGGAAATAAATCTACCTATATTTAGGGATTGATAATAATACTCTTAGCAACCTTCTTGTCACCAACCTGAAAATACCGTATGGTAACCTTCTGACCGGCTTTAATGTCATTGATAGTTCTAATCTCTTGCTCTTTTCGGATAGTAGTCTTATCGTCAAGAGTTACATTAAAAAGGATTTTCCCCTGCTTTACAGAAATGGTCTGTGACTGAAGATCTACGACTGTGACTTCACCTATAAATTTCCTTGCAATCACCACATCATCTAAACCCATACCATGGGCAGCTTCAGCTATAATAGAAACTCCTGACAAGGAAAGGCAAAAGACAATTGCGATGATTGCCATCATCCATTTTTTCATATGAGTCATCTCCTTTCAATAGTTAAATTTTAGCAATCAATTTTTTAAATTTCTTTAAATTATTTTAACCCATAATGTCATATACATTAATATGCTATTTCCCTTTATCCGTTGACTCTTTCTTTAGAAATCTCTCTATTTTGGCTTTGGCTTTCAGGTCGGCCATCCATTTCTCATTGAGTTCCTGTGTCCGTTTTGCTTCCATATCTGTTTTGAGTTTGACTTTAATCTCTTCATAAGGAATCTGATGTTCAAGCTTCTTATCTTCCATTTTGATGATATACCATTTATCGTCTGCTTTTATGAGATCACTGACTTCGCCTGCCTTCATGTTGAAAGCGACATCATCAATTGCAGGGAGCATTCGACCTTTATGCATGTAAGCAAGTTCTCCACCTTTAACACGGTAATCGTCTTCTGACATATTATAAGCTATATCTCCGAAATCCTCGCCTGCCTTGATTTTAACAAGTATTTCGTTTGCCTTTTTCTCATCTTTCGTCGATATAAGTCTTATTTTTACACTTTCAGGCTGCTTAAACTTTGTGATGTTTTTTTCATAATAATCTTTAAGTGCACTTTCAGTTATCTGTGCAGGTTCGTTGACTGTTTTTGCTATCACAGTCTGTATAATAATATCTTTTTCTTCTCGAGCACGTAATTGTTCCTCCGTCAAACCTTCCCTCTTAAGCGCTGCTTTAAATCCATCTTCAGATTTAAACTTTTTCCTGAGCGTTTCCATCTGGCTATCCGCTTTTTCTTTATCCACCTGAATGCCCCTTGCTATAGCGTCCTGATATTGCAACTCCCGGGTTATGAGTTCTTCAATAGCTTTATCATAAAATCTTTTGCGTTTTTCAATCGGCACATTTTTATGAAATGTAGTTTGTAAAATCAGTTTATCAACCTGAGCTTCAAGATCTTTATCTGTTAAAACAGTATTGTTTACCTTTGCAACCACATTATCCTCGGCAAATAACATGGAAGAAAAAAGCATAACTGAAATTATTGATAGTAATATTCTGAACATATAAAACTCCTTTTTATTTTATATTGCAGGATATTCACAATAATATGCAAGCATTCCCATTATTAACGAAAATTAACGAATCAAACGGGTAATCCGGTAGAGCAAAGTAAGTGCCATAAGCGGATTTCTGAAAATTTCACCCGTCTAAACACCACCGAAAAGATACTATTCAGAAATTTCTTCTTTAAAATATGATAAATTTCTTTTTATACCCCGTTAACAGCGAGAATTCAAATATATCAGTTAATAATCACGCAGAAATTCTATTGCTTATCCTGAATCAAACATACTATGATATTATATGTTGAGCAAAGAGAAAACATGGGAAAAGCTGCTTGCAACCGGTAAAGTCGAGGGCCCGATGCCCTCCGGCTTATGGGATCTAAGCGGACTTGACCTGACCGGCGCAGACCTCATCGAAACAGACCTGAGAGGCGTCATTTTTCGCGGTGCAAACCTGACCGGGGCGACCCTGATAAAAGCATATCCTATCGGAGCCGATTTCCGGAAAGCTACGCTGAGAAAAACAGTCCTTACAGAAGCAAAATGCATGACTGCCAGATTTGACGAAGCAGACCTAAGCAATGCTATAGTGAACTCGGCTGAACTCAGTGGTGCAAGTCTCAGAGGCACCAACCTTACCAAAGCACAAATCCAGAACACCTTCCTCACAACTTCCAATCTCGAGGGAGCTAATCTGAGAGGGGCTGATCTCACGAGGGCCCAACTTAGCGCAGCCAACCTCGATGCCGCTGATTTCACTGAAGCTAATCTAAGCGGCGCTGATTTTAATGGTGCCAAGCTCATCAAGACAAGTCTCGAAAGAGCAAACCTATCGGAAGCCGATTTCAACTTTGCAGACCTCTCGGGCGCTGATTTGAATGGCGCCAACCTTCAGGGAACCAAATTGGGCAATACAAATCTTAAAGATGTACGGAATCTAACAATTCAACAGCTTTCTCAGACAGCTACTCTTCTGGATGCCAATCTGGATCTATGCCTCATGGAACAGCTTCAAACAGAGCATCCCCATCTCTTTATCAATCCCGAAGGATAGTTTTTTACATTATTTCTGCAATCCTAATCCCCTCGACTCATCATATTCTTGACCCTTTTTTTTTGTGGCCCCTCGATTCCTTTGACCCCGAAATTACGTTTGTCTGTAAAAATCATCCTCCGGGATGTGAAAGACAAAATAGTCAGCCTCTTCATGATATATAGGACTCATAATGAAATTTATATCATCTGAAAAATTCTAAGCGATCGACAGCAGTCTATCCTGAATAACAATCCAGTCTAATAAAAAAATCTCCAAGATATAAAATCCTGATAAAGGCTGGATCCATGAATAACCAAATCAGGCTCTGCTTCATGGCATCGTAAATCTCGGCAGATCGTTTGTCGTAAGCCTCTGCTTTCCAAGATACCATCAAATGCATGATTCCGCGAAGGTCGTGCAATGGAAACATTCAGAAATCGATATATACCACGAAAAATTTTTTCATCTTGTGTATATGTTAAAATATTTTAATGATAAAGTGTAATTTCTAAATTGAGCAATTATTTAACCGCAATTCCAAAAGCTTTTGGAATAAGTTTGCGTTCTTTTTGAGGGAATAGCAACTACACACTAATGTGACGGAAGACAACAGAAAATACCTCAATTAATTTCGGGGTTACTACTGGCAGATTTTACAGAGAATCGGACAATTTAGATAATATTTAAGAATGGTTAAACTGCGATATATCTTTAGCAATATTACACCGGTAAATCTCTTCCTGACTGCGGCTGTTATTCTTTTTTTCAATTATTTGATATACTTTGTGTACACCTTTCCAAACTTCTATGTTCTGCGTACCGGGGAAAAACCTCAAGCTCCAAAAGAAAAAAAGGGGGTTGAACCCGCTTCTCTTTTGCCAGCAGACTATATCATGATTTCCGAAGAGAATCTTTTCCATCCCGAAAGGAAGATACCTGCTGAAAAAAAGGCGGAGGAACAGCAGCAGCAGCTTCCAAAACCTGAGTTTGTATTATATGGAACATTGATTTCCGATAACATCAGTCTTGCATATATTGAAGATATGAAAGCGCCCCGCAACACTCCGGGAAGGGGAAAGAGACAAACGACCCTGAAGAAGGGCGATACCCTGAGTGGATTCATTCTGAAGGAGATCGATGTTGACAAAGTGGTCATGGCCAGAGGTGATGAGAAGCTCACAATTCAGGTTCATAATACGCAGAGGCTGAAGGGCAGAGAGTCAATAGTCACATCTGCGACAGCTCCTAAGGTCCCATTCACTAGTCCCCCGCCTGCTCTGGCGCGGCCTCAGGGGCAGAAGCTCGCACAGCCACAGATACCTGTATCGATTTTGCCGAAACAGCCCGAACATATAGTACTACCTCCTCAGAATGCTGAAGAAACAGCTATAATTAATTTCATCGAGAAAAGCAAACACAATAGATAGCTGCTTAATCTGATGCTAATTGCTGAGGATATTGATAAGGTAACAGGAAAAATATCATTAAAGATTTGTGATCCAGATACACTATGATTATTGATGAAGCCTTATTGATAATGCAACAGTTCATATGGTGGGAGAATTGGGAGTTCCTCTTTGGAAACTTTTGCCGTTTGCATGCAACTGGCGGTGGATGATGAACAGAGAAGACAGCCCATGGTATCCTACAATGAGGCTGTTCTGCAAGAAGCCACCGGCGATTGGAAACATGTAATGGAAAATGTGGCTAAGGCTTTAAAAGAAATGGCAATTAATCATGAACATTGATAAGATCCTTCAGACGGCCAGGGAATATCATCAGGCAAGTAATCTGGAACAGGCTGAACAGCTTTACAAAAAAATCCTTACGAAAAAGCCGAACAGAAATGACGTATTACTGTTTCTTGGAATTCTCAATTATGAGCGCAGGCAATACGACACCGCAATTCAGTATCTTAGAAAGTCGATCCAGGCCGACCCGCGTAGTGCTGAAGCATACTACAATCTCGCCAACTCATATGCTGAAAAGGGACTCACGGACGAAGCTATAGTTTATTATCAGAAAGCAATAGAAACCAATCCGCGCTTTACATATGCATATAATAATCTCGGCATCACCTTCCACGAAAAGAAAAGATATGAAGAAGCTATTGCGTATTTTAAAAAAGCTATCGACATCGACCCGCAGTTGGCAGATGCATATTACAATCTTGGAACGGTCTATCAGGACATGAAACAAACTGACCTTGCCGCTCCCTGTTATCAAAAGGCACTGCATTTGAACCCATATAACGCCGATGCCTATTTCAATCTGGGAACGATTTTTGAGAAAAAAGGACTGGCTGACGAAGCTATTGCGCAGTATCAAAAAGCACAGCAGCTTAGTCCGCACCGTGATGATGTATATTTTAAAATCGGCACCATATTTAAAGAAAAAGGACTTCTCGATAACGCTCTTTCATACCTCCGACTTGCCGCACAAATGAACCCCGGCAGCAGTGACTCTTTGATCAATCTGGGTGCTGTTTTGAGGGACAAGGGGAACCTGGATGAAGCAATCGTGTGCTATAAAAATGTTATTGCTATTAACCCCGGGCACTTCGAAGCATATAATAATCTGGGGATTGTATACTTAGACAGAGGGCTGTTCGATGAATCAATCAAATGTTTTCAAAAGGCTATCGAACTGAACCCGAACTTTGCAGAGGCATACAATAATCTCGGGAATGTTTATCGTACGCAGGGTATGGTCCGGCAAGCAGCAGTCTGTTTCGAAACCGCTTTATTAAAAAATCCCCTGATCGCTGAAGCCCGCAATAATCTGGGTATCGTTCTGGAGGAGATGGGAAAACCGGAAGAGGCAGAAGACCGGTACAGACAGGCTCTCACTTTAAAGCCTGACATGCACACTGCCCACAGCAATCTTCTCCTATTGATGAACTATAGCCTGGGATACGACGCTGAAACGATATTTGCTGAACACATTAAATATTCGAAATTGTATGCTGAACCTTTAGCCTCAACAATTGTATCTCGCACCAATAATCGTTCGTTAGATCGAAGATTGAAAATCGGCTATGTCTCCCCTGATTTCAGGCAGCATTCTGTCGCTTATTTCATCGAACCGGTGCTTGCTGCTCACAGTACTGATATGTTCGAAATCTTCTGTTATTCCGACGTCCTGCTCCCCGATAAAGTCACTGAGCGCCTTAGACAATATGACGTAAAATGGAGGAACATCGTCGGGATATCCGACCCGCAGGCTGCAGATATGATAAGACAGGACCACATTGACATCCTCGTCGATCTTGCCGGCCATACCGGGCCCAACCGGATTCTGCTTTTTGCCAGAAAACCTGCGCCCCTTCAAATCAGTTGGATCGGATACCCGAATACCACCGGTTTTTCCACAATAGATTATAAGATAGTAGATAATTTCACTGATCCGCCCGGGATGACCGAGCAATTCTATTCAGAAAAACTGATACGCATGCCTGACAGTTTTCTTTGCTATATGCCCGACAGAGAAAGTCCCGAGATTGGCGATAGTCCTGCAGCAAAAAAAGGGAACATAACATTCGGATCATTTAATAAATATTCCAAGGTTACGCCTCATGTCATAGAGATATGGGCAAAGATACTGAAAACGGCGCCTGATACCAGTCTGGTCATGAAGGCAAGAAGTTTCGCCGACGAGGCAACTCGCAGCAATGCGGTAGAAAAGTTCGTTCGGGAAGGCGTTTCGCCGGAAAGGGTTGAGACGCTTCCACCCCATCAGTCCGTTAAAGAACATATTGCGGCATATAATGAAATAGACATATGTCTCGATACATTTCCCTATAATGGCACTACTACAACCTGCGAAGCATTATGGATGGGGGTCCCCGTTATTACCCTTGAAGGACAATCTCACGTGTCGCGTGTCGGCTTCAGTATTCTGTCTCATACCTGCCTTCAGGAATTCATAGCAAAAACACCGGAAGAATATGTGGAAAAAGCTGTAAATCTGGCGAACAATATTGCGCAGCTTCAGTTGTTACGTCAAACATTGAGGGATAAAATGCTCCGTTCTCCGCTGATGGACAAACAGCGATTCACACACCGTCTGGAAGATATTTACCGTAGGATATGGGAAGATTGGGTCCGGTGGAAAGAAAAATGATATATACAGTTCTTCCTGTAGGTAGTTTCCATGGATGGGGCGTCTGCGGAAAATACATAACCAAGGAACTTTCCAGGCTTGATTATGTAACCCTGGTAAGCCCCGATTTTACCTTCAATGACATTTATGACGAATTCGATTTTCGATTGCTGAAGAGCAAGATGATCCCGGAGGAGGAGAAGAGCCGCATCAATAACAGCACCGGCATATGTTTTGACCATCCGGTCCTACAGGCGACGAACAACTCATTGAAGCCGATGATGCCCCAGTTGCGTGGAAGCATAAATGTCGGTTACACATTTTTCGAGGATACTGTTTTGGACCTTTCCGCCGTCGAAAATGGAAAGCGCCATTTCGACACGATAGCGGCCGGCTCGACATGGTGTAAATATATCCTGAGAGAGCAAAACAGCCTTATGTTGACCGAAATGAGACAGGTCCCGGTTATTGCAGATAATCAGGTAACTGCCGTCTGGGATGGACCGAGTCTTGACGAGACGATTGAGAAACTGGAGTTTGCCTATCATAACAGGGATGCGCTCAAAGATATAGCACGTCAGGCAGGCGAGGATTTGAGCAGAATGACTTGGAAACACACGGCTCAAAACTTCTATCATATATTGAACCCAAGAATAGAATCTTGAATTTGCCATACTATAACTCAACTTCTTCCGTCATTCTCCGGCTTGACCGGAGAATCCAACCCTTCGACAAGCTCAGGGTGACAAAATGTCATGGTGAGCCGTGAGCCTGTCGAACAGTCGAACCATGGATTGCCCGATCAGGTCGAGCAATGACAATTATTCAATAATAATTTTATGCAACATTTAGGTTTGGACGCTTTGAAAGCACAAGGTCTCGTTGCATACCAGCGCAAAGACTACGCCGCAGCAACGCATTACCTGAAACAGGCCCTTCATGCCGGTCCGAATGACGCCCGCATACATTACTTGCTGGCAAATATTCTGAGAGAAAAAGGAGAAGCCGGCGAAGCTGCAATGCATTATCGGGAATCCCTGCGCATAGATCCCAAGTTTGCTGAAGCATATAATAATCTCGGCCTCATTTTACAGGAAAAAGGCCTGTTTGATGAGGCAATAGAATCCTATCAGAAAGCCCTGGAATTAAATCCGGCTCTCACCGATATCTACTACAATCTGGCCACAGGTTTTCATGACAAAAAAGACTATGAAAAAGCCGAGATGTATTACCGGAAAACCATTGAACATAATCCGCATGATGCCGATGCGCATTATAATCTTGCAAATGTCCTGAGAGAGTGCAAGAGGATTGACGACTCTTTGGTGTATTATCAGGCGGCTCTCGAACTCAATCCTGGACTCGCAGATGCCTGCAATAACATGGGAAGCATTTTCAGCGACCGGGGGCTTTTCGATGATGCGGTTTCCTGTTTCATGAGAGCTCTACAGTTAAATCCTAATGTTCCAGATATCTATAGCAACCTTGGCATAGTCTTCAAGGAACAAGGCCAATTGGACAAAGCTTTAGAGTATTTTGAGACAGCATTAAAAATCAATCCGTCCTTTGTAGATGCCTTAAATAACATGGCCGGTGTCTTTCTTGATCAGGGCAATCTGAGCAAAGCGGAGAAATGCCTGGAGGATGCGCTCCGCTTTAGCCCGCGTCCGGCTATTCACAGCAGCCTCCTTTTTGCAATGAATTATAATCCGTCACACAGCCCTCAGACCATATATACAGAACACGTCAACTTTTCAAAACGCTTTGTCGAACCACTGTTGCCCAAAATATCTCCTCATACAAACGAATGTAAGGCGGCCCGCAAATTGAGAATAGGTTATGTTTCGCCCGACTTCAGGAGGCATTCCGTTGCCTATTTTATCGAACCGGTTTTGTCATCTCATGACCGTAAACAGGTGAATATCTATTGCTATTCTGATGTCATAGCAACAGATGATGTTACTCACCGCATAAAGGACTGCGCTGATCAGTGGCGGTCAATAACAGGAATGTCCGATGAGGATGTTGCCGGGTTAATTCGTTCTGACGGCATTGATGTCCTCGTTGATCTCGCAGGTCACACGGACAGGAACCGAATGCTCGTATTTGCACGCAAACCGGCGCCTGTCCAGGTTACATGGATCGGGTATCCCGCAACCACCGGTCTTCAGACAATTGATTACAAGATTGTCGATAACGTCACCGATCCTCCGGGCATGACCGAACAATTCTATTCAGAGAAGCTTTTGCGGCTACCGGAATCTTTTCTCTGTTATCTGCCTCCGGAGGACAGCCCCGGGATCGCCGCATGCCCCGCTTTAAGAGTCGGACACATAACCTTTGGCTCATTTAATAATTACCCGAAAGTGTCTCCGGAAATTCTCTCACTTTGGATTAAGATACTCAAAGCAGTGCCTGATTCCCGGCTCATCCTAAAGGCAAGAAGTTTTCGAGACAGGAAGGTCACGGAAGAGCTTATCGGCAAATTCGTTGGGGAAGATATAAACAAGGCAAGGATTGAATTATGCACATGGAAGTCATCCACAAAAGAGCATCTTGATCTGTACAATCGTATTGATATCGCTCTTGACACGTTTCCATATAACGGGACAACTACAACCTGCGAGGCGCTCTGGATGGGAGTCCCTGTAATAACCTTAACCGGAGTGACTCATGCGTCGAGAGTTGGTACCAGTTTATTAACAACTATTGGAATGCAGGAGTTTATCGGGGACAGTGAAGATGAATATGTCCGAAAAGCTTTTGATCTGGCCCATGATACGACGAGGCTCCGGACGTTCAGGAAATCATTGCGGGATATGATATTACAATCGCCCTTGACCGATGCGAAACGCTTCGCGTCAAATCTTGAGAATTGCTATCGATCTGTATGGAGAACCTGGTGCAAAAATGAATATCCATAGAGCGCTCCATTCCGCCCTTGAACATTTTCAGGCAGGAGATTTTGAGAAGGCGGAAAGCCTTTACAAGAAAATACTCAGGGTCCAGCCGGATAATATTGATGCCCTGCACAATCTCGGTATACTATGCTTTCAGCGCAGAGATTATGACTCCGCAATCCGGCATATCAACAGGGTCATCCAACACATGCCTAACAATGCTCTTGCGTACAATAATATAGGACTCGCCCTTGAAGGGAAAGGGCAACGCGATGAGGCGATAGTATTTTATCGGAAAGCAATACACCTCGACCCAACCCTTCCCAATGCTTACTATAATCTTGCGAATATATTAAAAGACAAAGGGGATATTGATCTTGCGATTGCAAATTATCAGAAAGCGTTACAGCTTGATCCTGGTTTCGCCTATGCATATAATAATTTGGGAATTGCGTACAAGCTGAAGGGGGATATTGATGAAGCTATCAAGCACTTCAAAAAGACCCTGAGCATTAACCCCCTTCTCGCAAATACGCACTATAATCTGGCATGGGGTGTCTTACAAAAAGGACAACTTGATGAGGCGATAAAATGCTATCGGAAGGCGCTTCAACTGGATCCACAATATGCCGATGCATATAGGGACTTGGGAGTTGCCCTGCAAGTCAGGGGCGAACGTGATGCTGCGATAGAGTGCTACCGTAAGGCAATCGATCTGAACCTCAACCGACCAGACATATTCAATAATCTGGGACTTGCCCTGCAGGAAGAAGGTCAGATTGAGGAAGCGATGAGTTGCTTTCAAAAAGCAATCGATCTGAACCCGCATTTTGCGAATGCGCACAACAATCTCGGGAATATATTGAAAGATCTCGGGAAATTGGATGAAGCAGAGGCTACATACAAATACGTCCTTCGAATCATCCCAGAACACATAATAGCCTATAGTAACATGCTCTTCGCCATGAACTATAATTCCCGATATGATGCGCAAACAATCTTCAAGGAGCATCTCAATTTTGCAAAAAAAGTTGCCGAGCCGCTTTCTTTCATTCTCCTCCGTCATACCAATGAACGTGATCTCCACCGGAGGCTAAAAATTGGATATGTCTCGCCTGATTTCAGGAAGCATTCCGTCGCCTATTTCATCGAACCGGTATTGTCTGCGCACGACCTCAAAAAACATGAAATCTTCTGTTATTCTGATGTCCCCTTTCCTGATGAGGTGACAAAATGCTTTCAGCAATATGCAGATCAATGGAGAAGCATCGCTGGCATGTCTGATGAAATGGTCACCGAATTGATACGCAATGACAAGATAGACATTCTCGTTGACCTTGCAGGACACACCGCAAAGAACCGCTTGTTGGTATTTGCCCGGAAGCCGGCGCCTGTTCAGGTAAGCTGGATAGGATATCCGGCTACAACAGGGCTTTCTGTTATGGATTATAAAATCGTCGATCACTATACCGATCCAAAAGACATGACTGAGCAGTTTTATACAGAGAAATTGATACGCATGCCGGAAAGTTTCCTCTGTTATCTTCCTTATGAGGAAAGCCCCGACGTCGGACCGTTGCCTGCTTTGACTAATGGCTGGATAACCTTTGGTTCGTTCAACAATTTCTCCAAGGTATCATCTCAAATTCTATATGTCTGGTGTGCTATTTTAAGAGAGCTTCCTCAGTCACGCTTGATGCTGAAGAGTCAGGCAATGAGCAGTAAAATAGCACGTAATCAGGTAATCGATATCTTTGAAAAAGAGGGTGTTTCCGCGGATAGGATAGAGTTCATGTCCTTTGTACCTTCTGTGAAAATGCATATAGACCTGTATAACAGAATCGATATAGCCCTCGATACATTCCCCTATCATGGGACAACTACAACTTGTGAAGCCCTGTGGATGGGGGTTCCCGTTATTACACTTGCCGGGAATACTCATGTGTCACGTGTCGGCGTCAGTCTGTTATTGAATGTAGGACTTCCGGAACTCATTGCGGCGACATCCGACGAATACATTGCGAAAGCCGTCAATTTGGCAAATGATCCGGACAAACTGAAGACATTAAGAGAACGGTTGCGACAAATGATGAGGAATTCACCCTTGACCGACCAAAAGCGTTTTGCGGCAGATCTAGAGCAGATTTATCATGAAATATGGAATAAATGGTGCGCGACGGTTTAATATATAGATAACAAAAATGACTGATTCGCAAAATGCATGGAAAAGATCAGAAGTCATTGGTAAGCTGTCAAACCATATTTGTAATTTGACGCTTACTGCACCCTTCGACAAGCTCAGGGTCACAAAAATGACATTATATGAAAACGTCACCAGGCAGGAAAGGTGAATATGGAAATAAAAGAAGAGCTTCTCGACAAAATCAAAACCATTCCGTTTTGGTACCACAAAATAGAGTTGCCAAATGGGATAGTAACCCCGGGTTGGGCTCCGATTAATCCCGCAGCCTATGGAATCCCTGACGATATGAGCGGCAGACGTGTACTCGATATAGGCTCATGGGATGGTTACTGGACATTTGAAGCTTTGAAACGCGGAGCGAAAGAAGTAATAGCCATTGACGACTTTTCCGATTATCTCGGGAGTTTGAATCAAAGCGACAGGAAAGCCTGGGAATCTTTCGACCTTTGCCGGTCGGCCCTCGGCTATTCGGAAGACGTCTGTAAAAGAATCGAAATGTCCGTCTATGATATTTCTGAGGCAAATTTGGGAATATTTGATACGGTTTTCTTTTTCGGTACAGTCTACCATCTCCGCCATCCGTTGCTGGCACTCGATAAGATATCGGCCGTATGCACCCGGGACATATATGTTGAGTCCGCCATCCTGGATGATTTCAGCCCGTACAGGGGCGGTCTGGGGCACGGATATCCGGGCCAACAGACGATCATGGAGTTTTATCCGGAAAAACAATACGGCAATAACGAGACGAACTGGTGGGCGCCGACCCTTTTCTGTTTAATGAGCATGACCTTTGCCGCCGGTTTTGCAAAAGTAGACGGATGGAAATTGATCGAAAACCCTCAACACATATCTCTTTGCAGAGGTTTTGTTAAAGGTATCAAGTAAGAAGTTGCCATCAAAAGGCATATTTGTCAGCCTGAGCAGTTGACCGATGGTCCGGCAAGTTCACCATAACATAAGGAGATAAATATTCTCATGCTCGATCAAAAAGGAATTAAAAACATATTGCAGAAAGAAAATCCGTTTGTATTGGAAATCGGAAGCCATATAGGTCTCGACACACTAAAATTCCTGAACGAATTCAAAGATATTACAATTTACTGCTTCGAGCCGGACCCTCGATGTATAGCGGTTTTCAAAGAAATGGTCAAAGACCCAAGATGCACTCTCATAGAGGCTGCAGTATCAAATACAGACGGGACAATTCTACTGCATTTATCCGGAGGCTGGCCTCCCGGTTATAAAAATCAATTGGACTGGGTTTTTGGACGGGGTGACTGGAACGCGTCATCTTCCATTAAAAATACAGTCTCACATTCAACCATGTATCCGTGGCTTTCCTTTGAAAAAACAATCGAAGTGATGACACTGAAACTCGACACATGGACAAAAGAAAACAGCATTGGAAGCATTGATTTTGTATGGGCGGATGTGCAGGGCGCTGAAAAAGAATTAATTGAAGGCGCTGTTAATACTCTTCCAATGGTAAATTATTTCTTTACCGAATATGGTGAAAAGTCCCCTTATCCTGACGCCCTGACCAGACAAGAGACAATAGACCTTTTTAATCAATATGATTTTGAAATAGTACGGCAGTATTCTGATGATGGTGCGATAGAAAATCTGCTTCTCAAAAACAAAAATTTATCAAACCTGTCGTGAACATTGACAATAAACTCCAGGCAGCCTTTGAATATTTTCAAAAAGGGAATCTCGAACAGGCAGAACTTGTCTGTAAAGACATTCCAAAGCTTCAGCCGGACAATCCGGAACATATTAAAAAGAATGGATTCCCTCTGCGAGTCATAGACCGATCAGGTCGGAGAATGACGAAAATTTGAATACCAGTTTATAAACAGACATTAAATAATCCGTATGGTAACTACCCATACCGCACAGCACTAAAGGTTTACATGACAAGATATGGTTTTTACAAAAATACTTTTTATATGATATATTAAATAAATTAGTTAAATGAGCCTCTTGTAAAAGTATCTAAATTGTCACCCTGAGCTTGTCGAAGGGTTATATAACTTATTGATTAGTCATGATTCTTTCCGCCCCGGCGGATTCGCTGAGGAGAACGACAAGCTCAGAATGACATAAGAGCTGTTTTTAGGACTTTTACAAGAGGCTCAAATAATAAAGATATTTTCGACATAGCTTTGAATGCCACAGGCTTACGGCTCTTCTTGAGACCCGTCCTGAAAATGGTCATGAAGCGATTATAAAGGAGATCACTATGCTCACAGTATCGGTTGCAGTCCTTGACCCGGACCCTAATGTATTTCTCAACCTGATGAAATCGTTGAAGCAATACACCCCGGAAATGACACAACTTCTTATTTTCGATAACGGATCAGTATCAAAAGATTTCGTCAATATTGCAGAACAGCATTTCGGGACTTCTCTCGCCGACCACAAGGTGAAACTCGAAATCACCCATAGTGATAAGAATATCGGCTTCGCTGCCGCGCATAACCGGAATTTATCACGGACTCAGGGAAAATATTTCGCGGTCCTTCATGACGACGTCCAGTTCTTCGACCAATGGGCGGCGACCATGATCAGCATTCTCACAGTAGATTCAAAAGTTGCACAGGTTGGTCCGAAGACCGGTGTCTTCAACACCCTCGCCGGAGACAAAATAGGCGGATGGGAGGATACCGACAACCCTGAGTACTGCGAGGGAACCTGTTTCATTATGCTCACCTCATTGGCAAAAAAATACGGCCTTTTCGATGAACAATACCAGTATCACTATTTTGAGGACATGGATTTGTCCTTGCGTTTGAGGAAGGATGGGTACACACTGAAAAATACAGATGTCAATTGGCAACATCTCAGGGGAAAAACAACATTAAAATTACTTGAGAATAATTTCGATATTTCCGGATATTATATTGTTAATGAATTCCTCCTTAGACGACGATGGCATTCGTATATAGCGAAAAAGAGGTTCGGCAAAACCATAGTTGTCAAAAGGGCTTCCAATATAGAAGACGTCTTTCTTGCCCTCCCAATCATAGAAGCGCTGAGGGAAAAACATTCGGATGCCCTAATCCTCCTCATGACACAATTTCCTGATGCTGTTGAGGGATGCTTTGATATTGACGGATATGTCAACTTCGGTTCTCCTGTTCCATGCAATGAATTAATCGATCTTGATTATGCTTATGAAAAAGACTTCCGGAAACATATCGTTGACTGCTACTCAAAAATTGCAGGAGTAAAACCAAAGAAAAAAACTGGAACACTCTATACAGAAAATAAAGATGTGGAATATGTCGACAACCTCGTCAAAGATTATCCTGAATTCATAGTTATGGACTTTGGCGATTCTGTTCCCGGTAAGCAGTGGTCCAGACAAAACTATGTTGAGCTTGGCAAACGGGTAAAGCAGGATGGCTACAAAATCGTCACTGTCGGCAAGACTTCTCAACAATACCCCGACTTCCTGGACCCTGACCTGAATCTTGTCAATGTACTCTCTCTCCAGCAGACAGCACTGGTGATTTCGAAGAGCAGGATGTTCATTGGAAATGACGGGCTTCTGGCTCATTATGCTCAGGCAACAAGTGTACCTCACATCATCCTCTTTGGTGCGACACAACCACAGTATGTAATGGACACATCCCTGACAACGTTTATTCCTGTCAGTACCTCTGTTGCATGCAAGGGATGCAGACACAGATTTGCTGCCGGGACAATGATCAATTGCCCGCGGAACTTCGTATGCATGGAAGTGATCACTGTGGACATGGTATACGGGGTTTTCAAAGAAGTCATGGACCAGATCATGTCTCAGCGGAAATGATTTATCAGCGAGTTCATGGCATCATCCTTCGACAAACTCAGGATAACAATTTTTTTGTCATGGTGAGCCTGACCTTTCGACCGTTCGACAAGCTCCCGGCTCAGGGTGACAAAAGGGTAACACACTCAGGGAGACATGATATCAAATGGCAGAAATTTAAACTGGATTCAGGCATATAATAATCTATGAATAATGAATCATTGACTGTTGTTTTCTCAACGAGATCCGACAATCCTGCATTCCAGGACCACATAAGAGAGACCTGCGGGATTACCGATGTCGAAATACTTCAATATGTCAATAACGGCGAATATGCGTTGACTGAAATCTATAACATGGGACTACGGGATTCAAAGAACACCATTGTCGTCTTTACCCATGACGATGTGATTTTTGAGCATGCAAGCGACTGGGTGAGAACCATCCTCAAACATTTTCGTGAAAGTGAGTTCGGGATTCTGGGAAAAGCGGGAACAACAAGTATTACCACATCAGGTAAATGGTGGGATGAAAGACATTTAATGGTAGGAATTGTCCATCATCAGGGCATAAATTCATTTACAGACAAATTCGACACGTGGGAAAATAGATACAGCGGTGATTTCGTGGAGAAGATAATCGAAACCATAATGGTGGATGGGGTATTTTTTGCAGTTCACAAAGAAAGAATCAGGAAAGAATTCGATGAAAACATCAAAGGTTTCCATTTCTACGATATCGACTTCAGTTTTTCAAACCACCTTGAGGGAGTCAAGGTCGGCGTCATCTTTGATATAAAAATAATACATAAGTCACTCGGGAAAACAAATGAAAAGTGGGAACAAAACAGGGGCATGTTTCTAAACAAATTGAGACCCCGCCTTCCCTATCACATCGAACCTGAGATTATGTATGATGATCCTGGGATAACTCTGAGTGAGGAACCTTCTGTCGCGATCATCATCCTCGCACAGAACGGGTTCGATTCCCTGGTCCGCTGCATTGAAAGCATCAGGGGAAAATCGCGCTATACCAACTATAAGCTTTATATCGCTTTCAGAACCCATGATTCCCGGATAACACAACGATTCGACGATGCACAAGATATATTTCTTGTTCAATCTTCCGCTGCCAGCCCCGCCGGAATCATGAACAACATCGTAAAAAACCATGTCTCTCTCGATACAGACTTGCTTCTCTTCTATCATGACGATGTAGAACTCCTGAATGACGCCATATCTTTGTGTGTCCGGATATATACCGATAACAAACAAGAAATAGGGACACTCGGCATCAGGCTGCATCTCGGCAACAATAAGATACAGCATGCCGGCATTCAACTAACCATCGGCAAAGATGAGCAGTTGAGGATTTCCCATAAAGGATACGGGAGTTACTATAATTATACCGTTGGGACTGAGCGGGATATCTTCAGCAATTCCGGCGCTTTCACGATGGTGAGCAGAGACATTTTTCTCTCGCTCGGCGGCTTTTCCGAATGGCTCATGCAATGGCTTGAGGATGTCGATCTCAATTTCAGGCTGATCCTTGCCGGCAGAGTTAATTATTTTTCCGGTGAGGCTGTAGGGTACCACTATGAGATGGAGACTGCAACCGATCGAACTGAGACCTTGAGGAAAAAATCCGAAGATCTTAGAAACCTGCTGGGATATATCCAGGGGAATTTGAACAATCCAAAAGTAATGAAGCATCTGAATTATATCTATATATAAAACACGGTTCACCATGTTGTCACCCTGAGCCTGTCGAAGGGTTAATGGGTTAAAGAGTCATGGTTCGACAAGCTCACCATGACACACTTTATCATGTCATCCTGAACTGTGAGTTTGTCGAGGGATCATGCTATATAACATAATTAACTTGTGAGGTTAGACAATGACAAATGAAACATCTCTTTTGGGAGCTCTTGAACAGCATCAGGCAGGCAAGCTGGATGAAGCGGAGCGTATCTACCGCGACATCCTGCAGGGGGAACCTGAAAATGCCGATGTGCTTCATTTTCTCGGTATACTCCTCTTTCAAAAGAAAGACCATGACACTGCAGTGGAAATGATTAAAAAAGCTATCCAGATCAATCCGGACAATGAAAATGCATACTATAACCTTGCAGGCGTCCTTCAGGATATCGGCCGGCTCGATGAGGCTATAACTTATTACCATAAAGTGATCGAGCTTAATCCCGACCTTGCCGATACGTACAACAGCCTCGGTGCCCTCCTTCAGAAAAAGGGGCAGCTTGACGAGGCGATAACTCATTACAGAAAAGCACTGCAAAAGAATCCTGATCTGGCAGTGACTCATCTCAATCTGGGGTATGCATTACAGCAGAAAGGACAACTTGACGAAGCCATAACCTGTTATAAGAAAGCTATCCAGATCAAACCCGATTTTGACGACGCCTATTATAATCTTGGCGTTATCTTTCAGACACAGGGACGGCTTGACGAAGCATTGGATAGTTACTACAAGACAATGGTACACAATCCTGAATACGTCGATGTCCACAATAACGTCGGCATTATCCTGAAAGCCAAAGGGGAAATAGACGCAGCTGTGGCCAGTTTCAGAAACGCCATAGGGACCAACCCTAATATTGCTCCTATCTGGAGCAACCTCGGAAACGCCCTTCACGACAAAGGCGAAATCGTCGAGGCCATTAAAGCATATCAAGGGGCGCTCAAACTGGATCCCGATATGTTTCAAACCCGTTATGATCTTGGGAACGCTCTGAAAGAAGAAGGAAAGACGGAAGAAGCAATTTCAGCTTATGACAGGGCGCTTGAATTGAAACCCGGCCTTTTCAAGGCAAGCTGGGCGCGGTGCATGGCGCTCCTGCCGGTCATATACAATAATGAGCGGGACATAGAACAGACGCGCGATCGGTATCGCGAGGAACTCCTGATATTACAGGAACGTCTCTCCCTTCAAACTCCGGATGACATTGATGCCGCAGCGGAAGCAGTCGGAAGCCAACAGCCTTTCTATCTTGCAGCACAGGGACTTAATGACAAAGATTTACAAAAGATATACGGAGAGCTGGTATGCAAGATCATGGCAGCAAAGTATCCTCAATGGGCAGTCAATCCGTCCTTGCTTCCGACGCCTGACGGTGAGCCAATCAGGGTTGGAATTGTATCAGGGTACTTTTATCGGCATTCCAACTGGAAACTGCCCATTAAAGGATGGGCTGAGAACCTTGACCGGAAGCGCTTCACCCTCCACGGCTATTACACAGGGAGAGAAAAGGACAAAGAGACGGATGCGGCACGTGCCTGTTTCAGCAGATTTGTTGAGGACGTCTTTTCTTTTGAAAAGCTTTGTGAGACAATCAGAAATGATAATCTCCATATTTTGATATTTCCCGAAATAGGCATGAATCCGATATCTCTGAGGCTTGCATCCCTGCGACTTGCTCCTGTTCAGTGCAATTCCTGGGGGCATCCTGATACATCCGGCCTTCCGAACATTGACTATTATCTGAGCAGTGAGTTGATGGAACCGCCTGATGGCGACAATCATTACACGGAACACCTTATACGTTTACCGAATCTCTCTGTTTATTACACACCTCTGGAAATACCTGAAACTGAATCGAAGCGTGCATCCTTCAACCTTCGTGAGGAATCTGCGGTATATCTCTGCTGCCACGCTCTCTTCACCCATCTGCCTCAATATGACGAGATATACACTCGTATTGCCCGGCAAGCCGGCGATTGTCAGTTTGTTTTCATCGCCCATGAAAGTGAAACAATTACAGAAAAGTTCCGAACAAGAATGCGCACGGCTTTTGAAACATCCGGCCTGGATGCCGACAGGTATCTTGTATTTCTTCCAATACTTGATCCTTCGAAATACCATTCACTCAACTGCCTTGCCGACGTTTTCCTTGATACCATTGGATGGTCCGGAGGGAACTCCGCATTCGAGGCCTTTGCTTGCAACCTGCCCGTCGTAACACTCCCGGGAGAATTCATGAGAGGAAGGCATTGCTCCTCTATCCTTAGGATGATGGGTCTTACAGAGACCATAGCCGGCTCACTTCATGAGTATGTTGAACTGGCCGTCCGTATTGGAAAGGATTCCGGATTCCGGCGTTCGATATCGGATAAAATCGCGGCAGACAAACATCTCATCTATCAGGACCGGACATGTATCACCGCCCTTGAGGAATTTATTGAGAAAGTTGTCCGGGAAAAGTTGTAATCCTAACTCAACGGTAAACTGTCATAGCGAGTACAAATGTCATAGTTAGTACAAATGTCATGGTGAGCTTGTCGAACCATGGCCTTCACCCTTCGGCAAACTCAGGGTGACAGATTACTGATGAGGATAAATTATGGACGTAAACAAGGCACTTCACGAAGCCCTCAAACATCTTCAGTCCGGAAACTTGCAGGCCGCCAGGGACACTTATACCCGGATTTTGAATATTCATCCCGACAATATCAACGCCCTGCATTTTCTTGGACTTGCCCATTATCAGGAGGGTGATCTCGATACAGCTCTCAAATATCTCACAAAAGCAGTGTACTTCGGGCCGAACTATGCAGACGCTTATAGTAATCTGGGCAACGTATTTCAAGACATGGGGCGGATTGACGATGCGATAATCTGCTTCAGGAAAGCACTATCCCTAAGCCCTCGACTCTGCAATGCTTATATAAATCTGGGTAACATCTTTCACAAACAAGGGAATCTCGATGAGGCCGTCAACTATTATCAGAGGGCTGCAGAGTGCGACCCGGCAAATGCAGAAATACATTTTACTCTGGGGTTCATTCATCAGCAAAAAGGAAACATCGATACGGCAATAGACTGTTACAAAAATGCGGTACGGCACGACGCAGACTTTTTCCCCGCCAATCATGCACTTGGAATCACCCTTCAGAATAAAGGGTTGATTGCCGATGCGATCCCCTTCCACCAAAAGGCGGTCCAACTGAATCCAACCATACCCGAACTCTATTATAATCTCGGGGTCGCCCTACAGGAAACCGGACATTTCGACAATGCCATTGATCAATACCGGAAAGCAGTAGAATTGAAGCCGGATTTTGCCGAATCGTTCCTGAACATATCACTCATCCATCTGCTGACTGGTAATTTCAAAGACGGATGGAGAGAGTTCGAGTGGCGGTGGAAATCGGAATTGTTCGGCAATCATATATTTTCCCAACCTTCATGGGACGGATCAGATATCAGGGGACGTACTATTTTAGTTTACGCCGAACAGGGGCTGGGAGATACTATCCAGTTTATACGTTATGTCCCTCTGCTTGCACGACGCGGCGCAAAGGTCATTGTAGAATGCCAAAAGGAACTGGCATCTTTGCTGAAAGATATGGAAGGAATTGAACAATTCATTGAGCGGGGCGACCCCCTGCCCGAGTTTGATGTGCACTGTCCTCTTTTAAGTCTGCCATTGCTCTTTAATACAACCCTTGAAAATATACCGGCAGAGATACCGTATATTTCTGCTGATCCGACAAAAGTCAAAAAATGGAGAGGCAAGGTCGAACAGGTCAATGCAAAACTGAGAATCGGACTGGTCTGGGCAGGAAAGCCAACATATCAGAAGGTGAGGCATCGCTCCTTCCCACTTGCATTATTTGCGCCTCTGGCGGATTTTAAAGGAATTGCGCTGTACAGTCTCCAGAAAGGAGAAGCATCTCAACAGGTCAAAAATCCTCCGGAGGGTTTAAAGATCGTTGACTACACCGAAGAAATTATTGATTTCTCTGATACTGCCGCGTTCATTGAAAATCTCGACCTGATTATATCCGTCGATACCTCCGTCGCACATCTGGCCGGAGCGATGGGAAAAACAGTATGGACACTCATACCATTCATTCCGGACTGGCGATGGCTGCTTAACCGTGATGATAGCCCATGGTATCCAACCATGAAGCTCTTCAGACAGCCGGAACCCGGCAACATGCAGGCAGTAATCGAGCAAATCACCGACGAACTGCTGAAGATAATTCGAACATATAATATTTAGCGAACAAATACGCTATTATATCATCCTCCGGCCATAGTCGCCTCTGGCGCCGCCTAAGCCGGGTAAACTTGACCGGTATACGACTCGTCTACGACCCGTAGGGTAGAGGGGATACTGTTATTCTCTAAGTAAAACCTCGATTTCTTGCCTCATATTTTCTACATCCGAACCAATACTTGTCCAATGAACTCGGCCCTGCCGATTAATCAGAATGGTTGTAGGCCAGGCTTTAATGCCGTAAGATGAAATTATTTTTGATTGAGGGTCCAATAGCACAGGAAAATTTAAACGGTAGAATCTCTGAAATTTTCGCACTAAATCAGGGGATTCTCCAAGATTAATCGCATATATTACGAATTTATTCCGGTATTCATTCACTAAGGCCTTCGTCTCAATTAACTCTTCCCTGCAGGCGTCACACCATGTCTTCCAAAATATAAGCACTACAATTTCCCCGCTCAAGTCGGATAAACGAATTTCACGCCCATCTAACGTTTTACCTAATAAGTCCGGAGGAGATGCGCCTTTTGGAATGGCAGGGGTCTCACTCCGCGTTGCGGGGGAGCTGCAATCCGTTATTATGCATAAAGATAAAATCAGTAACAGAAGGCATATGCATTTTACTTTCATGATATGATCCAACAATCGGTATACCACATACAAGAGAGACATTCCTATATATTATATCATCATATCAATCATTCCTATGCAATGAACAAACGAAATCACTGTGTATTTTATAAATCAAACAGGTTTCACCTGGTGACCTTAAAAAAACCTTCCTTTTCTTCATCAATAAGAACTGCTATAATTTGGAAGAGTTGAAAGGAGGTAATATTATTATGAAAAAATTGAGAATCCGTTGCGCCGCGCTCTCTGCCATTATTTTATTTATTATCACTTCTACAGCGACGGCAGCGACTATCTTTTGGAAAGATGATAGTTATCAACAAGAGCCGTTCAAAAAGGTCTTTGTCCTGGTTACTTTACAAGACCCTACTCTTAAAAGACGTCTTGAGGATGAATTCTCAAAGCAATTGAATAATCACGGGACGGATTCAGTGGCAAGTTATCCTTTTTTCTCCTATCATTCATTATCCGACAAAGAAAGCATTACTTCAAAAATCAATGAACTGGAAGCGGAAGCCATTCTCATTATAAAATTGATGAGAGTTGAGAAAGAAGATACAACGAGTTCGGCAAATCATTACGTTGTTCCAACATGGCATCATGATTGGTATACCTACTACAGTAGCGGGGTTGGATTTATTCGTACTCCAACTTATCAGGATGAGGATTATTTTGTTATTGCGGAGACAAACGTTTATGAAACCCCCCAAAAAAGGCTTATTTGGGTTTCCCGATCCGATATGTTTACAGTTACTTGTGGTTGTCAGGAATTTATATCATTTATCAAAGTCATAATAGATAAATTATCATCCGATCACCTAATCAAATAAATGCAGCATATCGAGAATAGATGGAATGAAGAACCCTGAGGCAGAGACCACAGGGTATCTTAACGTAAGGAATTGTTTTCTTATATTCGCTCGCTAACCCCGCGGCAAGCCGACGGGGAATGCACTCGCTATCCGTTTCACAAACCTTGATACAGAACTAATTGGCGGAGACCTTGCACCAATAGAATTCTACGACTACCGGCGAAAGGAAAAGATATGAGAAAAAGCTGAGGCATAAAGAAGATGACTCTGTCCTAATAAACCTCCTTAATATTTAGCAGAAGTTAAATTCAGGACCCTTTTCCCCATATCCTTATTAATCCATTGAAAGATCTTAAGGAATTAAGGTATTTTAAACATATAAAATATTTAAATTTGTTTTTACGGGGTGAAAATATTGCTTAATGACAAGACGATCTTAATCACCGGCGGGACCGGTTCCTTCGGGAAGAAGTGCACAGAAATAATCCTCAGAAAATATAAGCCGAAAAAACTGATCATCTTCAGCCGCGATGAACTGAAGCAGTTCGAGATGTCCCAAGTGTTTTCATTCGAGAAATATCCCTGCATGCGGTATTTTCTCGGCGACGTTCGTGACAAGGAAAGACTATACCGCGCTTTTCGTGGAGTGGATGTCATAATCCACGCCGCTGCATTGAAACAAGTCCCTGCCGCCGAGTATAACCCGTTCGAGGCTGTCAAAACAAATATTCTGGGCGCAGAAAATATTATCAATGTCGCGATCGATATCGGAGTGAAGAGAGTTGTCGCCCTCAGTACAGATAAAGCGGCAAATCCCATCAACCTCTACGGCGCCACAAAGCTGTGCTCAGACAAACTATTCATTGCCGGAAACGCATATGTCGGACGTAAGGACACGATCTTCAGCGTTGTCAGGTATGGAAATGTCGTGGGCAGCAGGGGAAGTGTAATTCCTTTCTTCCTTAATCAGCGGGAAACCGGGGTGTTGCCGATCACCGATCCCCGCATGACCCGCTTTTGGATCACTCTCGAACAGGGGGTAAATTTTGTGCTTGATTGCCTAAAACGAATGGTCGGGGGTGAATTGTACGTCCCTAAGATACCGAGCATGAACATCATGGACCTTGCGAAAGCAATCGCCCCCGAGTGTAAAACAAAAATCATCGGAATTCGTCCGGGAGAAAAACTTCACGAAGTTATGGTCCCGAGAGACGACGCAAGGAAAACACTTGAATTCAGTAATTATTATCTGATCCAGCCGGATTTCAGGTTCTTTGAACGCCGCTTCAAGAACAAAAATATTAAACGGGTACCGGATGATTTTGAATATAGCTCAGGAAACAACTCATGGTGGCTTACGGTAGAAGAATTGAGGAAGATGATTTAACAACTGTAATTTATTGCAAATAAAAACAGGTAATTCATGGTAATTAATTGTAACTGATGGAGATTAATAGAGATTATAGAGATGCGTTTCAATTAATAGAGGCTCTTGCAAAAGTCTTCAAAAAGTTCTTCTGTCATTCTGAGCCTGTCGAAGAATGACAGAAAATCAACGAATTATATCACCCTTCGACAAGCTCAGGGTGACAATTTAGGACTTTTGCAAGACCCTAAATAGAGACTTGTAGAGATTAATGGGAACTGAAGTAATTACTGGAGAATAATTGAAATTGATAGAAGTAATTTGTAGTAATTCGTGGAGATTAAGAGATTGATGGAAATAAAGAGTTTTGAATATCTTATAAAGCAATCCGCTGAAAAAAAGATAATCTATTCAGTTCATGCGCTTGACGAAATGATTGCTGAAGATGAGATGATAACTAAAGATGAAATAAGATATATAATATCCGGCGGAGAAATAATAGAAGATTATCCGGAAGACAAGCGAGGGCACAGCTGTTTAATGTCCGGGATTTCAGGCAGCAACAGGCCGGTTCATGTAGTATGTGCTCCTAAAGAGGACTATCTTGCTATAATAACAACATATTTGCCGTCTTTAACAAAATGGGAATCCGATTTTAAGACAAGGAGAAAAAAATGAGATGTTTATTATGTCGTGGAGAAATGGAAAAGTCGACCGTTTCTTATACAATTGACAGAAAAGGATATCATCTGTTTGTTAAGGAAATCCCGGCTTATGTCTGTTCCCAATGCGGTGAAAAATACTTCGATGAAAAAGAAGTAGAAGCAATCCAGAATATGATTAAAGCGTTGGAAGAAAAAATGCAGAATATTTTAATTGCTGCATAACCCTTTCTTTGAGTTAATAAGCAGACGATTCGCCATAGAGAACACTGAGAGGCAACAATAAATAGCTTAAGGATTCCTTTGTCCAAGATAATCAATAAAAACAGATTGAAGTTCATTCCATACGGCAGACAATACATCGACAAGGAAGATATACAGGAAGTTGTCAAAGTCCTGAAGAGCGACTTTCTCACCCAGGGTCCCAAGATTCCAGAATTTGAGGAGAAATTGGCCGGATACTGCGGATCGAGATATGCCGTCGTCTTCAACTCCGGGACCTCTGCTTTGCACGGAGCATATTTTGCCCTGGGACTTGGTAAAGGCGATGAGTTTATCACCTCACCTATAACCTTCGTTGCCACTGCCAACGCAGGCTTATACCTCGGAGCGAAACCTGTATTTGTGGATGTGGAATCTGATACCGGAAACATTGACGCATCGAAGATTGAAAAGAAAATTACAAAAAGAACAAGGCTCATAACGCCCGTCCACTATGCCGGGCATCCAGTTGATCTGGACAGGATTCGTGATATCGCGACAAGGCATAAACTCTTCGTGGTCGAAGACGCCTGCCACGCACTGGGAGCAAAATATAGCCATCAGTCGAAGACTAATAACTGGACAAAGATCGGAAGCTGCTCTCACTCTGATATGACCGTGTTGAGCTTTCATCCTGTCAAGCACATCACTACCGGTGAAGGCGGGGCAGTTTTGACAACCAATAAAGATTTCTATAAAAAGCTCGTTATGTTCCGTTCTCATGGAATAACAAAGGATAAGACGCTTTTTACCAATTACGATAATCTCCATAATTACAATAATTACGGTATTCATAGCAATCTCATTTCTCATGTTGACGACTGGTATTATGAAATGCAGTCTCTTGGCTATAATTACAGGATGACCGATATTCAGGCGGCCCTCGGCATATCACAACTCAGGAAACTCGATACTTTTGTTGAGAAGAGAAGAGCAATTGCGGATGTTTATCGGAAGGCATTCCTGAACAACACTTATTTTGATATTCCCACGGAAAAAGACTATGCATATTCGTCATACCACCTCTATGCGATAAGGCTCAAAGATAAATATAAGAACAGGAAGAAAGAGATATTTGCCCGCATGAGAAAAATCGGCCTCGGAGTACAGGTACATTATATCCCGGTCTACCTTCAGCCGTACTACAGAGAACTGGGTTACAAAAATGGCTCATGCCCGGTTGCGGAGGATTTTTATCACAAAGAGATAAGCCTGCCCATGTTCCCCGGTTTGAAACATAAAGATATAAAAACCGTCATCGAAAAAGTTCTGACTGTTTTTAACTCTTAGGCAGCAGACCCTTCGACAAGCTCAGGCTGACATCATGCTTGTCATGGTGAGCCTGTCGGGTGTCATGGTAAGCCTGTCGGGTGTCATGGTAAGCTTGTCGGGTGTCATGGTAAGCTTGTCGGGTGTCATGGTAAGCTTGTCGAGTGTCATGGTGAGCTTGTCGAGTGTCATGGTGAGCTTGTCGAGTGTCATGGTGAGCTTGTCGAGTGTCATGGTGAGCTTGTCGAGTGTCATGGTGAGCTTGTCGAACCATAACTTCGGCGGAGTTCGTAGTCAGGCAATTGACAGCACGTATTTTACGTGTTAATGTAATTTATATTCAAATTGCTCGATTCGGCGGTAGGAGGCTGTTATGAAACAGAACATAACTCTGAGTCTGGAAAAAGATTTAATAAAAAAGGGGAAAATCATCGCATCAAACCGTGAAACATCCTTAAGCAAACTCCTAAGCGCATTTTTAGAACAAATCATTCATGAAGATGAGTTCTATGAAATTTCCAAAAGAAAGGCCCTGAAGATATTAGAGAAGGGATATCACATGGGCGGCAGGATAATCTGCACAAGAGAAGAACTGCATGAGCGGTAAAATCTTTCTTGATACCAATATTCTCATATATGCACACGATGCCGATTCGGGTGACAAACACATTATCGCAAAGAATATCGTAAAAGAATTATGGGACAAGAAAAATGGCGTATTAAGCACACAGGTATTGCAGGAATTCTATGTCAATGTGACGAAAAAGATACCACGGCCCGTCGCTCCGATCGAGGCAAGAGAAATTATCAGGGCTTATTCAAGCTGGGAAATCAGGGACAACAGCATCATGTCTGTAATCAGAGCATCCGAAATAGAAGAAAAATACAAGCTCTCTTTTTGGGATTCCCTGATAGTAGTTGCAGCATATTCAGCAAAAGTTGAAAAGATCCTGACTGAATATCTGAACAAAGGGCAGGTCATTGAAGGGATTTTGATCGAGAATCCGTTCAAGACCCGATAGTATAATCGCACTGGCGAGCAGTGGACCTGTCATGGTGGGCAGTGAGCCTGTCGAACTGTCGAACCATGAAACATTTATGAAAATATATTAAAAAAGTTAATATATTAAAAGGCGGGAACAAGTATGCGACTCGACACTAATGAAAAAAAGGCGTTGAAACATGCCTTAAGAGATTTCGATGGAGAAATATATCTCTTCGGATCACGGACCAGCAATCTCCGAAAAGGTGGAGATATAGATATACTGCTTATGCCAAAAAGAAAACAGAATTCGCTTAAATTGTCGCTTGAAGTGCAGAAACGTTTTTTTTCATTATGCGAAGAGGATATCGACGTGGTGATTTATAACGATAACCCGTTCTGCAGGGAGATACTTAACCATGCAAAAAGAATTGATATTAGAAGAATTTGAAAAGATGAAGCATCCCAATAAAATCGAAAAATATATGAATACAATAAAAGATAAGGGATAACTACTGTAGCCATGAAAGCAAAAATAGGAAATAAGGAAATCGACCAGAAAAAGAACGGGGTCTACATTGTCCTTGAAGCCGGTCCGACACATACGGGGCTTGAGTCAGCGAAGATACTTGCCAAAGCTGCAAAATACGCAGGTGCCAATGCCGTAAAGTTCCAAATAGTATATGCCGATCGACTGATGGCTGACAAATCTATCATGTTTGAATACAAGTATTTAAAGAGAGATAAGAAAGGGAAGGAAATCTTTGTTCCCATAAAAGAGCCGTTGTATGACATCTTGAAAAGAAGAGAACTCACGAAAAATGAATGGAAAAACCTAAAAAAATATTGTGACGAAATCGACATAACAATGTTTTCTACTGCAAATTATCTTGATGAAGTGGCTTTTCTTGTCGATGAACTCGAGGTTGACAGTATAAAGATCAACTCATCCGATGTGAACGAGCTTGAGTTTATCCGATACTGTGCTTCAAGAGGAGTCAATATCCAGCTTGATACAGGGAATTCTGATCTGTGGGAGATAGAACGAGCTGTTATTGCCGCAGAGGAAGTAGGATGCAAAAATATAGTGATCCATTTATGCCCTTCCGGCTATCCTGCACGCCTTGAAAGTATAAATTTAAGAATGCTCACCACTTTAAAGACAATGTTCCCCAACTATTCCATTGCCTTTTCCGACCATTCTCCCGGCTGGGAAATGGACATTGCGGCCATTGCATTAGGCGCTGATATGGTTGAGAAGACAATAACCCTCGACAGGACGACAAAGAGCTGTGAACACTCTTTTTCCCTTGAGCCCGCGGATGCCAAAAGATTCGTGGAATCAGTGCGTGAACTTGAAACTGCTTTGGGTTCAACAAGACGAGTTATACCTTCCGCAGAGAAAAAGAGAAGAAAAATGACAAGAAGGTCGCCCTATGCTCTGATAAATCTCAAGGCAGGTGATATCATAAGAGAAGTAGATTTCGAATTTAAGAGACCCGGCTTCGGCATAACAAGCGAAGAGTTTGAATATTTCATCGGGAAAAAACTCATCAAAGATATAGGACTGGGAGAGGGTTTAACCTTTGAACATATCTAAAAATATCTGTTTTATCCCAGCAAAGGGAGCGTCTAGCAGATTAAAGAAAAAGAATATTTTAAAAATAAATGGTAAAGAACTCATTTATTACCCTATAAATGCAGCAAAAGAATCAGGATTATTCGGTGAGGATATTTTCCTATCGACAGAATCAAAGGAAATAAGGGATACAGCCTTAAAATATGGAGCAAAAGTCCCTTATTTAAGAGAAGAAAGGTTGGCATACGATCCTTATGGGGTAGTAGATGTTTTATTAGATTTTTTTGAAAAAAATCCTAAATATAAGGATTACGATATTGTCTTCATATTACTTCCAACTTCTCCAATGGTCTTGGAAGAAGATATTAAAAAAGCATATAACGTATACAAACAGGGGAATTACAAATACCTCATGTCTGTTAGCGAAACTGGTCATAATGCCTTACGATCTGTGTTTATTCGAAATAACCACATCGAACCTGTCTTTCCCAATAAAATATTGATAAGATCGCAAGAACTCGAAAAAACGTATAGGGTTAATGGTGCTGTGACAATAATGAATATTGCAGACTTTTTAAAAACAAAAACTTACTATACATTTCCTCTTGGAGCCTATATCATGCCGAAGGAAAGATCTATTGATGTTGATACAGAATTTGATTATGTTATGGCAAAATTAATTATGGAGACTGACTTACAAAACCTTCTTGGACAGTCTGAATAGGATTAGCGAATCATAATGAGATTTATATGTCACAAATAAAAATAGCAGATCATATAATTGGGAAGGGATGCCCTCCATTTATCATGGCCGAAACAGGAATAAATCATAATGGTGAACTGGAAAAAGCCTATGCGATGATCAATCTTGCCAAAGAATCTGGCGCAGATGCCATTAAGTTTCAGACATTTAAGGCTGAAGAATTTGTTGGTGATCCTGCCATAACCTATACTTATAAATCTCAAGGCAAGGAAATAACCGAATCTATGCTTAAAATGTTCAAGAGATATGAGTTTTCAAGAGATGAATGGTTTTCAATAAAGAAAAAATGTAATGATGAAGGAATTATATTTCTATCTACCCCCCAGAATCGTTCTGACCTGGATTTGCTTTTAGAGATAGGAATTCCTGCTATTAAGGTGGGGTCTGATGATTTTGTAAATATTCCCTTGCTGAAGAGTTATGCTGAAACAGGTTTGACGATGATTATTTCCTGCGGAATGGCTGATTTGGCAGAAGTATATCATTCTCTTGAAGCAATAGGGTCATTGGATGGTTATCCTACTGTGTTAATGCTTTGTACTTCACAATATCCCACGCCTCCTGAAGATGTGAATCTTTTGAAACTAAAAACACTGTTGTGTGTTTTCCCGAGCATTATTACGGGGTTTTCCGACCACACGCAAGGGCCATTGGCATCTTCTCTTGCTGTTGCCATGGGTGCTACTGTTTTTGAAAAACATTTCACTTTAGACCATGCCTTACCCGGCCCTGACCACTGGTTCTCAGAGGATCCTATTGGCTTGAGGAACTGGGTTGACTTCATCAGAAGATCTTATAAAATGATGGGCAGTCTTGTCGTTAGACCAACAATCAATGAAACCAAAATGAGAATCCTTGCCAGACGAAGCATCGTTGCAATCTCTGATATAAGTGAAGGTGAACTTCTTACGGTCAATAATATAGGCTTAAAGCGCCCCGGTAACGGATTGCCTCCAGCTTTTTATGAACATATGATTGGCTTAAGGACCACAAGGGAGATTCCATACGGCAGTTTACTTAAATGGGGTGATTTCGAGTAATGGATTTAGAAGAATTTCAACACTTATTTACAGCTTTTTCTAATTATAAAAAAAACAGATTTCATCCTTTTGTTTGGATCAATGGCGAACCTGAAATCGGAGATAGTGTTTATATCGGTGGTATGTCAGAAATCAATGCAAAAGGGGCTTCAGTTGTGATTGGTAATAATTGCGATATTGCCTCTTTTGTTTCTATTAATTGTGCAGATTCACATAAAAAATGTATCGGCGTATCCGATGAGATTGAACGCAAAGATATCATTATTGAACATAATGTCTTTATTGGTTCTCACAGCGTCATCAAGGGTGGCACAAAGATTGGACATCATTCTGTTGTTGCTGCCGGAACAGTGGTCGATGGCGTAGAAATTCCTCCATATTCATTAATATTTGGGAATCCCATGCAGATTAAAGAAGGATATTATGAAAAGAAAAGTGACCATGCTACCACATAATAGACCTACATTTGGTAAAGAAGAAGAGCAAGCTGCCATCAGGGTCATTCGTTCAGGCTGGGTAGCTCAAGGCAAAGAGGTTGACAATTTTGAAGATGAGTTCTGTAAATTTCTTGGATTGCCCAATAAACATGCAGTCGCATTATCAAGCGGTACCGCTGCATTATTCATGGCTTTGTGGGCATTGAGTGCAAAAAAAAAGAAGGTAGCTTTTCCTGTCTATGCTTGTGCTGCATTAAGGAATGCCGTAGGGCTAATAGCCGCTAAAGAAATTTTGATAGATGTAGCTGCTTATTCTCCTAATATTGACTTGGAAAAACTAAAACAGAGCAATGCAGACATAGCAATCGTTCCACACATGTTTGGACTTCCTGTTGATTTTTCAGGCATAAATAATATGGATGTTATTGAAGATTGTGCTCAGGCTTTAGGAGCAATGGTAAACAGAGTCAATGTAGGTTTGCAAGGCAAGGCCGCAATATATTCATTTTATGCTACTAAGTTGATTACAAGTGGCGGCTACGGAGGAATGTTTGTTTCAAAAGATAAATCGCTTGTTGATGCTGTCAGGGATTACCGTGAGTTTGATCAGAGAAGGGATTTCAAAAAAAGATTTAATTTTCAAATGACAGATTTACAAGCAGCCGTTGGGCGCGAGCAATTGAGAAAATTGCTTGATTTCTTAATGAGAAGGTCTCAAATCTTCGAAAGATATAGAGCAGGTGGGATAAGGCTTCTTGATAGTGACAAATCAAACAAAAATCTAAAACCTGTAAGATATAGGGCAATAGCGTTAACTGCTTCACCACAAAATATGATAACCGCCCTTGAGAAAGCAGGGGTTAAAGCTATTGTACCAATAGCTGATTGGGAGTTGTTGGGAAAACCTGAGTCATTTCCTTCTGCATTAAAATTAACGCAGGAAACTGTATCACTACCAGTTTATCCATCTTTGTCTGACAATGACGTTCAAAAAATTATATCTGTTGTAATGAACCAATGATCTTAACAGCACATCAACCTGTATACTTGCCATGGCTGGGGCTGTTCCATAAGATCGCTCTTTCAGATAGGTTTATCTTCTTTGACCAGGTGCAATATGTGCCCAAGGACTGGATAAACCGCAACCAAGTAAAAACCTTGCAAGGTTCTATTATGTTAACTGCTCCGGTGCTTCGCAAAGGATATCTGGAGAAGAAAATCTCTGAAATCGAGATAAATAATGATGTTCCATGGGCGCGCAAGCACTGGAAGACAATATTGTTGAACTACAAGAAAGCACCATATTTCAAACAGTATGCTGATTTTTTCGAAGATGTCTTTGGCCGCCAATGGTGCTTGCTTGCAGATTTAAATTTTCATATGCTCAGATGGTTTTTGAGTACGCTTGGGATTGAAACGATCTTGGAAAAAGCCTCAGATTATAATTTCCAGGGCGTAAAATCGGATTTGGTTTTAGATATGTGCCTGAAATTGGGTGCGGATATTTATATTTTTGGGGCATTAGGGAGAGACTACGCCGATGTTGAGGCGTTCCTTAAAGCGGGAGTGAAACCACTTTTTCAATCATACAAGCACCCGTTTTACAGACAGTTACACGGAAAGTTTCTACCTAACATGAGCATACTTGACTTGCTTTTTAACGAAGGGCCCAGTTCCCTTGATATTATTATGTCGGAGAATATCAACAAAAACGATATCCTTACCAGTAAATTCAACTGAACAATTCAGTCCGGTATAAGAATTTTGAAGATGTCAATATATAAACTAAATATTCTTAAGGGAGAGTAAGGTGAAAAATAAAAAGAGGAACATTACTTCCAATAAAACTGATGCCTTAAATATAATGAGTTTCATTAAGCTATTGAATAACTGCCCGATTCCCGAAGATGAAAAAATAAATCACCTTGGACTGTTTATGAGAAGACAGGCGATGTCCCGAATAATTTTTATGTATGAATTGTACAAAAAGATAATTGGTGTTCACGGCATAATAGTGGAATTCGGTGTTCGCTGGGGACAAGATTTAGCTCTATTTGAATGTTTTAGAGGTATGCTTGAGCCCTTTAATTACAATAGAAGAATTATAGGCTTTGATACTTTTAAAGGCTTTCCCTCTGTTTCAGATAAAGACAATCCAAATCTACACAAAAAGGGGGATATGAATGTCATTGAACGTTATGATATCTATTTAGACAAGGTTTTAAAAAGTCATGAAAATTCAAGTCCTATTTCTCATATAAAAAAGTATAAAATTATAAAGGGGGATGCTACAATAACTTTCAAGACATATTTACTTGAACATCCCGAAACAATAATAGCATTTGCATATTTTGATTTTGATATTTACGAGCCGACTAAAATATGCTTGGAATTATGCCGTGATAAATTGACCAAAGGAAGCATTATTGGTTTTGATGAAATAAATAATCCTAATTGGCCGGGAGAGACTTTGGCGCTTAAAGAAGTCCTTGGAATAAACAATGTCAGAATTAAACGGCTTCCCTTTATGCCAACGGCCTCATTCATAGAAATTGAGTGAAAATACAATCGGTGAAGTGAGATTTGCATGAGTTTTTCAAGTGAATGGGAACAGAAATATAGAGCCGGTCATATGAGCATTTGGCCTTGGTCTGATTTGGTTAGTTATGTAATGAGATATGCTCGTCCGTCTGGCCCCGACTACAGAGTCTTAGAACTTGGGTGCGGTGCTGGAGCTAACATACCTTTTTTTAAGAGTCTAGGAGTGAAATATTACGCAATCGAAGGAAGTCCAAGTATTGTGGAAACCTTGAGGAACAAATTTTCTGAATTAGAAGCTAATATTGTCGTAGGGGACTTTTCTGAGGATATACCTTTTTCTGTAGATTTCGATCTTGTGGTTGACAGAAGCTCAATAACGCACAATACTACAAGGTCTATAAAGAAGAGTTTGGCTATGGTATATTCAAAGCTGAAAACGGAAGGTAAATTTATTGGAATAGACTGGTTTTCAACTCAACACTCCGACTACCAAAACGGCGTTATTGATGAAGATGTCTATACCCGCAGAGATTATACCTCTGGTCAATTTGCAAACATAGGGCGAGTCCATTTTTCAGATATAACGCATTTAATTGAAATTTTTGAGTCTTTTCGTCTTGAATTATTGGAACACAAAATAATTAAGAGGGAAATACCGGAGGATAACCATATTTTTGCTTCCTGGAATCTTGTCGTTAAGAAGGTTGAGAAATGAAAAATATACTTATCGTCGCCGCTCATCCGGATGATGAAGTCCTTGGTTGTGGCGGTTCAATTGCACGATTTGCAGCAGAAGGTAATGATATTTATTCGTTAATCCTTGGTGAAGGAGTCACATCAAGAGATGAAAAAAGATCGCATACAAAAAGAAGCAAACAAATAAAACTGCTGAAGGGAAATATTAGAGAAGCAAGTAACGTTCTCGGCATAAGGGAGTCCTTTATCTTCGACTTTCCCGACAATAGATTTGATACAGTACCTCTTCTTGAGCTTATTAAGACAGTTGAAAAGATCAAAGAAAAGATAGAGCCTGATACTGTCTTCACTCATCATCATGGTGACTTGAATATTGATCATAATATAACCTTCAGAGCCGTGTTGACAGCTTTTAGACCAATGAGAGGAGAGCCAGCGAGAAGGATTTATTCTTTTGAAGTCCCTTCTTCAACAGAATGGAATGCTCCTTTAGCTTTAAGCTATTTTGCCCCGGATTATTTTGTCGATATCTCAGAAACCTTAGAAATAAAAATCAATGCCATGATGAAATATAAATCCGAAACAAGAAAATTTCCACATCCCCGCTCCCCGGAGGCAATAAGATCACTTGCTATGCTACGGGGGTCACAGGTAGGGTTTGAAGCAGCCGAAGCATTCAAGGTTGTCAGAATTCTATATTAATTTCTTTGCACAGGCTGAGTTCTGTAAGAAGGATTACGCCAAAGGTTATCCATACGACTCGACTCTTAACTTGGCACCCAGAGACTGAAAAACTTACAGCAGTTTCGCTACCGGAATGAACCTCACATTTGTCATACTTTATATAACTCCTGAATTATTCAGTTTCATTGCAAAATTACCTCGTAATCCTGCAATATCAATTGTATGAAAGTTTACATTCTCACAGAAGGAGGTACCGGCATAGGCATTGGGCATATAACACGATGTCTTTCACTTTATCAGGCTTTTGAAGAAAAAGGTGTACAACCTCTTTTTGTTGTAAATGGGGATGAGTCTGTTAAGCAGTATTTGAAAGATACCCGGCACGAGCTCCTTAACTGGCAGGCAAAAGACCCGTTGATTCTACTCGGAAATGCAGATATTGTTGTTATCGATTCATACTTGGCCGGTTATGAGTTTTATGAGAAGGTTTCTAAATCAGCAAAAGTTCGCATATATCTGGATGATAATAAACGGATTGACTATCCGAAGGGAATTGTAGTCAATGGGACAATTTTTGCCGATGAACTCGGCTACCCCTCGAAAAAAGACATCACATATCTCCTCGGCAGTAAATACATACCGTTAAGAAAGGACTTCTGGGACTTACCCGAAAAGGAGACAAATCAAAATATTCAATCCGCATTGATAACCTTTGGAGGAGACGATACAAGAAACCTTACTCCGGAGATATTGAAATTGCTGAACAGGGACTTGCCTGAATATATAAAGAAGGTAATAATCGGCGGCAGCTATAGAAATATTGCACATATCGAATCTCTGAGAAATGCCGAAACCCGACTGATTTATTTTCCGGACGCGGAAGGGATGAAGCAGGCTATGCTTAAATCCGATGTCGCAATATCTGCGGCCGGCCAGACATTATACGAACTTGCAAGAGTCGGCGTTCCCACAGTCGCCATAGCAGTGGCAGACAATCAGATAAATAACGTGAAAGGTTGGCAAAAGACGGGCTTTATTGAATACGCAGGCTGGTGGGAAGAGCAGGATGTTCTTGAAAAAATGAAAAACAGTTTAAGATTGCTGCAGAAAAGGGAAACAAGGCAACGGAGGTCGGTCATCGGCAAGACATATGTTGATGGGCAGGGGGCAAGAAGGATTGTTGAAGATATATTAAAATATTAAAAGAATCGCTGTTGTACTATCCTTTCTGCTAAAATATATTTCACAGCAGCTCATGGTTCGACATGCTCACCATGACAATTATACGGCATCAATCATGTGTCACCCTGAGCTTGTCGAAGGGTCACCGTGACATTGATTGTCATTCTGAGTCTGTCGAAGTATAAAGGAGGCTTCGTATGCATACAGAGATTGAGGAGAGAGTTGACAAATTGTAGGCTGACAAAAGTGCCGGACAATACAGGAGAGCAGTAAATGATATATAAAAAATTGGATAGCCTCAAAAAAATATTCTACATGTATCCGGAAATAAAATTGGTATATTTTTTCGGATCAAGGGCCAAACGGTCACATGGACCGTTGAGCGATTATGATTTTGCGGTCTACTTTGGCGATACCAAAAAGAATAAAATGTTTACAATTAAACTTGACCTCATTGCTCAAATATGCCGCATACTGAAGTCTGACAGAGTCGATATTGTTATTCTGAACCTGACAAAAAGTCCTGAACTGAAATATTCCATTCTGAAAGAAGGAATTCTAATTTTCGAAAAAGAACCTTTTAAAGTGATTGTCGAACCAAAAATCCTGAATGAGTACTTTGATTTTAATATATTTCTTTCTAAATATGGCCTAACAAAGGCTTATGTATGAGCAACATTAAAGCAATAGAAAACAAAATAAGTTCGGCAAAAAAATACCTGACCATCCTGAAAAGATATAGGGGATTTGCAAAAGAGAAGATACGGAGCAATACGGATATCAGAGGGGCTGTTGAACGCTATCTGTATCTTGCCGTTCAATCGGTAATTGATCTGGCTGAGGCAGTAATAGCCCACAATGATTTCAGGAAGCCCACTACAATGAGCGAGGCATTTTATATTCTGAACGAAGAAAAGATTATCCCGGACAAATTGACCGAAAAACTGGTCAGGATGGTCGGATTCAGGAATGTACTCGCGCATGATTACGAAGACGTTGATTATGATATTGTCTGCGATGTTCTTCAAAAAGGATTAGACGATATTGAAGTCTTCCTGAAAATGATATCAAAGAAACTGGACATAAAATCCTAAACAGGCCAAAAGACTTGATTCAGATTAAAATCGAAAACCGGAAGATCGGCGATAACCATCCCGTCTTTATCATCGCCGAACTTTCCGCCAATCACCGGCAGAAATACGAGCTTGCCGTGGAAACCATTAAGGCCATGAAAGAGTCCGGGGCGGATGCGGTAAAGCTTCAGACCTATACTCCGGACACAATCACGATTGATTCAGACAATGATTATTTTCAGATAAAGCAGGGAATTTTCGCGGTCATTGTTTGTGGTGAAGGATCTGAAAACCGGTGAAGTATTCACCGAAGATAATGTCAGATCGATAAGGCCGGGGTTCGGATTACATCCAAGACATCTGAAGGATATTTTAGGGAAAAGATCCACGAAAGATATCGGTAGAGGAACTCCTTTGAGCTGGGATATGGTAGAGTAAACCAAAGGGTCCCAAGGATTCCAGGGTTCGAGGATTCGTGTGACAAACATAACTAAAGGATCAAAGGGGTCGAGTGACCCTTCGACAAGCTCAGGGTGACATTAATTGATGTTATGCAATTGTTATGGTGAGCCTATTTAACCATGATTTCCTTGAATCCTACTTCCTTGACCCCTTGCCTTATTTTGTTTCTACCCTTGAACCCTCGAATCCTGGAATCCTTGGCCCCTTGTCTTATTTTGTTTCTACCCTTGAACCCTGGAATCCTGGAACCCTTGGCCCCTTGCCTTATTTTGTTTCTACCCTTGAATCCTCGAATCCTGGAATCCTTGGCCCCTTGCCTTATTTTGTTTCTACCCTTGAACCCTGGAATCCTGGAACCCTTTTTTTATTAATTCCTTGGACGCTATCTCTGTTATCCTTGACCCTAGTTTTATTTCCCCTTGGACCCTTGATTCCTTGACCCCTTGAACCCTATTATATATATATATGGATGATTTTATAACCAACAGGAATGTTAGAAAAATATGTGAAAGATGTGAATTTGAATACCTTAAGAGCGATTTCTGTCAAGAATGTTTCATAGATACATATGTGGTAAATAAATCTCTGGCATGGTGTGAGAATGAGGATTTTAAGAAATTTGCTATATATAACGGAATCAACTTAGGTGAACTCATCGATTATGATTTAAGAAGAATACTATTAAAGGCAATATTTATTCTCGAAAAGGGCTCCTTATGAAACCTACTGTGTTAGTAATGATGCGCCCTAACAATTTTGAATTACTAAAAGAACTTTATTCTCTGGATAAATTCGATTTTGTTTTGTACCATCCTGATCTCGAAAAAAAATTCTCGGCGGCTTCCATGCAATTTGAAAGCTTCTATAAGTATTTCAGTCACGATGTAATGAGTAAATCAAACGCTGCTTTTCTCAGGATAGGACCTCAATGGGAAAATCTCCTGAATAACCAAAACTTTCAGAATGAATTTGTCATCGAAAACAAACATTATTTCGATCTTATCAGAAACGATATAAACGCTCTCTTCCTTGATCAGTCCCATACATGCATCCTTCTGATAGAGGCATTCAAAAATCTGTACCTTCAAAAGAACCTCTGTCTTGTGCTCGTCTGGACTGATGTAATACATGAGACAAAAACTATTACCCATATTGCACGGAAATATGGCGTTAAGGTATTACAGCTTACACATGGTTCATTCGGCACCTACAATGTTGGTCGAATCGAATCAACAATATATTCTGACAAAGTTGCCGCATCTGGCCAAATTTGGAAAGATTTTTTTGATATCCACAGCGGCCAGGGAGAAAAAGTCATTCCAACTGGAGACCCTGAAAGAGATAAGATTTTCGATGGGAGTGTCAAATTTGATAAAAACAAGATATGTAATGAACTTGGGCTCGACCCAAGATCAAAGATAGTTCTTTTTGGTTCAACCTGGACATCATATTTCTATATTCGTGATTTTAAGAAGAACATTCAGGAGACCACGATAAAAGGATTTCTTAAGGCGTTCAAAAAACTCCAGGATGAGGTTCCCGATATTCAGTTGGCAATCAAACTGCACCCTACGGAATATGGTAAATCCGATCTTTACAAGCAGCTTGCCGATGAAGCAGGGGTAAAAAATTACCGGGCCTTTGAGAGCCACCTCTATGAATTGCTTTACATATGTGACATCTACACCGGCTTCAAATCATCGATTATTATTAATGCTCTGATTTTCGGCAAACCGGTTCTGTTGTTTGACTTTTATGAAATCTCCGATCATAAGTTCTTCGACGGCTTGGCTATCAAATGGATATTCAAGCCCGAAGACATCTACCCGAACCTGAAAACATATCTTTACGATGAAGAAGCAATAAACGAAATAAAGAAATTGATTCCTAAATCCATAGAGTACTTCAACTATAAATCGGACGGACAGGCCACAAAACGGGTCATTGACCTGGTTTGCAAGATGGCTGAAGAGACATTGTCGGCGCCGGTGAAAGAAAAGATAATAGATATCCGCGCTGGACAACCCAATTCAAAAGATAAGGTCATTCTTGATGCAATAGTTTTTGGGAGCAATAAGGTTCTGTTCATGAATTCCATGAAGAACCTCAACATGGATGAGGTATTGAAAAGAAAAGGAGACTCCGTATTATCTTTCGTCGAAAATGGGTCACCCTCCCCTAACCCCTCCCCTCAAGGGAGGGACGAAAGCGGAGGAAGCGCCACTCGGGAAGAGGAATACACACCCCTGCATCCCTCTTCCGCACTCAGGCGGATTCGCCGGGGCGAACAAGAGGGGACTATCCTCTCTGCACAAAATGTCCTTTATCTTGATCTTAAGAATGAATCGATAGACTCGCTTGGGCTTGAGAAGGAATCCTTTGACTATATAGTCTTCAAGAATTCTCTTGAAACGTTGTACGATCCGTGGACGTGGCTGAAGGACATGCATTCATATCTAAAACCGGACGGGAAGGTCCTCGTTGAGATAGCCAATATCCGGAATATGAATATTTTTTCTTCAATCATCAACGGCTATTTTACCTATTCCGACGATGGCATTATCTCCTTCAACAGTCTCCGGTTTTTCACTCCTGCCGAACTTTCGATCCATGCCGTGAATGCCGGATATGAGATCGTTGATGTCCATCACTTTATTGATACGTCTCTGGGAAACCAGCCTCAGGTCGTGCCGGGACAGGCATACAATATTCAGGGCAGCAATTTTGTCATAGATAGTATCCCTGGGGAAAGCCTTTTGGAGATGTATTCAGACCGTTCCCTTATCACCCTGAAGAAACAGAATGCCGGCGGCAGTTTCATTTCTCCCCTTCATCTCCCAAAGCCGGAGGATTACTTCGAAAATCCGCGTCTGGATCTGATCGAAATGATGGACAGGGCGCCTGAGACAATCCTTGAAATAGGATGCGGCATCGGTACGACCTGTGTCGCTATCAGGAACAGGTATCCGGCGTGCAAGACCATAGGAATAGATATAGATGAGAAGTCAATTCAGAAGGCCTCATTAGTCATTGATAAAGCAATTGTCGCAGACATCGAGAAAACCGAACTGTCGGAACTCGGGATTGAAGAAGAAAGCCTTGACTACATCCTCTATGGAGATGTGCTGGAACATTTTGAGAATCCCTGGGATATACTTCGAAAACATAAAAAATATCTGAAAGCGGACGGACAGATACTCGCCAGCATCCCTAATATCAGGCACAATTCAGTTCTCGTTTCTTTGCTCTATGGCCGCTGGACCTATGCTTCTTCCGGCATTCTGGATGTAACTCACCTCAGGTTTTTCACCCTCCGGGAGATTAAGAGATTGTTCCGGTCTGCAGGCCTGTATATATATGATATAAAGGGCAACCCCGACATAAAGCCGGAGGACCTGAATCTACCTCCTGAATTTGCTCAGTTTTCCTTCAACATCCAGAACCTGAGACTGCAAAACATCCCGAGAGAAGAAGTCCCGGAGTTCTCTATCATCCAGTTCCTTGTTAAGGCAGGGAAGGAAGGGGTAAAGACAAGGGGTCAAGGATACCAGGATTCGAGGATTCAAGGGAAAAAATAATACAAGGGGCAAAAAAACAGGGTTCAAGGGTTCAAGGGTTCAAGGGTTCAAGGGAAAAAATAATACAAGGGGTAAAAAAACAGGATTCAAGGGAAAAATAAAAGACAGGGGGCGAGGACTCAAGGATTCGAGTAAAAAAGCAGGACAATAAAACAGGATCGGAAATCAAGGCATAATAAATGTTAAGAAATTACAAGGATCTGAATGTTTGGCAAAAGGCATATAACTTTTGTTTGGATGTATATCGTGTCACCAAAAAATTCCCCAGGGAAGAGAATTTTTGTATGGTCTCTCAAATGAGGCGGGCTGCGATTTCAGTCCCATCAAATATTGCAGAGGGATATGGAAGAAAGACAACTAAGGAATATATTCAGTTTTTGTACATTGCATATGGCTCTCTTTGTGAACTGGAAACTCAGATTCTCTTGTCAGGCGATTTAGAGTATCTCGAATCTGAACAACTATTGGAATTTCAAAGCGGTCTTGGAGATATAGAAAGGATGCTGAAATCTCTTATCAGGAGCCTGGAAAAGAAATGATTAGAACCCTTGTTTCTTCTTTTCAACTCAGTCACTTGAATCCTCGAATCCTTGGATCCTTGAACCCTGCAGTTATACACTTGAACCCTCGAATCCTTGGATCCTTGAACCCTATGTTCATGAATTAAAGAAAACCACAATAATAATATATAAGGAGACGTAGACATATGAAGATTTATTTTGCACAGGCTGATTTTGGTGGGTGCGGGTTCTACCGGGTTTTGCAACCCGCTGCGTTTTTGAAATTTGTAATGAACCACGAGATCAGGATAGGGTTCCAGTTTCAGCTCCAGGATCTTCTTGACTTCGACCTCATTGTTTTCCAGAGGCAATACGTTCCCCAGGTGCTTGAATCCATCAAGATACTCCACCAATACGGGAAAAAAGCAATTTACGAAATTGATGACGACCTTTGGCATGTTCCCCACGATAATCAGAGCAAACAGTATTGGCAGGACGACAGGATTGCTGCCGCTGTTACTATTATGGAAGCATGTGATGCAATCACAACATCAACTGAACCTTTAGCTGAACTTCTCAGGAATCATCACAAAAACGTATATGTAATCCCGAACTACATCCCCGAGGTTAACCCCCTTGAGAAGTTCGATTCCGTGATCAGGATCGGATGGTCCGGCAGCATGTCCCATATCGTTGATTTCAATAAAGAAATCACCGGCGCTTTGAAAGATATCAAGAAAAAATACAAACAACAGGTGGAACTGATCTTCTGCGGCTGGATTCCCGAAGATCTCATCGGACATGTTACATTTTATGAGCCTGTGCCTCCTATGCAATACCTCAACTTCCTCAATGAACTCAGGCTGCATATAGGTATCATCCCATGCGCCGACGTCAAATTTAACGAATCGAAGTCGAACCTGAAATTCCTCGAATATTCCATCACAAAGACCGCTTCGATTGCCTCTGCTATTTATCCATATACGCATTCGATGACGGATGATACCGGTATTCTGATCAAAAACGGGACATATGATGAGTGGTTCACCGCTATAGACAGACTTGTTCAGGACAGGGAATTGCGGATCCGCCTCGCAGGCAATGCTTACGAATTTGTAAGGAATAACTATTTGATACTCAATAAAGTCGGCACAATCGATCAGATTTATAAACACATCGTTGGGTCAGGCAAGTGAGGGCATGATAACTAATAGTGCCTGTGATAAACTACATTGTACTTATTTCGTCATGGTGAGCATGTCGAACCATGGTACATAGTGATCCTTCGACAAGCTCAGGGTGACAAACAGCTTGTCATGGTGAGCTTGTCGAACCATGCTTTATACACAAGACTCATGCAGTCTCCTTCGTCATCTGACCCCTTGAGACCTGTTTTATTTCCTCACTCCTAACCCCCTTTCTTTGTCGTCCCATTTTTTACTTGATCCTTTTAATCCTTGACCCATTTTAGCCCTTGCCTCCTTGAATCCTTGACCTCTTGGACCCTGTCTCTATTATTGTTGACATTGTTATAGTAATTAGCTTATAAATAATCATGAGCTTTAAAACGTTGTTTCCCAGCTTCCATTGTATTCCCTTAGGTCTCGATACGTCTGAATATCCTCTATATCGGACCCTGTTTTAGTATGTCTTTAAGTCTTGCAATAGGGTGCTCCAACTATATCTTCGGCGAGGGATTGAAAAAGCTGATCGAGGATGATAATGATTTTAAAGTTGTAGGGATATTCACCGGGGGAAACGCCTTCCTGTATGATTTTAAGGAGATATTGAAGATCAGTCCCGATGTTGTTATCTTGGATTTTGATGCCAACTTCGATATCCTCTACTCTATTCCTGAAGATCTATCAGGTGGCAACAAACTTAAAATACTGCTAATCGGTAACAGTAACTCCGGTTTTCTTACGGATAGAGAACTCAAGGACCTTGTCTCAAAGGGAGTTATCGGCATCCTTCCCCCCAGCGCTGATTCCAGCCTTCTTAAGAAAGCGCTGAAAGCTGTTTCCTCCGGCGAACTGTGGCTGGATCGTACTACCCTGATGAAGCTTTTCTCCTCAATTAATAAACCCGAGAAAAATGTGACTCTTGCAAAGAGAGAAAAGGAGATAATATCACACATCTGCCAGGGTTACAGGAATAAAGAGATTGCCCAGAAGCTGAATATCAGTGAGCAGACTGTAAAATCCCATTGTAACAGGATTTACAAAAAACTCGGCGTCTCCGACAGGCTTCAACTTGCCCTGCACTCCTATAGAATTTACCCGTTTACTAATACTATAGTTCAATAACTTTGAACTATAGTATTAGTCTCATCTCATACTTTTATATCATTGCGCTACAACCTTTTTCTAATTGCAAAGATACTGTTCAAGAGAATAGAATTAAGTATCAACAGGACTTCACAAAGAAAAAACTATTAAAAACAGATGGGGCATGAAGCGCCACAGCTCCTAATGAAGGAGGGGTTACTATTAAGAACTTAGTTGAAAGTCTTTTCATCACCGTCTCCTGTATTAAAAACTTCTCTTCACAATTCGTTCTTTTTAATACGGATTCATGCTTTTTTTTTCAGGAAAAGCCTTTCAATAAATTCACAGAGAAAGGAGGTGGATAAAGATTAGTTTTTCGTTGTTGCCCTGCAGCAGCAGCGGCAAAGGTATGAAATGTTTTCTGACTATTCAAGAAATGGAGGTGAAAAGATGAAAAAGCTTTTATTAGTTGTCCTGATGCTCAGCCTTATTGCCGGGGTTGCTACGGTCTGGGCTTCTGTTCTCGGGACACCCCACGATTTAGCTCCCGAACCATGCGCGATGTGTCATACACCTCACTCAGGAACGGGATCGTATCCATTATGGAACAGAACTCAAACGACCGTGTCATATGTGATGTATAGCTCCCTGACATTTGATATGGGACCGGCTCTTTTGTCCGGCCCTCGCCCCCCTTCTTCACTTTGTCTGGTGTGCCATAATGGTGTTGCAAGTGAACTCGTGAATTATCCGGGTCCTTGTTCAGATCCTGACGGCGCTTACGATCTTCAGATATCAGGTTGCGCTGATCTTGGTAATGACCTTAGGGACGATCATCCGATCAGCTTTAATTACAACAACGGTAAAGACCAGGATAACAATGGTTTTCCAGGTGTCGTATCTTTAGGCGGATCTACCACACGTGTGGGAATTCCCGGGGTCCAAACTCTCAACTACCCCTTATACGGGACCGACACAACAGCTAATACTAATAATACTTGGTTTGAATGTGCAACATGTCATTCAGTCCATAATCTTGCAACATATCCGGGGCAGGGTGATTATCAGGTCTATTTTTTGAGGGCTGATAATAATGGTTCCGCAATGTGTCTCGACTGTCACAGAAATAGATAAGCTTGGTGCTGAATTGAAGACTATTTCGAGACGAGAGCTTTTGTTTGAAGTCTTCACCAAGGATACGCTTAAGAGCGTTTTCGGCGCATATCGTGAATTCACTAATGCGCAGGGGGAAGTGAAGAAATTCGTTTCCTGCGACGACGCAGCATGTATGCTTGGAGGAAAAAATAAGGAAAGTTCTAATAAATTTTTTGACAAAGTACGAAAGGAGGGATAAAAGATTATGATGATCTCCCGTAGACAATTTTTAAAGTATTGTTCTATTGCTGCGGGTGCAATCGGACTTACTGCCACCGACCTCATGAAGCTCGAAAAGGCGTTAGCATATGACGGCGGACTTCCTGTAATATGGATAGCCGGTCAGGCGTGTACAGGCTGTACAACATCTTTGTTGAACACCGTTCAATACATGACCGCATATGAGCTTCTGCTCACCGGAACACCGACCTCTACCCTTAACCTGAAAGTTTGTGACACCCTCACGACCGGAATGAGCAATGAAGTAACTCAGCAGGCAAATTTGACAAGTTCTGCGTTTGCACTCGTAGTAGAAGGCGCTATCCCCACTGATGGTACAGGACCAAAAGTAGGGTATTGCCAAATTGGAAGTTACGCAGGAGCTGCTAGTGAAGAAGTTGGGGACGTTGTTAAAATGTTGGCCAACCATACCAACTGCGCAGCCATCCTGACTGTTGGAACATGTTCTTCATATGGTGGTATACCCGCATCAAAACCATATCCGACCGGAGCACAGGGATTTTTGGATTACATGTTCGATGCCTCAAACGCTACTTACGCCGCTTGCAGAGCCAAGACAATAAGCATTCCCGGCTGTCCTCCAAATCCGAACTGGATCGTAGGTACGCTTGCGTTTATCTTGCAGGATTTTGCTAATGGTAATCTGACCTTCCCAAATGTAGACAATATCCGGAGGCCTAAAACCTATTATGGCGCGAGAGTTTGCACCAGCTGTTATAGGAATCCAGATGCAATTGTCAACCCCGGCACCCCCAGCAAATACATTAACCCGAGAAAGGGGGCCGAGTTGGGTCAGTCTCCCAAGAATGGTCCTGACCTCGGAGCCTTTTGTTTGAGAAGGTCCGGATGCAAAGGACCCAGAACCCAGTCTGACTGCCCAACAAGAAAATGGCTGTCACCGGGTTTTGGGCTACCAGGTGTTAACTGGTGTGTAGGCGCTGGAGCGCCGTGTCAGGGATGCGTCCAAAAGGGCTTCCCGGACGCATTCATGCCGTTCTTAAGTATAAGCTAAGAAAGGAGGTGTAATAATATATGGCAACAACAGTAACTCTCGATCCTATAACCAGAATAGAAGGACATCTGAGCGTAGAGATCACAACAAATACTAGTACTAACATTGCCTCTGGCGTGCAATGTCAGGGCAAGATGTTCCGTGGATTTGAACTTATCCTGGCCAACAGGAACCCCAGAGATGCAGTCATCTACTGCCACAGGATATGAGGCGTTTGACCCACTGCACATGGGATGGCATCCGTGAGATGCGTAGATCAGGCTTTAGGATTCACAGGAACTATCGATGGTATGCCGGCTGTAGGAGCTGGTGCTAAGCAGATACCTGTACAGGGCAACCATCTTCGTAACATCATTGAGGGCGCAGACATGGTAATGTCGCACATCACCCATTTCTATCACCTCACCGCACTCGACTACATTGCGACCAATTACGTCGGCTGTCCGATTAGCGGCCAGGCGCCATGGGACCCGAAAGACAATACAGCGGACATGGTGACAGGCACTCTTGCAACCGCTCTGATCATGAACTATGTAGCAGCCCTTGACGTCAGGCGTGAGTGCCACAGGCTCGCGGCATACGCAAGCGGCAAGCAGCCGTGTACACCGGTTCTTATCCCCGGCGGCGTTACAAAGGTCATTGATGCGAACTTGAAAGCCAATATGGCCGGCGTACTCACAACCATCAAGAGCTTCATCGACAGCACCTATGTCCCGAACGTTTTGACCGTTGCCAAGGCATTCAGCGGTGCACTCCTTGTCGGATCAGCCTCTAAGGGCGTTGGAAGAGGCTGCAAGAAGTATCTTGCATATGGCACATTCCCCAGCTCTGCGGGCTCCCAGTTCATCACAGGCGGTTTCCTTGATGCAACCGGTCCCGTCGCTGGATGGGGAGGTTCAACAGTTGCACTTAACCCTGCCTTCATCCAGGAGCACATCAAGTACTCCAACTATGATGAAGGACTCCTTGGCGGGTACGATAAGCTCCATCCATCAGTCGGTGTGACAAAACCCAAAACCGGCAAAACCGGCGCGTATTCATGGCTTAAGGCACCGAGGTACCAGACTGCAGCAGGCTCTGCAAACACAAATGTTTGTGAAGTCGGACCATTGGCACGTGTGATGGTCAATTATTGCGCTGGTATAGCGCCTTGGGTCAGCACAGTGAACCAGTTCATTACCGGCGCAGCAGCACTAGCCCTTCCTCTGACAACCGGTCTTGCAAACCTGCCGAGTGTTCTCGGAAGGCATGCGGCAAGGGCACTTGAGTGCCAGGCAGTTGCAAATGCGATGGTTGGCTGGATCAATGCTGTGTCCACCACCGCTCCGTCAACAGGGGCGACTTACACGAACAGGGTCATCCCGAAAGGGACATGGACAGGTATGGGCCTCACCGAAGCTCCGAGAGGCGCTCTCGGCCACTGGGTCCGTATCGACGGCAAGAAGATATCGAGCTATCAGGCAGTTGTTCCGACAACATGGAATGGCAGTCCGAAAGATAGCTATGGCCAGCCTGGACCTATTGAAACGGCCCTTAGCGGCATTTTTGTTACCGATGACACTTCAGGCAGGACAAGAGTCGGCAGGATCATCCGTTCCTTCGATCCGTGTATCGCTTGCGCGGTCCATATCGTTTCAGCGGACAAGAAGACTATCAGCAAATTCGAGCTTACTCCTCAGGGTTATTCCTGTAAGTAATCAGCTTGTCCTTTCAAAAGAGGCGCCTTCGGGCGCCTCTTTTTTTTTGACTTGTTGCAGCAATTCATGAATTGTCCGTGTAACCGCAGACTTTAGCCTGCATTAACCCAAAAACTGTGTCTGCCGGCCCGCGCTTAAGTTTTACATTCACCCATGCAGTTATTATTTGTCACCCTGAGCTTGTCGAAGGGTCCACGCCCCCTTTCTTGGTCCCACTTTTTTCGTGAATCCTTGCCCCCTTGAATCCCCGACCCATTTTTTATTGTTTGCTTCTTTAACCGATACTCATGGTAATATAAAATATTGTCGTTAATCTTGTTTGGAAAGGCATATTAACAATGGAAGATCAGAAGAAGACTGTTGTTGTGGGAATAGGAAACCTCCTCTTTAAAGATGAGGGCATAGGTATTCATATAATTGAAAAGATGAAAACCATGGCTCTTCCCGACGATGTTGAATTAGTCGATGGAGGCGTTGTTTTTCTCGCCCTCTCCTATGTTATCGAAAACCGGGACAAGGTCATCGTAATCGACGCCATGCAGGCGGGGGGAAGTCCCGGGACAATTTATCGTCTTTCGGAGAAGGAATTTCTCGAAACCCGCAAGGGAATGAGAACGACGCAAGAGTCTGAATTCGAAGACGCCTTCAGGATGACCATGATGACTAAGACGAAGCCGAAGGAACTTGTCGTCATCGGCGTCGAACCTGAAGACATGGGGGAGAAGGACCTGAAGCTCAAAATAGAACTGTCACCGACACTCCAGGCAAAAATACCGGA
>Ga0209048_10000348_pt1 | contig 49974 bp, 50 predicted proteins | sample FrelakmetCRP12CR_FD_187146 | JGI IMG/M metagenome (GOLD analysis project Ga0209048, IMG submission 187146) | Freshwater lake sediment microbial communities from the University of Notre Dame, USA, for methane emissions studies - CRP12 CR (SPAdes)... | ecosystem: Environmental > Aquatic >...
TCAGCAGTCGCGACGACCGTCACGCCGCCCTGCGCGACATCATGGGCGAACTGCTGAGCATGGACGAGCCGCGCCGGCGCATCGCCGCGATGCTCTCCGGTCTCGACATCCACTACGACCTCGGAGACGGACACCCGCTGCTCGGGCGGCGCATGCCCGACCTCGACCTGCACACCGCGGACGGCGCCACACGCGTGTTCACCCTGCTGCACGACGCCCGGCCCGTGCTCCTCAACCTCGGTGAACGCGGCGGTTTCGACATTTCTCCTTGGGCGAATCGAGTCCAGTTCGTCGACGCCAGGCATGCCGGCGTGTGGGAGCTCCCGGTCCTTGGGGAGGTCGCTGCTCCCCCGGCCGTGTTGATCCGACCCGACGGGCATGTCGCCTGGGCGGGAGACCTCACGGACCCACAGCTGCCTCGAGCACTTGCGACCTGGTTCGGAGCAGCCAATCCGGCTCACGAGAACCCGACATCCGAACGCCACCGCGCCCATCACCTCACTCGGAAGTGATCGCGGGTGATCGCCTGCGAGACCGCAGGATCGTCATCGACGGTCATGACGCGCATTGACATTTCTTATACGGTGTTATAACTTCCCTACCAATGGTAAAGGAAACGGCGAACCCGAAGACCGACTGGCGCGAGTCCCGGCGCCAATCCGCGCGGGACGCGATCGTGCAATCCGCGTGGGCATTGGTCCACGAAGAAGGCCTTGCGGCGCTCTCACTCCGCGATCTCGCCCGCCGGGCCGGGATCACGACGCCGACCGTGTACGCGTACTTCGAGTCCAAGCACGCCATCTACGACGCCATGTTCGGCCAGGCCGCGACCGAGTTCGCCGCCGAGGTCGCCGCGCACGTCGCCGAGCGGCGCGACACCCACGATCCCCACGCGATGTTGCTGGCGAATGCGCACGCCTTCGTCGAGTTCTGCACCGCCGACGTCGCCCGGTACCAGCTGCTGTTCCAGCACACCATCCCGGGCTTCGAACCGTCGCCCGAGTCGTATGCGCCGGCGGTGCGGGCCCTGGCCCACGCTCGCGAGGTGCTCGCCCTGAACGGGTTCACCGATCCCCGCCAGCTCGACATGTGGACCGCGTTGCTGAACGGACTGGTCGACCAGCAAGTGTCCAACGACCCGGGTGGAGACCGTTGGACCCGCCTGATCGACGACGTCGTGACCATGTTCACCAACCACTGTCGCTCGCAATCATCCCAAGGAACGCCACGAACACGCCGACCTTCAACGTCCCGAACCAAAGGAGCACGAAGATGACCACCAAAGTCGATGAGATCGCGCCACGCATCTACCGCCTGTCCACGCTCGTACCCGAGATCGGCCCGACCGGATTCACGTTCAACCAGTTCCTCCTCGACGACGACGAACCCCTCCTGTTCCACACCGGACACCGCTCGATGTTCCCGTCGGTTCGCGACGCCATCGAAAGGATCGTGCCCGTGGACCGGCTGCGCTGGATCACCTTCGGTCACGTCGAGTCCGACGAATGCGGCGCGATGAACGAGTTCCTCGCGGCCGCGCCACACGCGCAGGTTGCCCATGGCGCTCTCGGGTGCATGGTGTCTCTCAACGAGATGGCCGACCGGCCGCCCCGACCCCTCGACAACGGTGAGACGATCGAGCTGGGAGCGATGAGGGTCCGCCACATCGACACACCCCACGTTCCTCACGGCTGGGAGTCGCGCGTGCTCTACGAAGAGACCACGGGCACGTTGTTGTGTGGGGATCTCTTCACCCATCTCGGTGACGGACCGGCGCTGACCGAGGACGACATCCTCGGACCCGCCGAGATGGCCGAAGACGTCTTTTCGTATTCCTCACTCGCGCCATCTCTGCCGACGACGATCCTCGAGCTCGCGGAGCTCGAGCCACGCACGCTCGCGCTGATGCACGGCTCGTCGTTCGCCGGCGATTGCCGCGGCATGCTCGGCGCGCTCGCCGACGCCTACCGTGCCCGCATCACCGCCGCCGCGGGCTGAACCGCCATCGCACGCCGAACGACTGCGACCGAACACCAAAGGAGCACACCATGCCATCGGTCACCCAACCTCGACTGCACCACCTCGCCCTCACCGTGACCGACCTCGACGCCAGCGTCCGTTGGTACGAGGACGTCTTCGGCGTCAAGTTCCAGATGGACGCCCCGCACCCGGGAGGTGTCGGCAAGGTCCTCGCCGACGACACCTGGGAGCTGATGATCGTGCTCCACCACCACGACACCAACGACGCGAGCGATTTCGCGGAGACGACGACGGGCCTCGACCACGCGGGGTTCTTCGTCCCCAGTCGCGCGGATCTCGAAGCCTGGTCGGCCCATCTCGAGGCCCACGGGATCACGTGTCTCGACACCGCGGACAAGCCGCTGACCCAATCGCCCATCGCCGACGAGCCCTACGGTTCCGTCCTCGTGTTCCGCGACCCCGACAACATCCAACTCGAGCTCTTCGCGCCGCCCGCTGCCTGAGCGAGGTCATCGAGGGCCGGCTCGTTCCAAGGTGACAGCGCCCGCGTCGCACCGAGCGGCACCGGCCCTCGACACGGCGCCGCATTCCCGACAGACTGCGGTTGACGGCAACGACCCGACGCGAGGAGTGCACCGATGGCGAAGTATCTGGTCACCGCTTCCTACAGTCCCGAGGGCATCCAAGGTCTGCTGAAGTCGGGTGGTACGGCCCGCAGCGACGCAGTGAGGAAGTCGATCGAAGGCCTCGGCGGCACGATGGAGAGCTTCCACTTCGCCTTCGGCTCCGACGACGCGTTCGTCATCGTCGATCTTCCGGACAACATCGCGGCGGCGGCGATCGCGCTCGCGGTGTCGAAGACCGGCCTGGCCGCAGCCGAGGTCACTGTGCTGCTGACGCCGGCCGAGATCGACGAAGCCGTGAAGCGCCAGGTCGCGTACACGCCGCCCGGGAAGTAACCGTCGAGGCTCGTTCGCATCGACTCCGTGACCGTCGTACGCTGCGGAACCTCGATCCCCGAGCGAGGTAGGCATGGCGGGCACGGACGGCCCACGACCACTGCGATTCATCGTCATCGGCGCCGGCATGGCCGGCATCCTCGCCGCGATCAAATTGCGCGAGGCCGGTTGTACCGACGTCGTCGTCTACGAGAAGGGCGACCGTCTCGGAGGGACCTGGCGGGAGAACACGTACCCCGGCATCGGGTGCGACGTCCCCTCCCTCCTCTACAGCTATTCGTTCGCGCCGAACCCGGACTGGTCACATCACTATTCGCCCGGCGACGAGATCCTCGCCTACTTCGAACGCGTTGCCCGTGACTTCGGCGTCGACGGCTGCATCCGGCTCGGCCAAGAAATCGTGCGCTGCGACTACGTCGATGGTCGCTGGCACCTCGAGACGGCGACCGGACATCGCGACGCCGCCGACGTCGTCATCGCCGCAACCGGCGTGCTGCATCATCCGAAGTACCCCGATATCGACGGGTTGGACTCGTTCGCCGGCACGGTGTTCCACAGCGCGCGGTGGGATCACGACGTCGTCCTCGACGGCGCGCGCGTCGGCGTGGTGGGAACCGGCTCCACGGCCGTGCAGATCATCACCGCGATCGTCGAGCAGGTGGCCCGGCTCTCGGTGTTCCAGCGCACGCCCCAGTGGATCATGCCGCGTCTCAATCCCGAGTACAGCGACCGCGAGCGAGCCGAGTTCCGGGCGGAGCCCGAACGACTGAGTCGAGCACGCGAAGAACTCCGCGGCCTGTTCGACGGATTCGCCGACAGCATCGTCGACGTGCGCTCACCGCACATGACGATGATCGCCGACGCGTGCCGCGCCAACCTCGAGGAGCACGTTGCCGATCCGGTCCTGCGTGAACGACTCCGCCCCGACTACCAGGCCGCGTGCAAGCGATTGGTCATGGGCGAGCGCTTCTACGACGCGATCCAACATCCCCACACCGAGCTCGTCACTGAGGGCATCGCGTGCGTGGAACCCGACGGAGTGCGCACGAAAGACGGAGCGCTCCACGAGCTCGACGTCCTCGTGCTCGCCACCGGGTTCCAGGTCGACGCGTTCATGCGGCCCATGGCGATCACCGGCCGGGGTGGCGTCACCCTCGCCGAGCTCTGGGCCCAGCGGCCGACGGCGTACCTCTCCGTCTCGATCCCCGATTTCCCGAACTTCTTCATGCTGAACGGGCCCAACGGACCGGTCGGGAACTTCTCGTTGATCGAAGTCGCCGAGCTGCAAATCGCCTACATCCGCCAGCTCGTCGATCTCCTTCGCGACGGGACCGCCCGCGAGATCAGCACCACGACGGAGGCGATGCGCGCCCACGAAGAACAGCGCACGGACGCGGCGCGCCACACCATCTGGGCGACGGGCTGCCGGAGCTGGTATCTCGACGACCGCGGCGTCCCCGCGGTCTGGCCGTGGACGTTCTCGAAGTTCCGCGACCTGATGGCCGCGCCCGATCTCGACGACTACGACGTCGTCCGCTGACCTCGAAGCCCCGCTCTCCCGTTCCGGTGGCGATTCCGGGACCCTGAGCCCAGATGCTTTCACCAGTTCGGCGGCGTCAACCGTTCACGAGCGCGCCGATGCCGGCGACCATCATCACGAGACCGAGGATCGCGAAGGCAACGGTCCGGCCGACGGGGGCCTGCACCAGCTCGCCCGCCTCGCGGCGCTTCGCGCGGAACGCCGGATCGGTCTCCGCCAACCGCGCGTCGGCCCGGCGCCGCCACAGCGCGAGCGACGAACCGAGGAAGAGCGCCGCGCCGATTGCGGCGAACAGCTCGCGCAACACCGTGTCGTAGAAGCTCACGGCCGTGATGGTACCGAGGTCGACGTGGTCGGCCCACTCGCCGGCGCACCCGATGAGAGTTTGTCGAAGCCGAGGATCAGGGCCCGCAGGTCCTTGTCCCCCGCCCCGCGCTGCACGTGCGTGGCCTCCTGGCGGTCGGTGGACCGGGTGGTCACGATGACGAGCCGCAACGGCAATCCGTCGCGCGCGAGGCAGTAGTCCGAGCGGTCCCCGAACGGGCGCGAGCGGGCGGATGCCCCGGCGATCAGTCCGTAACAGCGCGCGGTCTCACCCACGATCTCGACGGCCCCCCGTCGACGGACCACGTAGTCGCCGGCAAGCGACCCGGTCGCGAGGCGCACGCGAGCGGCGGTACCGGGACTCGTCCTCCCGGGTCCGGTCGTGGACGTCGGTGAACCCGGGAGTCCTGCACGCGCGCAGTTCGGTCCACTCGCCGTGACCGCGCAATCCACCGGACGACCGTGGTACATCCCCGTCAAGGAACCGAACGACGCGGCGAGATGGTCGGGTGGGGCGTTGATCTCGATCCCGTCACCGGAGAGCGATGAACCTGTCACCAAACGTCGGGAGAATCGCGACTCGATCTTCCACGACGCCCGATCGGCCCGTTCCAGGAGCGCCAGGAGCTCGGCGCGCGCGCGTTGGTCGCCCCGCGGCGGCGGGAACAGCCCCTCCGGCGGTGCGTCGGGCGCCAGCACGACACCGATGGCCAGCACGACACCGACGAGGAGCACCAACACGACCGCGGGTCGGGACGACAATCGATTGGACGGGACCACGGCACGCATCGCCGTTGAGCGTAGACAGCCTCGGGCGTGCTACAACGCCGCCGTGCGCCTCGTCATCGCGAACTGCTCCGTCGAATACCAGGGTCGCCTCGGCGCACGCCTGGCACCGGCGATTCGCCTCATCGTCCTCAAGGCCGACGGATCCATCGCCGTGCACTCCGATACAAAGGCGTACAAGCCGCTGAACTGGATGAACCCGCCCTGCGCGATCACGGTCACCGACGCCGAGATCACCGCGGAGACCCCGAAGGGCGAGCGGCTGGTCATCGCCCTGCACGAGGTGCTCCACGACCACACGACCGATCTCGGCCACGACCCGGGCCTCGAGAAGGACGGAGTCGAAACGGAGCTCCAGGAGCTCATCGCGGCACGGGTGCAGCGGTTGCGCGACGACCTCTCGCTCGTGCGGCGCGAATACCCGACCGACATCGGACCCGTCGACCTGCTGTGCCACGACAGCGCCGGGCGCACCGTGGTGGTGGAGATCAAGCGGATCGGCGAGATCGCGGGCGTGGAACAGCTCCTGCGCTACCAGGAACGGCTCGATCTCGACTCGCGCCTCGCCCCCACCCGCGGCATGCTCGTGGCGACGCGCATCAAACCGCAGGCGAAGGTGTTCGCCGAATCGCGCAACGTCGAGTGCGTCGAGATCGACCTCGACGAGCTGCGCGGCATCGCGTCGAACGAGCTGAAGTTGTTCTGAGCCCAACCGAGACCGAGAGCGAGGCCAAGGGTTCTCCGACGCAGCCGCTACTCGCGAGCCATGTCGGCGAACTTGGTGTAGTGGTCGAGGAACGCGAGGCGAATCGAGCCCGTCGGACCATTTCGGTGCTTCGCCACGATCACCTCGGCCGTGCCGCGCTGATCGGACTCGGCGTGATACGTCTCGTCGCGATAGATGAACGTGACGACGTCCGCGTCCTGCTCGATCGAACCCGATTCACGCAGGTCGGCGAGCATCGGCCGCTTGTCCTGGCGGTACTCGAGCGATCGGTTGAGCTGCGACAACGCCATGACCGGGCATTCGAGCTCGCGGGCGAGGATCTTCAACCCTCGCGACATCTCCGAGACTTCGACCTGACGGTTCTCGGAACGCCGCGGCGAGCTCATCAGCTGGAGGTAGTCGACGACGACGAGGCCGAGGTCGCCGTGCTTGGCCTTGATTCGCCTCGACTTGGCCCGCATCTCCATCACCGTGCAGTGCGGGTTGTCGTCGACGTAGAAGGGCGCCTCGCCCAACCGGCCGACGGCGTGTGAGAGCCGTGACCAGTCGCTGTCGTCGAGGCGTCCCGTCCACAGCTTGCGGGCCTCGACGCGCGCCTCGGCGGCGAGCATGCGCTTGGTGAGCTCGAGGTGGCCCATCTCCATGGAGAAGAAGATCACCGGCTTGCGTGTCTCGATGGCGACGTTCGCCGCCGCGCCGAGCGCGAACGACGTCTTGCCCTGACCGGGCCGCGCTGCGACCACGATCAATGCGTTCGGTTGGAGCCCGAGAAGCAGATCGTCGAGGTCGTGGTAGCCGGTGGGCGACCCGGTGATGTGTCCTTCCTCGCGGTCGTAGAGCTGCTCGAGGTGATCGAGCGTGCTCTGCAACGACGTGTGCATCCCGACGAGGGACTCCGACACCCGCCGTTCCGCCACCTCGAACACCATCGACTCGGCGAGATCCAGCGTCTCGGCGACGTCGTCTTGTGGGTCGTACCCCATCTCGGCGATGTCCCCGGCGACGGCGATCAGGCGCCGGAGCAGGGACAACTCGGAGACGATCTGGGCGTAGTGGCCGGCGTTCGCCGATGCGGGCGTGCTCGCCTGGATGCGCAGCAGCGTGGCCTTGCCACCGATCGGCTCGAGCAGCTCGGCCCGGCGCAGTTCCTCGGCCACCGTGACCGGATCCGCGGGCTCGCCGTGGCTGTTGAGCGACATGATCGCTTCGAAGATGTGCCCATGGGCCGGCTTGTAGAAATCGCCGGATTCCACACGGGCTTCCGCCGCCATCGACACGGCATCACGGGACAGCAACATCGCGCCGAGCAGTGACTCCTCGGCCTCGAGGTTGTGCGGAGGAACTCGGCTCGTCACTGTCGAGCGGCGACGGACCTCTTCGATCGACTGGACCACGTTGCTCCCCGTCATACGGTCTGGTGTGCGGTCACGAATCGTCGCACGGGGAGCCTGTGGGGAGGTAGTGGCATAACCCTGCAATCCCTTGTGTTTTCCCTGTGGATTCCCTGTGGATTGTGCACGCTGTCGTCCCCAGGGTTGGGGATGCCGACGGTGCCATCATCGGCGCGGGGTGTGACAGGAACCGGGACGCGAGAGGACCCCGCCACCGAGCGGGGCCCTCTCCGAATACCGACCTGCGACAACGCCCGAGCGCGCGAGCCGAACGGTCACGCTTCGCGCGGGTGACGTGGTGCTCGGCTACTCGGCCACGATCTCCACGCTGAGCGTGACCGCGACGTCGGCGTGCAGCTTGACCGGAACCTCGATCGTTCCGAGCTCCTTGATCGGCTCGGCCAGCGTGATCTTCCGGCGATCGAGCTCGACGCCGGTCTGTGCGGTGATCGCTTCGGCGATGTCGGCCGCGGTGACCGATCCGAACAACTTGCCGCCCTCGCCCGCGCGTGCCGGCACGCGCAGCGCCGCACCCGTGAGCCGAGCCGCGAGCTCCTGCGCCCCCGCCCGGTCGCGCGCCTCGCGCGCCTCGCGGTTGCGGCGCATCGCCTCGGCCTGCTTGATCGCGCCCTTGGTGGCCTGGAGCGCGAGTCCGCGCGGTACGAGATAGTTGCGTGCGTAGCCGTCGGCCACGGTGAGCAGATCACCTTTCTTGCCGAGGTTCTCGACATCGGTTCGGAGTACGACGTTCACGCCTCCTCACCTCCGTCTCCGGCACTCGCTTCCACGGTCACCTCATCGACACCGGCATCGATGCCCTCGGCAGCGAGAGGTTCGGTCGGAACGGCAACGTCGCCGTGGAGCTGTCCGGAGTAGCCGGGCTGCTCGATCTCCTCACGCGGGAGCTCGCGCTCACGTTCGCGATCGCCGCGGCCGCGGCCCTTGCCTCCACGCTGCGTCACCTGACGCACCGAGTAGGGGAGCAATGCCATCTCGCGCGACAGTCGGATCGCCTTGGCCACCGCGCGTTGTTGCTGCGTGGAGTTCCCGGTGACCCGCCGGGCCCGGATCTTGGCCCGTTCCGACATGAACCTCCGCAGCAGGTTCACGTCCTTGTAGTCGATCCACTTGATGCTCTCGGAGTTGAGGATCGACACCTTCTTCTTCGGGACGCGACGCCGATCGGCCGCCGCGCTCCCCTTGCGTCCACGTTCGCGATCTCTCGCCATGTTTGTGCTCTTTCCCGTATTCGGTGGGCTCGCGCCCGTGTCGGGTGGCGAGACCTAGAAGGGCTCTTCGCCGAAGTCGTCGTAGCTGGGCGCAGCCGCGGTCGCGGGTTGGGGGCGTTCGCCGCCCCCTCCCCCTCCGCTGCCGCCTCCACTGCCGCCTCCGCCGAAGTCGCCGCCGCCACGACGCTCGTTCTTCGTGATCTTGGCGGTGGCGTAGCGAAGGCTCGGCCCGATCTCGTCGGCGATGATCTCGACGACGTTGCGCTTGTTGCCGTCCTTGTCGTCGTACGAACGCTGCTCGAGGCGGCCCGTGACGATGACGCGTGCGCCCTTCGGCAACGATTCGCTGGCGTTCTCGGCCATCTCGCGCCAACACACGACGTCGAAGAAGCTCGTGGCCTCCTGCCATTCGCCGCTGCTGCGATCCTGCCAGCGGCGGTTCACGGCCACGCCGAATCGGGCGTTGGCCTGACCGCTCGGCGTGAACCGGAGCTCGGGGTCACGGGTGACGTTGCCCATGATGGTGACGGTGTTTCCTGCTGCCATGGTGATTCCTCCCTACGCGTCCGCGACTTCGGTCGCTGCGGTCTTCGGAGGCCCGTAGACCTCTTCGGGAATCCGCAACACCTTGTGGCGGATGACTTCATCAGCAAGGGAGAGCACCCGGTGCAATTCCTGCATCGCCGGCGGATCGCTCTTCGCCTGGAGCACTACGTAGTAGCCCTCGGTGCGGTGATTGATCTCGTAGGCGAGGCGCCGCTTGCCCCAGAAGTCGACGTAGCCCTTCTGGGCGCCCTTCGACTCGATCAGCTGGACGTAGCGGTCGACGTTGGACCGGAGAGTCTCCTCTTCCAGGTCCGCGTTGAAGATGATCATGACCTCGTACGGCCTCATGGGCCCGTACCTCCTTCGGACCGCAGCCCGGCTGCGGGCTCCGCCATCGGCATACCCGAGATCCGGGTGCCGGACGGAGCAGGATGAATATGTGGTTCGTGCACCGCCGCGGATGCCGAATGAATCCGCAACGGTGAGCGGACCGGCTGAGGCTAGCAGGACCTTCTCGACGCGGCCTATCGGATCAGAGCCTACCGAGGGGGTAGGACAACTTCCCGGCCGGCGTCCTCGCGGGTCGGGACTTCCCGGGTCGTCCCGCCGTACAGGCCCAGCGCCTCGGCCAGCTGATCGGTCATGTGGTACGTCTCGTCGCTCGACGGGAACCGACCGGTTCGCACGTCGTCCACGAACCGCTCCAACGCCCGGGTGGAGTCGCCCTTGAGATCCGCGTACCGGCGCACGAACTTCGGCACCGATCGGTCCTCGATGCCCAGCAGGTCGTGGTAGACCAGCACCTGCCCATCGCAGTGACGGCCGGCGCCGATCCCGATCGTCGGCACGTCGACGGCGTCGGTCACCATCCGGGCCACCGCGTCGGGCACACACTCGAGGACGATGCCGAAACAACCGGCCTCGGCCAGGGCCACCGCGTCGTCGACGATGACCTTCGCCGCGTCGAGCTGCTTGCCTTGAACCTTGAAGCCGCCGAGCGCGTGCACGGACTGCGGCGTGAGACCGAGATGACCCATGACCGGGATCTCGGTGTCGAGGATCGCGCTGATCGCCTCGAGACGCTTGCGACCACCCTCGAGCTTCACAGCGCCCGCGCCTGCCCGTATCAGTGCCGCGGCGTTGCGGACCGTCTCTTCACGGGAGACGTGATAGCTCATCCAGGGGAGATCGCCGACGACCAACGCGCGGGGCTTGGTCCGGGCGACGGCCCCGACGTGATGCGCCATGTCCGCCGTCGTCACCTGCAACGTGTCGTCGTAGCCGAGCACGACCATCGCCAGCGAGTCGCCGACGAGGATCATGTCGGCGCCCGCATCGTCGACCACTCGCGCCGAGGGCGCGTCGTAGGCGGTGATCATGACGAGAGGAACGCCATCGCCCTTGCGGGCGCGCACGTCGGGCGCGGTCATCGAACGCGTACGGGAAGCCATCTCCGGCAACCTCCACCGTCCCGGGCACACTCGGCTCCAGGCAGTACATCCATCATACCCCGGTTCGGCGTGGCGCTCCACGCCGGTTCTCGGGGCCGGGTCGGCCGGACCCGAGTCGCGGGGCCTCGGCGGGTTCGTCAGCCGGCGTGGCGGCGCCCGAGGAGGTATCGGCGGGCGAGGTGGTTCCACCCGCAGTCGACGCAGACCTCGACCACGTAGCACGCGAACTCGTCGATCGAGGCGGCGAGCTTTTCGAGCTCGCCCGGCAGCGTGATGCACCTCCCGTGGGCCTGCTTCAGCGCATCGCCGTACACGTACGAGACGAGCCGCAGGCTGCGCTTCGAGCACACGGGGCACTCGCCCTCGGCCGTCTCCCCGACGTGTCGCGCCGCGCGCAACAGCTCGGGATGCGCGTCACAGACATCGAGGTCGGTGAGCACCCCGCGGCGGTAGTCCCGCAACACCGCCCGGCGGGCAAGCGCATAGTCCGTGTGCCGAGCCACGCCAAGAGGGTAGCCAAGCCCGGGGGGTGCCGGAACCAGCCCGCAACCCGTGGGTCCGCGCCGCCCCGGAAGCCGTCCCGGGCCGCGGCTCCCGAACCGCCGGGTGACGAGCCGGTGGGCACGGTGTTGGTACCTTGCCCTCGATGCGGACGGTCGACGAGCTCGCCCGGGTGATGGTCGACTCGATCTGCGAGGCCGATCCTGTCGCGGCAACGAATCTCGGCGTCCACGAACACGACCACCGCCTCGGCCCATGGGACGCCGCAACCCATGAAGCGCTCGCCCGCGACCTCCGTGGAATCGCTCGCGAGCTCGGGGCCCACCTCGGAGACGATCGAGGACCCGCTGAGACCCTGGACGCGCGGGCCCTCCACGGCGCGCTCGCGACGCGGTTGCTCGAGCTCGAGGAGGAGCAGCTCTGGCGCCGCAATCCCGAGCGCGCCGTGGAGTCCGCGCTCAACGGGTGTGCCGCCCTCGTGCTGCGGGACTCGACACCCCGCCCGGAGCGGGTGGCCGCGCTCCGGGATCGGCTCGGCGAGCTGCCCGCGTTCCTCGAGCGGGCCCGGGCCACGTGGTCCGATGTGCCCGGGTTCTGGGCCCGTTCGGGCGCCGCTGCCGCGTCGGCCGGCGCCGGTTTCGTGGACCGCGACCTCGCCCTCGCCCTGGATCCCGACGAACGCGCGTCGATGGCCGAGCAGATCGCGCGCGCCGTCGACGCATTGCGCACGACCGCGGCGGCGCTCGCATCCGAGCCCGATCGTGGCGCGCCGTGGCGGGCCGGGGAGTCGACCGTTCGTGAGCACCTCCGGCTCGAACACCATCTTCCCGACACGCCCGCCGAGATGGCCGAGCGCGGCCGCCGACTCGTTGCCGACACGCGGCTCGAGCTCGAATCACTGGACCCAACGTGGCGCGACGCGGTCGACCGGCTCAAGCTCGACCACCCTTCGGCGGACGCGCTCGTCGACACCTACCGGACCGAGATGGAACTGGCCCGCGACTTCGTGCTCGCGCATGGTCTTGCTCCCGACACCCCCGCCGCGCTCGACGTGCGCGCGACGCCCGCCTTCATGCGCGCGACTTCGCCGTATGCGGCCTACGACCCGCCCGGATTCTTCGAGCCCGACCAGCGGGGGGTCTTCTGGGTCACCGTGCCCGATGGTCCCGCGTCCGACGATCAACTCCGCGATCATGCGCGTGCCTGGATCACGATCACCGCGATTCACGAGGGGTACCCCGGTCACCACCAACAAATGACCCGGGCCAACGCCGTCGCCGGCCTCACCCGGACGCTGGCGGAATCGGCGCTGACCATCGAGGGCTGGGCGTTCTACTGCGAACAGATGTTGTGGGAGGTCGGCTATTACGAGAGTGCCGGGTTACGCCTCGCCCAGTTGAAGGATCAGCTCTGGCGGGCCGTCCGTGTGGTCGTCGACATGGAGCTGCACTGCGGGGATCTCGGGTTCGATGCCGCCGTCTCGCAACTGGTCGACGGGGCCGGCCTCGAGCCCGACAATGCCCGCGCCGAGGTGCTCCGGTACACCTCCTCCCCCACCTACCAGATCTGTTACGCGATCGGGAAGGCGGAGATCCTCGCGTTGCGCGAACGATGGCGGACCCGGGCCGGTACGGCCTTCGACCTCGGCCGGTTCCACGAGGAGCTCCTCTCCTACGGCAACGTCGCCGTCCCGCTCGTCGCGGCCGCGATGCTCGAATAGCGCGCCCTCGGCAGGCGCGCCGGCCCGCGACCCGTCACAATGACGGGGCCATCGACTCACCGTGGGAGCAACGATGAACACCGAATCCTGGGATCGCATCGCCCGGAGCGCGTCGGCCGACTCCCTCCCGCCGGCCGACACCGCCCTCTACGGACCCGGTGGACCGACCGAACGCGAGCTGCGCCTCGTGGGCGACGTCAAGGGCAAGCGCGTCCTCGAGCTCGGCTGCGGCAACGCGCACGCGTCGATCGCCTTCGCCAAGCAGGGCGCCACCGCCATCGCCATCGACGCGTCCGCGGCCCAACTCGCGAACGGCCGCCGGCACGCCGACGCCGAGGAGACCAAGGTCGAGTTCCACCAGTGCGACGTCGCCGACCTCGCGTTCCTGCGCGCGGACTCGATCGACGTCGTGTTCAGCGCCTACACCCTCGGTGAGGTCGACGACATCAACCGCGTCTTCCGCCAGGTGCACCGCGTCCTGCGCCATCACGCGATCTTCGTGTTCTCGTACCGTCATCCGTTCGCCGCGCTGACGGGTCGCGACGCGCCGATCGGTGGGCCGAGCGCGGGTGGAACCGCCGCGCTCCCGCTCGGCAACCTCGTGGTGACGCGCTCCTATTTCGAAGCCGATCCCGTGACCTTGGATGTCGACGGGCACCCCGTCACCACCTACCCACGGACCATCGGCGAAGTGTTCGCCGCGCTGGGTCGCGCCGGCTTCGACGTGGACGCCATCATCGAACCGCGAGCCGGCGACGATGTCGACCGGGCGAGGGCGCTCCCCGAGACGATCGTCTGGCGGGCCCGCAAAGAAGGCGTGTGAGCGACAACGCCGTGACGACGCGCTAGGCGCGGGCTTCTCCGGCTTCTCCGGTTTCTCCGGTTTCTCCCGTCGGCACGATCCCGCGTCCCCGTGCCCACGCATCGAGGCGTGCGAACGCGTCGTCGGGTGCGATCGGGCCCTCGTCGAGCCTCGCTTCGAGGAGGAAGTCGAGCGCCTCGCCCACGACCGGTCCGGGCGCAACGCCGAGGAACGTCATGACCTCCCGCCCGTCGAGCGGCGGCTTGATCGCGGCGAGCTCTTCCTCTTGTTGCAGCGCGCCGATTCGTGCCTCGAGCTCGTCCATCCGCCGGGCGAGGGCACGCGCCTTGTTGCGGTTCCGGGTGGTGCAGTCGCACCGTTGCAGATGATTGAGATCGTCCAGGAGATCTCCGGCATCGCGTGCGTAGCGACGGACGGCGCTGTCGGTCCAGCCCATCGCGTACGTGTGGATCCGGAGATGCAGGTACACGAGCTTCGTCACATCCTCGACGAGGTCGTTGGGGAAGCGCAGGGCGCGCATCCGTTCCTCGGTCATCCGCGCGCCGACCACTTCGTGGTGGTGGAAGCTCACACGGTTGTCACCGAAGGACCGCGTCTTGGGCTTTCCGATGTCGTGCAACAGCGCCGCGAGCCGTACGCGCAAGTCGCGACGCGTGTTCGCGACTACGGCGATCGTGTGCGCGAGCACGTCCTTGTGGTGGTGCACCGGATCTTGTTCGAGCCGCATCGCGTTCAGCTCGGGGAGGAACTCGTCGGCCAGGCCGGTACTGGAGAGGAACCAGAGCCCCGCGGACGGATCCTCGACCACCAACAGCTTGGCGAGCTCGTCGCGGATGCGTTCCGCGCTGACGATCTCGAGTCGCGAGTGGAGTTGCTCGACCGCCTCGACCAAGGCGCGATCCGGTTCGAGTCGAAACCCCGCGATGAACCGAGCCGCTCGCAACATTCGGAGCGGATCGTCGAGGAACGACACTTCGGGTGCGAGCGGTGTCCGCAGGCGGCGTTGCGCGAGATCGACCGCGCCGTCGAACGGATCGACGAGTCGCGGTTCGGGGAGGGCAAGGGCCATCGCGTTGATGGTGAAATCGCGCCGGGAGAGATCGGTTTCGAGATCGTCGGCGTAGGCGACCTCGGGCTTGCGACTCTCCGGCCGGTAGACCTCGGCCCGATACGTCGTGATCTCCATCGTGACGCCGCCCCGGCGACAGCCGATCGTGCCGAATCGCTTGCCCTGCGTCCAGACGGAATCGGCCCAGCCCCCCACCAGGGATTCCACCGCGTCGGGCCGGGCGTCCGTGGTGAGATCGACGTCATCGTGGGGCAGGTCGCACAGCGCGTCGCGCACACTGCCGCCGACGAGCGCGCACTCGTAGCCCGCGACCACCAGCCTGGTGGCGAGTTGTTGCACCGGGGAGTCGTCGGCGAGCAGGGACCGGAGTCGCTCCGGAACCGGGGGCATGACCCCATTCTCGCCCATCAGCCGCAGCGGGACCGCAGCCTTGGACCGAACGGACCCGGCGACTCATCCCTTCGCCCGGCGTGGGAACCCGCCGGAACGGACGTCAGCCGGCGACGGAGTCCGCCGGGTCGTCGTCGACCGCGTGATCGGTTGCCGCGTGCTCGGCGTCCGCGTGCTCCATGGCCAGGCGCAGGTCGTGGGGTCGCGTAGCGGCCCCCAGCGCGTCGCGACGGTTGACCATGCCTTGCCGGTACAGCCCGAGCAGGCTCTGGTCGAACGTCTGCATGCCGTAGTACTCGCCTTCGGCGATCACCTCTTCGATCTCGTGCGTGTCGTCGGGGTTGACGATCTTGTCGAAGACCCGGCCGGTCGAGACGAGCACCTCGACCGCGGGCACACGACCCTGGCCGTCGGAACGCTCGAGCAGTCGCTGGCTCACGTTGCCGCGGAGTGCGCCGGCGAGCGACATGCGCACCTGGCGGTGCTGGTGCGGCGGGAAGAAGTCGATGATGCGGTTGATCGTGTCGGTAGCGCTGATGGTGTGCAGCGACGAGAGCACCAGGTGACCGGTCTCCGCGGCCGCGAGCGCGGCCCAGACGGTCTCGGGATCGCGCATCTCGCCGATGAGGATGACGTCGGGGTCCTGACGCAGCACCCGCTTGAGCGCGGAGCCGAAGTTGTCGGTGTCCGTCCCGATCTCGCGTTGATTGACGATCGATTTGTTGTCCCGATGCAGCACCTCGATCGGATCCTCGATCGTCACGATGTGCTTCTCGAAGCTCTCGTTGATGTGGTCGACCATCGCGGCAAGCGTCGTGGTCTTCCCCGAGCCGGTCGGTCCGGTGACGAGCACGAGACCGCGTGGTTCCTCCGCGAGCCGCCGGACCACAGGGGGCAGACCGAGCGCTTCGAAGCTCGGGATCCCGGGGAGCACCCTTCGCAGGACGAGTCCGACGGAACCGCGCTGGCGAAAGACGTTGACGCGGAAGCGTCCGAGGCCCGCGACGGCGTACGCGAAGTCGGCTTCGTTGGCGACGAGGAACTCCTCCGCCCGCTGCTTCGGCATGATGGCAAAACCGATGCGCTCCGTGTCGGCCTGGCCGACGGAGTCGAAGGAGGACTGGCGGAGTCGTCCGTCGATACGGATGTACGGCGGCGAGCCCACCTTGATGTGGACGTCGGAGGCTCCCCGTTCGACGGCGTAGCGCAAGAGCTGTTCGAGATCGATCACCGCACCCCTCCTCGAAAGGGGTATCGGCCGGGCCTTTTGCGGGCTTGAGTCGGCCATCGGGCCGGAGGTACGACGCGGCGCGCCGGGCGCGCCGTCCCGGCGACTCCCCGAACCGGGGTTTGCTCAGCCCGACCGGGCCCACCGATCCACGGCCGCGTCCACGACCGCCTGGCCGGGACCCCCGCTCGTGGACCGCTCGTCGCCCATCGGGAGGTCGACGAGCGCGCCGATCGTGGCCGCCACCGAGGTCCGCAGCGCCTCGAGGTCGTATCCGCCCTCGAGGAAGATCACGAGCCGGCCGGGTCGTGGCGCGTATCCGGCTATCCGCCGGGTCATATCCGCAAAATCGCCCGCCGAAAGCCCCAAACCGGTCAAAGGATCGGCGCGGTGGGCGTCGTACCCGGCGGACACGAGCACCCAGGTCGGTCGGAATCGCTCGACGAGCGGCGCGACCACCTCGTCGAGCCCGCGCAGATACACGTCGCCCGTCGTCCCGGCAGGAACCGGCAGATTGCACGTGAACCCCGCGCCGGCACCACTCCCGGTCTCGTCGAGGCGTCCGGTGCCCGGGTACAGGGGCCATTCGTGCACCGAGACGTAGAGCACACGATCGTCGCCGTAGAAGATGTCCTGGGTGCCGTTGCCGTGATGGGCATCCCAGTCGACGATGAGCACCCGCTCGCCCTGATCGGCCAGGGCCGCCGCGGTGACGGCCGCGTTGTTGAGCAGACAGAACCCCATCGCGGTGTTCGGCAAGGCGTGGTGACCGGGCGGCCGCACGGCAAGGAACGCCGCGTCGCCCGCGCCCGCGGTGAGCGCGTCCACGGCCGCGAGCCCCGCCCCGGCGGCCAGCACCGCCGCGTCCCAGGATGACGACGAAGAGATCGTGTCGGCGTCGAGCGCACCGCCGCCGGCCCGACTCAGTGCGGCGAGCCGATCGAGATACGTCACGCCGTGCACGCGTTGCATCTCGTCACGCGTCGCCTCACGCAAGGGAAGCGGCGCCAGGACGCCCGCGGCATCGCCGGCCTCCAGCCCCGCGAGCACCGCGTCGAGCCGGGCCGGACGCTCCGGATGCCCCCGTCCCGGGTCGTGCTCCGCGAACTTCAGCGCACTGCCGAGCAAGATCACGCACCAACGCTAGTGGGCCGCGGCGCCCGTGGGGTCGGCAGCCTCGTATGCACCCGGACCAACCGTCGGGGCGGCCTCCGATCACCAGCGTCGTGTCACTAGCCTCATGGCCACAATGAAGGACGAGGCGGTGGCCAGAAGGGCCCGGAGTTGGCACACGCGATGGGCACGGGTCGGACCGTGGCGCGGACGTAGCGACATCGCGCTCATCACCCTCGCGGCACCGCCCCCACCAACGCCCGCCGAGCTCACGAAGTGTCTCGCCAAGCTGCGCGATGACGGATACGCCGAAGTGGTGACCGGGGCGCTCAGTCCGGCCGACACGCTCGTCTTCGTCGACGCCGGGTTCTCCACCCGCGAGAAGTTGCACCTCCTCGATCACGACATGCGGAACGTTCCCCGTCGATCGATCCCGACGCGACGCGCCCGGCGAGCAGATCACGACGCCGTGCTCACCATCGACGCTCGAGCGTTCCACGACTTCTGGGTCCTCGATCGCGACGGGTTGCACAACGCGTTGGATGCCACTCCCATGACACGATTCCGCGTGGTCGAAGTCGACGGACGACCCGCTGCGTACGCGATCACCGGTCGCGCGTCCGACAAGGGCTACCTCCAACGCATCGCGGTGGATCCCGACGCGCAGGGGACCGGACTCGGGTCCGGGTTGGTGGCCGATGCGTTGGTCTGGCTCGTCCGGCACGGTGTGGCCCGCACGTTGGTCAACACCCAGCTCGACAACGACGCCGCGCTTGCACTGTACGACGCGTGCGGCTTCCGGCGACTCCCCGTCGGTCTCTGTGTCCTCGGGCGAGCACTGTGACCGCCCGTCCATGATCGACAGGATGCGCACACGACGTTCACTGCTCGCGACACGAGCGGCTCTCGTCGGCATGCTGCTCGCGGTCCTCGCACCGCTCACCGTCGTGACGCCCTCCGCCGCGGGCGCGCCGACCGCGGCGACCGTTCCCCAACACGTGCTCACCCTCGTGTCACAACCGGCGTGGACCAAGATCGGAGGCGACACCGAACTGCACGTCGATCTCGCGAGTGACGCATCGAACGCCGTCGTGCACACGACGGTCCATCAGGCCGTCGCCACTCGCATCGGTTTCGATCGCACCCTCGCCGGTGAATCGCTCGGTGGCGTGCTCGCTCGCGTCCCCGAGCAGCCGATGAGCGAGCTCCCCACCGACACCGACGGGCATCGCGTGGTCAGGCTCGGCCTCCAGGATCCGACCGCGGCCCGGGACACCGCGAGGATTCCGATCCGCCGTTCCGGGGTCTACCCCGTCGAGGTCGAGGCCCGCGACGCCACGAGCGGCGCCACGATCGACAAATTCGTGACGTACCTCGTTGCCATCCAGACACCGGCCGACGGGTCCCCCGCCATCCCGCAACCGTTGTCCGTCGCGTGGATCTGGCGCATCTCGACACAACCCGCGTATCTCATCAACGGCAAGGACCCCGATCCCAAGGTGATCGCCGAGATGCAGCCCAACGGACGGCTCGGCCAGATCGCGTCGGCACTCTCCCATGCCGAGCGTGTTCCCCTCACCATCGCGCCGGGACCCGAGACCCTGGAGTCCTGGCAAGCGATCGCGCCGCAACGGCCCGCGATCTCCGACGGACTGCAGGATGTCGAGGGCGCCGCCAAGAGTCCGTCGAACCAGGTCCTCGGCGGGTCGTACGTTCCCATCGACATCCCCGCGCTGGATGCGCACGGTCTGGGTGAGGAGGTCCCCTCGCAGCTCGCGCTCGGTGTCGACGCGCTCAACAACGTGCTCGGCCTGCGCGTCGATCCCCGTACCGCGGTCGTCGACCGGGTGGACGCGGGCACGCTCGCCCGCCTTCGCCAGGCCGGTGTCGATCGGGTGGTGCTGCGCCCCGACGCGCTCCAACCCGTCGTGGCCAATCTCACGCCGGCCCGTCCCTTCGCCCTCGAAAGCGACGGACGTACGTTCCTTGCCGCCGCGGACGACGACGGGCTCAGCCATACGCTCACGACGAGGGATCCGCCCGCGCTCCGCGCCCAACGGCTCCTTGCGGGTCTCTCCCTCGTCGCCCTGGAACGGCCGAGCGAGGCTCGCGGCATCATGCTGTCGAGCGAGGAGACGTGGAATCCGGGTGCCGCGGCCCTCGACGCCGTCGTCACCGGGCTGCGGGATCACCCGTTCCTGAAGCCCGTACCCGTCGACACGTTCTTCTCGGGCCTTCCTCCGGCGACGACCGCCGGGGGCGCGCCTCTCGTCCGCCAGCTCGCGCCGTCGCAACCGGGCAATCCGCCGGTCACGGCCGCGGCCTTCTACCAGGCCCAGCGGCAGTTGACGGCGTTTCGCACCATGGTCGGCGCGAACGACGACCGCGTGACGAAGGGTGAACGCGCGCTTCAGCTGTCGCTCTCGTCGGCGTGGGTCGGTGCCGCCGGGCGCGTGCGGGCCTCGGCGGAGCTCCTCGTGGTGATCTCCACGGTGCAGCAGTTCGCGAATCAGATCCACGTACCTCCCGAGCCACGGACCATCACCCTCACCTCGCGGACCGCCCGCATCCCGATCACCTTCACCAACGACACCGGCCAGGCCGTTCGTGTCCAGGTCCGGCTGTCGAGCAACAAGCTGTTCTTCCCCGACGGCCCGGTGCAGCAGGTCGTGCTTCCCCCGAAGACGCGTACCGTGGAGTTCACGGTCCGGACCCGGGCATCGGGTGCGTTCCCCGTCCTGATCAAGGTCACGTCGACCGATGGTCGACTCGCCATTCAGACCGCCCGCCTCACGGTACGTTCGACCGTGTTCAGCGGCGTCGGGATCTTCTTGACGGTCGGCGCGATCCTGTTCCTCGCCATCTGGTGGCTGCGCTACTTCCGGCGCGGTCGACGTGATCCCGACCGGTCACGGCGGCGGCGCGCGGCGACTCCGGCGGCTCCGCCGGAAGGCCAGCCTGCATGACCGACGCGCGGGCGGCCGATCACCAACTCGTCCGATCGAGTGCCCTGGTCGGTCTGGGGACCGCACTGTCACGCATCACGGGCATGGTCCGGGTGCTCGTGATCGCGCGCATCGGCATCGCCCTGCTGACGGACAACTACAACGCGGCCAACAACACCCCGAACATCCTCTACGAGCTCCTGCTCGGCGGCATACTCACCGCGACGCTGGTTCCCCTGTTCGTCGAGGCCTACGAACACGGCGACGAACGTGGCCCCGCCGCGATCAACACCGTGGCGGTCACCGTGCTCGGTGCCGCGACGCTGCTCGGCATCGTCTTCGCGCCGTTGCTCATCCGCCCGTACTTCCTCGGCGTCCACCGAGCAAGCCGCGAGCACGAGATCCAGTTGGCGGCGGATCTCCTCCGGTTGTTCATGCCCCAGATCTTCTTCTACGGCGTGTTCGCGCTCGCGAGCGCCATGTTGAACGCCCGACGCCGTTACGTGGCCGCCGCGTTCGCACCCGTGCTGAACAACATCGTGGTCATCACGATCTTCCTGCTCGTTCCCCACCTCCACCCGGGACGGCTCACGATCAACGTCGTCCGCAACGACACGGGCCTCCTGCTCCTCATGGGACTCGGCACCACCGCGGGAATCGCCGCCATGACGGCCGCGCTGTTCCCCGCGCTGCGCCGGGCCGGAATGTCGTTTCGCCTCACCCGGCACTGGCGCCATCCCGCCGTAGGCGAGCTCGTGCGCCTGTCCGGCTGGACCGTCGGGTACGTGATCGCGAATCAGATCGCGTTCTGGGTCGCCAACTTCCTCGCGCTGCGCGACGCGTCGAGCCTGACCGTCTATCTCACTGCCTTCGTGTTCTTCCAGCTCCCTCACGGGCTCTTCGCGGTGTCGATCATGACCACGATCACCCCCGAACTGGCGGCCAGCTTCGTCCGTGACGACGTCGTGGCCTTCCGAACGCAATTCTCGTTAGGCTTCCGGTTGCTGGGTCTCGTGATCCTGCCGTCGACCGCGGTGATGTTGGTGATGTCCCAGCCGATCGTCAACGCGTTCGTGTGGCACGGCCGGGTGACGCACCATGATGCTGTGGTCATCGCCGAGACACTGCAGGCGTTCGGCGTCGGTCTCGTGTTCTTCTCCGTATACCTCTACACCTTGCGGGCGTTCTACGCGCGCCGTGACACGAAGACCCCGTTCGTCATCAACTGCGTCGAGAACGCGCTGAACATCGCGTTGGCCGTTGCGTTGTACTCATCGCTCGGCGTCCAGGGCTTGGCGCTGTCGTGGTCTCTCGCGTACGTCGCCGCCTCGGTCGTCGCCGTCGTCGTCCTCCGCGGGCGGATCGGCCGGCTCGACGGATACGGGATCTCGGTCGCGTTCGCGAAGATGGCCGCGGCGGCGGGGGTGCTCGCGGCCGGTTCGTGGCTTACGGTGCAGGCGGTGGGGTATTCGACCCCCGGACGCGCGTTCCTCGCGACGATCGGCGGGCTCGCGGTCGGCACGGTCCTGTATCTGGGCGTCCTGTGGATCCTGCGCGTCGACGAGCTCCGCTTGTTGTGGGACGCGCTGTTCCGAAGGCATGTCGAGGCATCGTGACCGCGCGTGTAACCATGGGGTCGAGTCGAGAGTCGAAGGCTTGGAGACGCGGCGTTGGCCCGCGTCTCCAATCGACGATCGCGAGCCCGAGCACGAGGAGAGCACATGGCAGTTCGTGTCGTCACCGATAGCGCCTGCGACCTCCCCCAGCACCTCGTCGACGAGCTGGCCATCGAGATCGTGCCGTTGTCGATCCGGTTCGGCGACAAGGAATTCGTCGACCGGGTGGAGTTGAGCAACGCCGAGTTCTGGTCTCGGCTCAAGGCCTCGGACTCATTGCCCGAGACCTCGGCACCGTCGGCCGGTGCGTTCGAGGAGCGCTTCCGGGCTCTCGTGGACGGCGGCGCCGACGCCATCGTGTGCGTGAACCTCTCCTCGAAACTCTCGGCCACGATGCAGGCCGCGCAGATCGCCGCCAAGTCCCTCGAACAGGTCTGCCCCATCGTGGTCATCGATTCACTCAGCGCTTCGATGGGGATCGGCAGCCTCGCGGTCACGGCGGCCCGGATGGCCGCGAACGGCGAGACGCTCGACGCCATCGTGCGCGAGGTCAGCAGCCAGCGGGATCGCACGAAGCTGTACGGCGCGCTCGACACGCTGGAGGGCCTGCGCAAGGGTGGGCGCATCGGTGGTGCACAGGCGATGCTCGGCTCCGTGTTGTCCATCAAGCCCATCATCGAGATTCGCGACGGCATCGTCCACGAAGCGGCCAAGGTCCGCACGCGTTCGAAGGCCATGCGCGAGATGGCGAAGTTCGCCACCGCGGTACCGATCCAGAACCTCGCGGTCCTCCAGGGCGGTGGGGGCGACCTCGAGGAGCTCCTCGCGCTGATCGAGCCCGTCGTCCCCCGCGATCAGATCACCATCGGTGAGATCGGACCCGTCATCGGAACCCACGGCGGTCCCGGCGTCGTCGGCATCACCTTCCAAACCGTGTCGGCCTGACGCGCCACGTCTGTTCCACGGGCGGGCGGTAGCGTGTGAAGGTCGTGCCCGAGTCCATCGCTACCGGAACCGTCGTGGGGGGGCGTTATCGCCTCGATCGCGAATTGGCTCGTGGTGGGATGGCGAGCGTCTGGGAAGCCGACGACCTCACGCTGACCCGTCGTGTGGCCGTCAAGATCCTCGACCCCGCGCTCACGACGGACGAGGCGCTGCGCTCGCGCTTTCGCCACGAAGCCGTTGCCGCCGCCCGGCTCTCGCATCCCGGGATCGTCTCGACGTTCGACACCGGTGACGATCATGGCCTCGCCTACATCGTGATGGAGCTCGTCGACGGTCGCACGTTGCGCTCGCTCCTCGACGAACGCGGACCCCTCCCGGTCCCGCAGGCGGTCGACATCACGATGCAGATCGCCGACGCACTCGGTCACGCGCATCATGACGGCCTCGTCCATCGCGACATCAAACCCGGCAACGTGCTCGTCGAACCCAACGGCCGCGTCAAGGTCACCGATTTCGGCATCGCCAAGTCGTCCGGCAGCATCGACCTCACACGCGACGGTGCCGTCATGGGCACGGCACGGTATCTCGCCCCCGAACAACTCGAAGGCAAGGCCGCCGACGCGCGCTCCGACGTCTACTCCCTGGGCGTCGTCCTCTACGAGATGCTCGGCGGGAGAACGCCGTTCGACGGCGAGACCGAGATCGCCACCGCCATGGCCCGCCTCTCACAGGACCCTGCGCCCTTGCGATCCGTGCGCGGTGACGTACCGAGCGGGTTGGAGCATGCCGTCGAGCGTGCGCTCGCCCGCGATCCCGCGGCGCGTTTCGGATCGGCCCGGGCCCTGCGCGACTCCATCGCTCCCTATCGCATCGACGACGCGACACCGGCGGCGGGATTTCATCCCCGAGCCCCCACCACATCCACACCCCGGCGCCGCCGTCCGTGGCTCCTCCTGCCGTTCGCCGCCCTACTGATCGCCGGAGTCGTGTGGTGGTCGGGCGGCGGTCACGACACGAACAACTTCGCGTCCCGGCCGCCGAGCGCGATCCCGATCGCCGCCGTGCACGACTTCGATCCGCAGGGCGACGGCCACGAGCACCCGGAATCGGCGGGCTTCACCATCGACGGCGACCCGGCGACCGTGTGGATGACCGAGGTGTACAAGTCGCGGACGTTCAGTGGCGACAAGCAGGGGGTGGGTCTCGTCCTCACGCTGTCGCGCGCGCAGGTCGTTCGACGGGTTCGGATGGAGTCGCCCGACACCGGATGGAACGTCTCGATCTACACGGCCGACACCGACCAGGGCCCGTTGTCGTCGTGGGGGCCGGTTCGCGCGACGGGCCACGAGCTCGGTCCGCAGGCGTCGCTCGACCTCCGGTCGGCGCCGCCGGCTCGGTTCGTGCTGGTCTGGATCACACGACTGCCCGAATCGGGCCGCCTGCGGCTCGCGGAAGTCCACGTTGACGGTTGAGTCCCCGCATGACGCGCCGGACGATCGGCTCGCGTCGGCCGCCGCGGCCGGAGATCGATCAGCGTTGGAGATCCTGCTGCACCGCCACGCCGACCGTATCCATCGGATCTGTCGCAGGATCCTCGGGAACCCCGATGACGCGCTCGACGCGACCCAGGAAGCGATGATTGCCGTGGCCCGCGGCATCGACCGCTTCGACGGTCGCGCCGCCTTCACGACCTGGCTCCATCGGGTCGCGACCAATGCCGCGCTCGACGAGGCCCGCCGGCGATCCCGCCGCCCACTTCCTTCCGACACCATGGCCGAACCGATCGCTCATGACGCGCGCCTGGACGCGGTCGACACCCGCCTCACCGTCGACGCGGCACTGACCCGCCTTCCCGACGAGTTCCGCGTCGCCGTCGTGCTCCGCGACGAATGCGATCTCGAATACGCGGAGATCGCCCGGATCCTCGACATCCCGGCGGGCACGGTGCGGTCGCGCATCGCCCGGGGCCGCGCCGCCCTGGCCGAACTCCTCGGGAACCCCGATGACCCTTCCCAACGTCCAACCAAACAGAACGATGACTGACCTCCACCTTCTTTTCGACGATCCCGACCACGGCCGCGAGGCCGTCGACGAAGCGCTGTCGGCGCTGCTCGACGGCGAGTTCGACGCGTGGGCCGAGGATCACGGCATCGAACCGGCGGTGGCGCGCGCCGCGCTCGAAGCGCGGCCCGAGTATGCGAGTCGACACGAAGCCCTTGCATCGGTCCACCGGCGTCTCTCGCAGGAACCGCCTTCCCCTCTCGACGATTTCACGCGCGCGCGCCTCGTGCGCGAAGCGATGGCGCGGGCCACTTCCTCGAGCCGTCGAACGAACACCGGCCGCCGATGGGCCGTCGCAGCAACGGTCGCGGCAGTGTTCATCGCCGCGACGTTCGCGGTCGTCGTCCGGCAGCGCGGTTCCGATACCACGCACGTCGCGAGCAGCGCGTCACGATCGACGACTGCGCCGCTCGACTCGACGTATCGCGGCGACTTCGGGGACATCAGCAATCCGGACGCGCTGCGGGCGCGCCTCGCGGCACCGGGGCCGGCCGCCGATGCCGCGAAGTCGATCGCGGGGAGTGCATCCACGACGGTCGCTCCCGTGACAACCACGTCGTCCGGTGCCGAGCCGTCGCCCACCACGGAGCATGCCGTACCCGGTACGCCGACTCAACAGCCGTCGAGCGCCGGTTCGGCCGTCGAGAACTCGGTGCCCCCCGTCCCGATCGAGACCGTCCGGCGGTGTGCGCGCATCCAAGCCGCGCGCTCCCGCGATGGACGGGTGGGGTTGACCGCCTCCGGCACCTACCAAGGCGCGCCGGCCGCCGTCGTCGTCGTCACGACGCCGACCCGCTCGACGGCCTACGTGCTCGCCGCCTCGAGCTGTGCGGTCCTCGCGTCGCAGTCGTCGAAGATCGGCTGATCTCCGGGGTGTGCACGGGGGGTCGAGCAGGGTACGCTCGCCGGCAGTCACAACCCGGGGGCTCGAATGAACGACTGGACAACCGACGCCGCTGACACCGTGGAGCGCGTCGTCGTCATCGTGCGCGACAAGACCGTCGTGCCCGCCCAAACCATTACCAAAGCCATCGTGTACGGGCTGGTTGCCGGGTCCCTCGTGTCGGCCGCGCTCCTCCTCCTGTTCGTCGGGCTGTTCCGTGCCCTCGACGTGTATCTCCCCGGCGGAGTCTGGGCGGCCTACCTCGTGCTCGGGGGAATCTTCGTGATCGCCGGCGTGTTCTGCTGGTCCAGACGCAACGCCTGAGCGATGCGGTCACCCGAGAGGAACGAATGTCCGACGTACGTGAGGTCATCATCGTGGGTTCCGGTCCGGCCGGTCTCACCGCGGCGATCTATACCGCGCGCGCCAACCTCCGTCCCCTGGTGATCGAGGGTCTCGCGGCCGGCGGCCAGCTCATGTTGACGACCGAGGTCGAGAACTTCCCCGGATTTCCCGACGGAATCCTCGGACCCGAGCTCATGGGACAGTTCCGCGAGCAGGCACAACGTTTCGGAGCGGAGTTCCTCACCGTGGACGCCGACGCCGTGACACTCGACGCCGAACCGTTCGGTGTCCGCGTGGGCACCGACACCCATCTTGGGCGATCGATCATCGTGTCCACCGGAGCGTCGGCCAAGCTGCTGGGCCTCGAGGGCGAGCGGCGTCTGCTGGGCCATGGAGTGTCGACATGTGCCACATGTGACGGGTTCTTCTTCCGCGAGCACAACATCGCCGTCGCCGGCGGTGGAGACTCCGCGCTCGAGGAGGCGATCTTCCTCACCCGGTTCGCGAACAAGGTATCGATCATCCATCGGCGCGATGAACTGCGCGGATCCAAGATCATGCAGGAACGCGCGTTCGCGAACCCCAAGATCGAGTTCGTGTGGAACACCGTCATCGCCGAGGCGGTCGGTGACACGAAATTGCAGACGTTGCGCCTCCGCAACGTCGTCACGAACGAGGAGTCGGAGCTCGCGGTGAGCGGACTCTTCGTCGCGATCGGTCACACCCCCAATACGGCATTGTTCGAGGGTCAACTCGAGCTCGAGCCCAACGGGTACATCAAGACCGAACCGGGCTCGACGCGCACCTCACGCGAAGGCGTGTTCGCGGCCGGTGACGTCCAGGATCACATCTACCGCCAGGCCATCACCGCCGCCGGTTCCGGCTGCACGGCCGCGATCGAAGCAGAGCGCTGGCTCGAGGCTCGCGCACACGCCCGCGTCTGAACCCGACCGACGGGATTTCCCCATCTCCCGGTAGCATCCTCCCCCGCACCGAAAGGAACCCTCCGTGCCCGACAACATTGTGACTCTCTCCGACTCCACGTTCGACGAGACGGTTTCTGGATCGACCACTCCAATTTTAGTGGACTTCTGGGCCGAATGGTGTGGACCGTGCAAAATGATCGCCCCGACGCTCGCTGAGATCGCCGGCGAGCAGACCGGCAAGTTGACGATCGCGAAGTTGAACGTCGACGAGAATCCGGAGACCGCGCGCCGATTCGACGTCATGAGCATCCCGACCCTGCTCGTCTTTCGCGACGGTGCACCGGTGAAGCGCATCGTCGGCGCGAAGGGCAAGGGTCAGTTGCTCCAGGACCTCAGCGAGTTCATCGCTTGACGCCGGGGGCCGACTTGCTGCGCGGCGCGAGCGGCGAGACGGTCCGCGACCTGCAACAGCGTCTGGGAGCGCTGGGCTTCGAGATTCCCGCCATCGAGCTCGGCGTGTTCGACGAGTGCACCGACACCGCGGTCCGGTCGTTCCAGGCGGCACGAGGCATCCACGTCGATGGCGTCTGCGGGCCGCTCACGTGGTCGGCGTTGGTCGAGAGCAGTTACTCACTCGGCGACCGTCTCCTCTACGACCGCCGACCGATGCTTCGCGGCGACGACGTCGCCACACTGCAACGGCGCCTCAACGCGCTCGGTTTCGACGCCGGCCGCGAGGACGGCATCTTCGGTCCCCACACGGCCCGCGCGGTCGGCGAGTTCCAGCGAAATGCCGGCCTCACCATCGACGGGATCTCGGGTCCGCACTCGCTGGCCGCGCTCGACCGCGTCGGGTCGCTGGCCGCGGGCTCGATCGCGGAAGTGCGCGAGCGCGAGCTCCTTCGGCGTCGACCACGCGACCTCGCGGGCCAGCGAGTCTTCGTGGTCGCGACACCGGGCTTCGAGCAGCTCGCCGACGCCGTCTCTCGAGGGCTCGGAGTGATCGGCGCCGATACGGTGCTCGATATCTCCGGCGACGACCATTCGTTCATCGCCGAGATCGCGAACCGCTACCAGGCCGATCTGCTGCTCGCACTCCAGCCGGGAGACCTTCCCGGCTGTCGCTGCGCCCACTACGCCTCCGGCGCGTTCCGCTCGGAGTCCGGCTACCGGGTGGCGGCGGCGGTCGCCGAGGAACTCTCGAAGCAAGGATTCCAACGAGTCGAGACGATCGGCCGTACCTTTCCACTTCTTCGCGAGACCCGCATGGCCGCAGTGGTCTGCGAACCGGTCGAGCGCGGAAACCCCGACGCGATGCGTGCGCTCGTCGAACGTTCGGGGGATATCGGACGCGCGATCGTGCACGGTATTCGCAGGGCAATCGAAGAACCCGACCTCGACATCTGATCGAGACCCGAGGCCACGATCGCCTCGACGGACCGTGAGCGAGGAAGTCCCGACCCGCGGGTTCGGAACGGCGTCGCGGGGTTCAGCTCGACGCGTCGACGGTGATCGGTGTCGTCTCGGTCATGAGGCGATAGATGCGCTCGAGATCCTCGAGGGTCGAGAACTCGATCACGACCTTCCCCTTCTTCGACCCCATGTTGACATTGACTCGAGTCGCCAGGTAATCGCCGAGGAGTTCTTCGAGCTCGAGGAGTCCCGGCGGCCGGAGCTTGTTGCTCGCCCGGGCGGGGGCGGCCGGATCCGTCATACCCTGGCCGTGTTGCTTCACGGCGTCTTCGACCGCACGAACCGACATGCCCTCCGCAGCGGCCTTCCGTGCGAGTTGTTCCTGGAACGCGCGATCCGGTGTGCCCAACAGCGCGCGGGCATGGCCCATCTCGAGCTTGTTCTCGTGGAGAGCCTTCTGGATCGACGGCGGCAGCTGAAGCAGCCGCAGCATGTTCGATACCGTCGTTCGGCCGCGTCCGACTCGCGCGGCGACCTCATCGTGGGTCAACGAGAAATCCTCGATGAGCTGCTGGTAGGCCGCGGCCTCCTCCAGCACGTTGAGGTTCGCCCGATGAATATTCTCGACGAGGGCATGCTCGAGCGCGGAGGCGTCGTCGGTGGTGCGCACCAGTGCCGGAATCGTCTGGCGTCCCACGCGACGAGCCGCCCGCCAGCGGCGCTCGCCCGCGACGAGCTCGTACCCGTCCTCGACCGGCCGGACCAGCACCGGCTGGAGGACCCCGACCTCTCGAATCGACTCGGCAAGCGACGCCAATGACTCTTCGTCGAAGTGTCCTCTCGGCTGATACGGATTCGGCCGGATCGAAGCAATCGGCAGTTCTTGTAATCCCGCGATGTCGTCGGTTGCCGACTCCGCCGGGATCAACGCCCCCAGCCCTTTACCCAGTCCCCCGCGACGCGCCACGGCTCACCTCTTTCGCCAGTTCCCGATACGCGATCGCGCCCCGGGAGGTCGAGTCGAACACGATGATGGGTTGTCCGAACGATGGTGCCTCCGACAGTCTGACGGTTCTGGGCACCACGGTGCGGTATACCTTCGGTCCGAAGTGCTCACGAACCTCGCGCTCCACCTGGCCCGCCAGCTTCGTCCGAGCGTCGTACATCGTGAGGATGATGCCCCTGACCTCGAGTGCCGGTTGCAGGTTCGTTCTCACGAGGGCGACGTTGCGGAGCAATTGGCCGAGCCCTTCGAGCGCGTAGTACTCGCACTGAATCGGCACGATCACGTCGTCGGCGGCTGCGAGTCCATTGACCGTGAGCAGGCCCAGCGACGGCGGGCAGTCGATGAGCATGAAGTCGTACTCATCGCGGACTTCCTCGAGCGCACGCCGCAACTTCAGCTCTCGACTGAACGCGGGCACGAGCTCGATCTCGGCGCCGGCGAGGTCGATGGTGGCGGGGACCACGAAGAGGTTCTTCAAGCTCGTCGGCTCGACGCAATCCTCCACGGGCGAATCGTTCATGATCACGTCGTACACGGACGCCTGCACGTTACGGCCGTTGATCCCGAGACCGGTCGTCGCGTTCCCCTGGGGATCGAGATCCACCACCAGGACGCGGAATCCGAGTTCGGCGAGGGAAGCACCGAGATTCACCGCGGTCGTCGTCTTGCCCACGCCCCCCTTCTGGTTCGCGATCGCGATGATCCGGGGCAGGACGATCGGCAGCACCTCGTCGAACACTCGCTTCGGTGCGGTGGGGGGCGGGGCCGGTTCCTCGGCACCATCTCCAACCGGCGTCTCGAGAGTCTTGTCGTCGGTCGAGGAGGGTGCCGTTCCCGACGGCACCTCGCCCTCGGTCGAACCTGCGCCCTGATCGGGTTCGGGCGTGGCGTCCGCGTCGTTCGCGAGGTCCGCCGGTTCGGACGCGACTGCGATGGGCACGGCCTCTCCGGATCTTGCGATGGGCTCCTCGATCTCCGGGACGTCCGGACTCGTGACGGATGCTTCGGGTAACGGGGTCGGTTCTGCTTCCTGAACCAGCGGGGCAACGAGCGTGGCGTCCACTCTCCCGGTGCCCGATCCTGGTCTCGCGGTATCCGATCCTGGCTGCTCGGCCGTTTCCGCGGCATTGGCCTCGCCGGAAGAGGGTTCGGGTTCCGTCGCGAGGACCGGCTCATTCAGTACTCGCGGCCCGTCGACCGGGACCGGGATCGCGCCCTCGTCCGTTGGCATCGCGCCGACCCGTCCCGACAATCCGGAAACCGTCCCCTCGTCGGAACTTGCTTCGTCCGATCCTCCCTCGCCTTGAACCGGTACCGAGGATTCGTCAGGCAAATCGTCTTGGTGTCGGCGGAGTGAGGCGAAAATGCGGCGACTCCGCCGCTTCATCTCGTGGCCCTCGGTCCCCATGCTGTCCGTCCCTCTCGATTGCGTGACGCTACATCCTCGGTGATATGCGTACGGCGGTCAAGCCGGAAGTGCTAGATATGGTTTCACGTGGAACATTCGGCGACCCGGAGATCTCAACTCGCCGGGCTCGCGGTGCGCCTCGCGGTGTCCCGAGGGCTCCCTCCGACACCGGCAGGTTTCACGTGAAACACTTTCAGGCTAGCGCCAGAGCGGTCGTTTCGACGGGATACCCACTCGCCGGGGCCAGCGGTCGTCGACCTCTCCCGACTTGCGCATGACGGCGACGGTGGCCGTCGTCGAGCTGCGAATGCCCAGAAACTCCAGACCGAGGTCGTCGAGGCCCTGCTCGGGCCAGCGGCGGCTTCGGACTCCCGGATCCCGAGGCTCACTCACCAAAAGGTGTCCGCCACGGGTCAGAAGCGGGGCGGCACATTCGGCGAGAACGGCCGGGGCACCGAAGGAACGGGAAACCACGAGCTGATGCCGCTCCCGATGCTCCGGCTCTCGTCCGAGCTCTTCTGCTCGGACGCATCGGATGTCCAGTCTGGATTCGAGATCCAGACGGGTCCGAAACTCGACGAGGGACTCGCACCTGCGATCGGAGCTCTCCACCAGCAGGCCGCGCGCCTCGGGCCAAACGACGGCGAGGACGAGTCCGGGAATGCCGCCTCCGGACCCGAGGTCGAGGAAATCGCCCCTCAAGTCGTCGACGCACGCCGCGAAGTCGAGGGTGTGGGTCAGCTGTGCCCGCACATCGCCGGGCCCCAGAAATCCCCGATCTTGTGCCGCTTCCAGCACCGACAGGAGTTCGCCGTATGCAGGAGGACCGGCGACGGGGGAGACCACAACTGCGGAAGGATCCGCTACGACCGTCGGATCACCACGCGGCGCCGGGGCTCCTCGCCCTCGGATCCGGTCGACACGCCGTCGTAGGTCGCCGCGGTATCGTGCACGACTTTACGGTCCGAAGCCGACATCGGCTCGAGGACTTGCTCACGTCCGGTCTCGATCACCCGTTCCACAAGTTCCCGGGTGAAGGCGGTCAAGGCTTCTCTCCGCTTCGCTCGATAGCCGGCAACGTCGACGTGAATGCGCGCACCGTGACCGCCGGTGTGGCGCTGGAGTACCGTCCGGACCAACTCCTCGATCGCCGTCAGGGTGGCGCCGCGTTGGCCGACCAACAGTCCGAGTTCAGAACCGGTGACATCGACGAGGATGACGTCGTCATCTTCGAGCCGTGATGCCACCGACCCGTCGGCCTGGAACGCGTTGATGATCCCGCGTACGAACTCGACGGCGAGCGCCGCCTGCTCGTCGACGGAGATGGTGGGTTCCTGGGTGCTCACGGTCGTTCCTTCCGATTGACTCGACCGACCGCCGCGGCTGCGGCGCCGTCGTTTGGGGTCTGAACTCGTACCCTCACCGTTCGGACGGGATTGGGAACCCGTCGGATTCTCTCGAGATTCCGACGTTGGTTGAGGCGCAGTCTGTTTCTGCGAGCGGCCTCGATCCTTTCGGTTCCGTCTCCGCTCACCCGGCTTCTCCCGTGACAAGGGCTTGACCCGAGCTCGAAGACGGGCGTCGGTTCCGCCGAGCTTGCCGAGAAAGCCGGCCTTGGGCTCGACGAGCACTTCGTACTCGACCTCGTCCTCGTCGACACCGAGACGATCCAGGGCAAGGTCGAGTGCCTGGGCGACTGTCTTTCCTGTTGTCTCCACCCACTCCATGGATCACCGCCGCCGTTTCTTGTTGCGACGCTGGTTCGGATTCGGTTTCGGAGGCGTCGGTTTGTCGACCTCCGGGGCCGGCGGCTCGGGAGTGCTTTCCGTCGGGCGGAAGAGTTTTGCGAACCCTCGAGGCGCGTCGTTCTCCACCGGCGTCTTCGGTGAAGGTGGCGACCCCGGTGGCGGCATCGTTCGATAGGTCAACTCCTGCTGGCCGATTTGCAGGATGTTGCCGACGAGGAAGTAGAGCGCGAGGCCCGCGGGGACCGTGTACGAGAAGAAGACCATCATGAACGGCATGATGATGGCCATCGTCTTCATCTGCTGGCTGACCGCGGTCTGCTTCTTCATCGACTGCTTTTGTTGCAGATACGCGGTTCCGGCGACGAGCGCGATGAGGATGACGTACGGGATCAGATCCTTGCCATGCACGGCACTCGCGTGCTTGGCCAGGTCCATTCCGAGAAAATCGAGCTTCGGCGTGCACCTGGCCGGTGCCTTGTTCCCGCAGACATCGTGATAGAGCTTGCTGTTCGTCGGGATGTGTTCTTCCACATGGCGGAGGACGACCGTCAGCGCGATGAAGATGGGCATCTGGATCAACAGGGGAAGGCAGCCCGCAAGGGGGTTGACCTTGTTCTCCTGGTAGAACTTCATCATCTCTTCGTTGAGCTTCTGGCGATCACCCTTGTACTTGGCCTGAAGCTTCTTGATCTCGGGCTGGATCTCCTGCATCCGCTGCATCGAGCGGATCTGCTTTGCGGTCAGCGGGTACATCAGGACTCTCACCATCACGGTGAGGATGATGATCGCCACCCCATAATTGGGTATAATGCTGTACGAAAGGGCTAAAAACCACCCGATGGCGTTCAGGAACGGCTCGAACATCGTCAGTTCCCCCCGTCCACGGAACTGCCGCTCAACGCCAGCCCTCGAGAGAGCGAACGTATGTTCGCTTCGGGCACGGGGTCGACGCCCGATCCGCCCCAGGGGTGACAGCGCGCGACGCGCCGGGCCGCGAGCCAGCTCCCTTTCGCCGCTCCGTGCACATGAAGGGCCTCAACCGCATATTCCGAGCAACTCGGCCAAAATCTGCATGGTGATGGCTTCCCTGCACGAACCCATTGATATCCCTGCACAAGCCTGATCAGTGCTGCTCTCGGCATGCTCTTCGTCGTCATGTCCATTCCTTGCGAATCGTCTCCAAGAGTTGCCCGATCGCCGTTTCGAGATCACGAACTGACATATCCGTAGTTTCTCGCCGAGCAGTGATCAAGTACGCGTTCCCGTCAATCAGTTGCTGTTCATGGTCCCGAACTGCGGCGCGCAAACGTCTCCGAAGGCGGTTTCGGACCGGGGCATTTCCGACGGAACGCCCGATCGAAAACGCGGCGCGGGGTGGGGAAGTGTCGTCGAGAGCAATGCAGCGGATCGACAATGTGTCGCGCTGCCACCGGCGGGCCCGGGCCAGGGCCGCGAACGTCGCACGATCGCGGACGCGCCAGATCAGGCCGACAGCCGGGTCCGGCCGCGGAGCCGGCGAGCTTTCAGCACCGCGCGGCCACCCTTGGTCCGCATACGGACCCGAAAGCCGTGAGTCTTCTTTCGTTTCCGGTTGTTGGGCTGGAACGTTCTCTTCACGCGTGTGGCCTCCTCGAAGGGATGCCCGAGCCGAGTAGGTGCCGGGCGAGCAGCGCGCCGACAGAAGCAGGCTCGGCGCGCAAACAGCGAAGAGTGTACGCACCTCGGGCTTTGCTCGCCAACATGGCCGTGCGAGCCGTGCCGATGAGGTGGACACGGAGGGCGCCGTGCTCCACCGGCAGGACCGAACCGGCGTGAGCCCTCTGTGGAATACTCCCCGTTCCGGGTCGCCAGAACGGTTCCCGGCGTCGCCGGCGCCCCTTGTCGGTCTTCGGAGCCGGTGCTAGCTTGCGGCCGCGTCGAGGTCACGAAGTTGTGGATCGACACGCCGGGGTCTGGCCGGTCGTCCGGCTTTCAATCGTTCTCCACACCTGTGGAAGTACCTGTGGATATTGCCGCGAGCGACGACTACGCCTCCGACGACATCTGGAAAAAGGCCGCGCAACTCCTTCGCGCACAACTCGCGGACGCCACCTGGAACACCTGGTTCAACGGAGTGCGGGCCCTGGAGCTCCAGGGCGGCGTGCTCACCCTGGCCGTCCCGAGCGCCGTCGCGTGTGAGCGCATCCGCTCCAATTACCTCGGGCTCCTGCACGCCGCGCTTCGCGAGACGACCGGCAACGACCTGCGCGTGGACTTACGCATCGAGACCGGCCCACGCGAGATCGAGCCGTTCGCGCCTACATCTCTCACCGGCGAGCCGCGTGTCGTCACCGAACAACAACCGGTGGCGCGCCCATCGACCGCGAACGAACGTGACGATCCGAACGCCTGGTCGACCGGGACCCTCAATCCGCGGTACACGTTCGAGCAGTTCGTCATCGGAGCATCCAATCGCTTCGCTCACGCCGCGGCGTTGTCGGTCGCCGAATCACCGGCTCGTTCCTACAACCCGCTGTTCATCTACGGACCCGCCGGCCTCGGCAAGACGCACCTCCTGCACGCGATCGGACACCACGTCCAGGAGATGTTCCGGCACAAACGGGTGCGCTACGTCTCGACCGAGACGTTCATGAACGAATTCGTCGACGCGATCCGTACGAACGCCACACCCGCGTTCAAACGCCGCTACCGGGAGATCGACGTCCTCCTCATCGACGACATCCAGTTCCTCGAGCGCAGCCAGCAACTCCAGGAGGAGTTCTTCCACACGTTCAATTCACTCCACGGCGCCGACAGCCAGATCGTGATCTCGTCGGACCGGCCGCCGAAATCCATCGCGACACTCGAGGACCGATTGCGATCGCGCTTCGAATGGGGGCTCATCACCGACGTGCTCCCGCCGGAGTTCGAAACTCGCCTTGCGATTCTCCGGAAAAAGGCGGAATCCGAGCATTTCGACGGCATTCCGCCGGAAGTGCTGGCGTTCATCGCCACCAACATCAGCGATAACGTCCGAGAGCTCGAAGGTGCGCTGATCCGTGTCGCGGCGTATTCCAGCCTCCATCGAGCCACGCTGTCCGAGGAGGTCGCCCACCAGGTGTTGGCCGACCTGCTCCCGCCGACGAAACCCCGGGTGATCACACCCGAGCTCATCATGGACGAAACGGCGAAGATGTTCGGCTGGACCGTCGAAGACCTCTGTGGGAGGAGCCGGCGCCGGCCGCTCGTCATCGCCCGCCAGATCGGTATGTACGTGTTCCGCGAGCTCACCGACTACAGCTATCCCAAGATCGCCGAGGAGTTCGGAGGGCGCGATCACACGACAGTGATGCATGCGGTCGACAAGATCAAGAATCTCATGGCCGAACGGCACACCATCTTCGATCAGGTCAACGAATTGATCGTCCGGATCAAGCTGGGCACCGGTGGATAACGCTGTGCATAGCTGGGGATATCCATCGGGTTCGGTGGGCAAGCTCCGGCGGTCGGTGGGCGCTCCCGATCCACTGTGGACCGCTGTGGAAACCCGACGAACAACTTCGCGGTGCCTGACGTGCGATGATCACCACTTCTCCACAATCCACAGGCCCTACAACTACTACTACGAATTACTCGTACTACCAATGAGGGGGAGGTCCGGGTGAAGTTCCGCTGCGAACGCGACACGTTGGCGGAGGTGATCACCACCGCGCAACGCGCCGTCGCCACGCGAACCGGCGCGATGCCTCAACTCAGCGGCCTCAAGGTGACGTTGTCCGACGGTGTGGTGGAATTCGTGGGCACCGACCTCGAGTTGACCATCCGCGTCACGGCGCCGGCCGATGTCGATGGAACCGGAGTCGCGGTCGTACCCGCTCGTCTGTTCAGCGACATCGTGCGGGCCGTGGAACCCGGCCCGGTCACCGTCGAGTTCGGCGAGGACGACGCGAAGATCGCGGCCGGCCGATCGGCCTTCTCGTTACGGCTCATCACCGCCGAGGAGTTCCCGCGCCTCACGACGATCACGGGATCGGGAGTGCGGGTCGGGGCCGCGGCGTTGGCCGACGCACTCCGTCAAGTCGTCCCCGCGGCGTCGAGGGACGAAGCGAGGCCGATCCTCACCGGAGTCCTCCTCGCTGCAACGACGAGCGGCCTGCGCCTTGTGGCCACGGACTCGTACCGGCTCGCGGTTCGCGATCTGCAGGGCGTGAGCATGCTGGACGAAGGGCAGAAGGTCCTCGTCTCCGCGAAGGGTCTGAGTGAAGTCCAGCGGCTGTTGGGAGACGGCGAGATCGAAGTCGTACTCTCCGAGCGCGACGTCGCGTTTCGCATCGGCCGGGCCGAGATCACGACGCGGCTCATCGAAGGAGACTTCCCGAACTACGAGCAGCTGATCCCGAGTGGTTACCCGAATCGGCTGATCGTCAACCGAGAGGCACTCTCCGAATCCGTCAAGCGCGTGCGCCTGGTGACGCAGGGCCGCGACCGATCACCCATCCGTCTTTCGATGAACAGTGACGGACTCGAGCTCTCTGCGGTCGCGCAAGAAGTCGGTGAAGCACGCGAGGCGGTTGAGGCAAAGTACGAAGGAAGCGATGTCGTCGTCGCCTTCGACTCGCAGTTCCTCCTCGATGGCATCGAAGCGGCGGCGGCATCCGAGGTCGTGATCGAGACTGTGGACCCGTTGAAGCAGGCAACGTTGCGCATGCTCGACGATACGGATTTCCTGTATCTGTTGATGCCCGTTCGCATTTCTTGAGCCCCGGGCAATGACGCGCCGATGAGACTGCGTCATTGTTGGCTCGAGGATTTCCGTTGTTACGAACACGGCGAGATCGCGTGGCCGGATGGAGTCACGGTTATCGTCGGTGCGAACGGCCAGGGCAAGACGAGCCTGCTCGAGGCCATCTTCTGGACGGCGACCACGAAGTCATTTCGTGGTGTCACGGACGCAGCGCTCGTACGCAGCGGATGCGAGCGTGCCATCATCCGCTCCGAGATCGAGCGGTCGGACCGCACCGTGCTCGTCGAGGCCGAAATACGCGCCACGGGTCGCAATCGCGTGTTGGTGAACCGCCAGCCGTTGGCCCGAACGCGGGATCTTCTCGGTACGTTGCGGGTGACGGTGTTCGCCCCGGATGATCTCCAGCTCGTCAAAGGTGGGCCGGCCGAACGGCGGACGTATCTCGACGACCTCCTGGTTGCGATGGCACCGCGCTACGACGCCGCGCGCGGCGATTACGAACGCATTCTTCGCCAGCGAAACACACTGTTGCGGCAAGGAGTTCGCGACGACTCGGCGCGCACCACACTCGAGGTCTTCGACGAGCAGTTGGTGGCCGCGGGCGCCGAGCTCGTGCGGGGACGGCTCCGGCTGATCGAACGACTCGGTCCGGTGATCGAACGCGCCTATCGCGATCTTGCCGGCGATGCGTCGGATGTCACGGCGAGCTACGTCGCGGAATGGGCGCACGATCCCTTGGAATCCGGCGGTGACGTCCTCGAACAGTTCCGTCAGGGTCTCCACGCCCTGCGGCGACAGGAGATCGACCGGGGCGTGACACTGGTTGGTCCCCATCGCGACGAGTGGAAGATCGTGCTCGACGGTCTCGATGCCCGCACGCACGCGTCACAGGGCGAGCAACGGAGCCTGGCGTTGGGGCTGCGTCTTGCCGGTCATCACGTGGTCGCGGACATCATCGGTGATCAACCGGTCCTGTTGCTCGACGACGTGTTCAGCGAGCTGGACCCACTCCGTTCCGCGGCGCTCCTCCGGCACCTGCCGGCGGGTCAGACGATCGTCACGACCGCGGGCGAAGTTCCCGACGAGGTGCATCCGGATCTCCGGTTGTGGGTCGAGGACGGCCGCATCAAGGAAGTCCCTTCGTGACGGATCGTGACGAACCGGTGCCCCTGGAGGAATCTCTGGCCCGGGTGGTTCGCGGACTGGGCCTGGTGGAGGCACGTGGCTTCAACCGCCTGGTGGCGGCGTGGCCGACCATCGTCGGCGACAACGTCGCCCAGCACGCGTTCCCCCGGGTCCTCCGGGAAGGGGTGCTCGCGATCGACGTCGACGCGTCCGCGTGGGCGACGCAGCTCCGGTACCTCGAAGAGGAGATCCGGCGCCGGTGCGCAGATCTCCTCGGCGCCGAGGTCGTGCGGTCGGTTCGGGTGGTCGTCGCCCCGGGGTCCACCTCGGGAGACCAGCGCCGAACTCCCCGTGGCTGACACACCCTTCTGGTAGACTGAGTCCAACGATTTTATGGCCTCTGACCAGGGATTCTTCACGAATCGACGCCGGTCGGGCGGCAGGAATTCTCGAGCAGGAGCGAGGTAGACGCGCGTGGCATACGCGGCCAAGGACATCACGGTTCTCAAGGGCCTCGAGCCGGTCCGCGAACGGCCCGGCATGTACATCGGATCCACGGGTCCCTCGGGCCTGCACCACCTCGTGTACGAGGTGGTTGACAACGCGGTCGACGAGGCGATGGCCGGGTACTGCACCCGCATCGACGTGTCGTTGCTCGCCGAGGGCGGTTGTCGCGTCGCCGACAACGGGCGCGGCATTCCCGTCGACAACCACCCGGAATACAAGAACAAGTCGGCCGCCGAGGTCGTCCTGACCGTGCTGCACGCGGGTGGGAAGTTCGGCGGCGAGGGGTACAAGATCTCCGGCGGGCTCCACGGTGTGGGTGTCTCGGTGGTCAACGCACTCTCGAGCCGGTTGGATCTCGAGATCCACCGTGACGGCGGCAAGTGGACGCAGACCTACGCCAAGGGCGGTGTTCCCCAGGGCAAGCTGACGCAGACCGGCCCGTCGAAGAAGACCGGCACCACGGTCACCTTCTGGCCCGACGCGACGATCTTCGAGGAGACCGAGTTCCGCGCCCAGACCCTGTTGGAACGTCTTCGGGAGATGGCGTTCCTGAACAAGGGCCTCGAGATCCGTTTCGTCGACGAACGCACGGATCCGAAGCTGGAGCAGACCTTCCGGTACGCGGGTGGCATCACCGATTTCGTGAAGCACCTCAACGCGTCGAAGGAACCGTTGTTCAAGAAGGTCGTCGCGTTCGACACCGTCGACGACGCCGGCGAGATCGACATCGCGATGCAGTGGAACACGGGGTATCACGAAGGCATCCACTCCTTCGCGAACAACATCGCGACCACCGAAGGCGGGATGCACGAAGAGGGCTTCAAGAAGGCGATCACCAACGTCGTCAACAAGTACGCGAGGGCGAAGGGACTACTGAAGGAGAAAGACGACAATCTCCTCGGCGAGGACATCCGCGAGGGCCTGACCGCCATCGTGTCGGTCAAGTTGCGCAATCCCCAGTTCGAAGGTCAGACCAAGACCAAGCTCGGCAACACCGACATGCGGTCCCTGGTCGAGAAGGCCACGAACGAGAAGCTCGGCGACTGGCTCGAAGAGCATCCACCCGAGGCGAAGCACATCGTCACCAAGTCCACGCAGGCGGCGCGGGCGCGTATGGCCGCCCGCCAGGCGCGTGACCTCACCCGCCGCAAGTCCGCACTGGAAGGAGCAGGCCTCCCCGGCAAGCTCGCCGACTGCTCGTCGCGTGACCGCGGCGAATGCGAGTTGTTCATCGTGGAGGGGAACTCGGCGGGATCCTCGGCCAAGGACGCGCGCGATCCACGCATCCAGGCGATCCTGCCGATCCGCGGCAAGATCCTCAACGTCGAGCGCGCCCGGCTCGACAAGATGCTCAAGAACGCCGAGATCCAGGCACTGATCCAGGCGATCGGCGCCGGGCTCGCCGAAGAGTTCGACGTCGAGAAGATCCGGTACGACAAGATCATCGTGCTGGCCGACGCCGACGTCGACGGTTCACACATCCGCACGCTGCTCCTGACGTTCTTCTTCCGCCAGATGGAGGAGTTGGTGGGCAAGGGGCACGTGTACGTAGCCCAGCCACCCCTGTACTCGGCGCTGCTCGGCAAGACGAAGACGTACCTGAAGGACGAGGCCGCGCTCCAGGCGTTCCTCGGCGAGAACGAGGGTCGCAAACCGGAGATCGCCCGCCTGAAGGGTCTCGGCGAGATGGACTTCAAGGAGCTGTGGGAGACCACCATGGATCCCGTCTCGCGGACCCTGCTCCAGGTGTCGGTCGAGCAAGCCGCGATCGCCGACGAGGTGTGCTCGGTGCTGATGGGCGAAGACGTCGACGCCCGCCGCACGTTCATCCAGCAAAACGCCAAGGACGTTCGCTTCCTCGACATCTGATCCCGCCGCCGCGCCGCGGGCCGGCTCGTACTCGGAGGTACCACCGCATGCCCGACGGGCAGCAGACGCTCGGCAACGTCGAACCGATCGAGATCCAGGAGGAGATGGAACGCTCCTTCCTGGACTACGCGATGTCGGTCATCGTCTCGCGCGCGCTCCCCGACGCGCGTGACGGCCTCAAGCCGGTGCACCGCCGGATCCTCTACGGCATGTTCGATGCGGGGCTCCGGCCCGATCGTGCACACACGAAGTGCGCGCAGGTCGTCGGCCATGTCATGGGCCACTACCACCCGCACGGTGACAGCGCCATCTACGACGCACTCGCGCGCATGGTGCAGGACTTCTCGTTGCGCCACCCACTGATCGACGGGCACGGTGCGTTCGGCTCCCCCGACCCCGAATCGCAACCCGCCGCGATGCGTTACACCGAGTGCCGGCTGGCACCGATCGCGATGCAATTGCTCGACGGGATCGACGAAGACACCGTCGACATGATCCCCACGTACGACGGCAAGGACCAGGAGCCCGCCGTGCTCCCCGCACGGTTCCCGAACCTGCTCGTGAACGGCAGCCAGGGCATCGCGGTCGGTATGGCCACCAACATCCCGCCCCACAACCTCGGCGAGATCATCGACGCCACGGTTCATCTCCTCGACGATCCCGGCGCCACGTCGGACGATCTCATGCAGTTCGTCAAGGGTCCCGACTTCCCGACGGGCGCACTGATCCTGGGGCGCTCCGGCATTCTCGACGCGTACCGCACGGGCCGCGGATCGGTGAAGCTCCGCGCGGTCGCGGAGATCGAAGAAGCCCGCAACGGCGGCGAGCGCATCGTGGTAACCGAGATCCCGTACCAGACCTCGGTCGAGGGGATCGAGCGCAAGATGGCGGACCTCGTCAACGCGCGGGAGATCGAAGGCATCCGCGAGATCCGCAACGAGTCGGCCAAGGGCCAGACGAGGCTCGTCGTCGAGCTCCGCCGCGACGCGAACGCGCTCGTGACGCTCAACAACCTCTACAAGCACACTCCGCTGCAGACGAGCTTCGGTGTGAACATGCTGGCGCTGGTGGACGGCGTGCCACGCACGCTCGATCTCAGGGGCGCGTTGCAGGCGTATGTCGATCACCAGATCGAGGTGATCACGCGCCGGACGCAATTCCGTCTCCGCAAGGCGCAGGACCGCGCCCACATCGTCGAAGGCCTGGTCAAGGCCCTCGACATGATCGACGAGATCATCGCCTTGATCCGCGGTTCGGAAAGCGCGGAGACGGCTCGAGAGAGTCTCATGGGCGCGCCCTTCGAGTTCAGCGAGATCCAGGCCCGTCACATCCTGGACATGCAACTGCGCCGACTGGCCCAACTCGAGGCCCAGAAGCTGCGTGAGGAGCTCGCCGAGTTGATGGAGACGATCGCCGAGCTCGAGAGCATTCTCGCCAGCGACGCGAAACTGCGCGGCGTCATCAAGACCGAGATGCTCGCGATCCGGGACGACTACGCAACCCCACGGCGCACGCAACTGACCTTCGACACCGGAGATCTCGACACCCTCGACCTCATCGAGGACGAAGAGGTCGTCGTCGTGCTCTCGCAGAAGGGCTATATCAAGACGGTTGCCGTGGACGCGTTCCGCCGGCAGAGCCGCGGCGGGAAAGGGGTCAAGGGGGGGAACCTGCGCGAGGAGGACTACGTCGAGCATCTGCTCATGACGACCGCGCATTCCTATCTGTTGTTCTTCTCCAACCGGGGCCGGGTCTACCGCCTCCGGGCCCACGAGATCCCGATGAAGGAACGCACGGCGCGGGGAACCGCGCTCGTCAACCTCGTCGCCCTCCAACCGGAGGAGCACATCGAAGCGGTCATCGACACCCGTACGTACGAGGATGGCGCGTTTCTGTTCTTCGCCACGAAGAACGGCGTGGTCAAGAAGACCAAGATGGGCGAGTACGACTCATCGTTGCGCACCGGCCTCATCGCGATCAACCTCCGCGATGACGACGAACTCGTCCGCGTGGCGCAGACGAACGGGAACGACGACATCTTCATGGTGTCGAAGAATGGCATGACGATTCGGTTCTCCGAGGACGACGTCCGCCCGATGGGTCGGGCGACGGCCGGCGTGCGGGGAATGAAGCTCAAGGACGCGAAGGACGCCGTGGTGAGCTGCGACGTCGCCCGGGACGACACCGTGATGTTGTTCGTGAGCTCGAGCGGCCACGGGAAACGGACGAAGCTCGACCGTTTCAACTGCCAGGGCCGCGGGGGACAAGGGGTACGGGGCATGCGCCTCACCGCATCCCGGGGCGAGGTCGTGTCCGCGTTCACGGTCGGTCCGGACGACGAGATCCTGGTGTTCTCGTCGAGCGGCAATATCATCCGTATGGGAGCCAAGGAGATCTCGTCGCAGGGCCGCGACGCAACCGGTGTGCGTGTCGCCCGACTCGCCGACGGCGAATCGGTGGTTGCCGTGGCGCCGGTGCTCGAAGCCGACGAGGAGAGTGGAGCAGGAGAAGGTTCGGGTTCGTGATGGGTGCGGCGGTGGGTGCGGCGGCGGGTGCGGCCGAGGATTCGCGAAAGGCACGCCGCCGCGAGGCCAAGGCGGTCGCGCTGGCCGCCCACACGTCGTCGTCCACCGAACGGCGGTACCGACAGACGATCCGGAAGGTCAACCTCTGGTCCGTTCTCAAGATCGCGCTGTGCTTCTACACCGCGGCGCTGGTCGTGATGTTGGTGGCCGGCATCGCGTTGTGGGCCATCGCGGCGAGCTTCGGTCTTATCCACAGCTTCGAGAAGTTCATGGGCACGTTGCTGTCGAACAAGAACAGCTACAAGCTCGTGACGGCGCAGTTGCTGTTGGGCTCCACGCTCGTCGGCCTGGTGCTCGTTGCGCTCATGAGCATCCTCACCGTAATCGCGGCCGCCTTCTACAACCTCTTTGCCGAGCTGCTCGGCGGCATCGAGGTGGTCGTGGTGGAGCAGGAGCTCGAGCGCAAGTAGGCCGGCCGCGGCAGGTCCCGGAGGCCCCCTCGAAACGGGAGCGGCGAACGGGGAGCGTTTGCGGGCCCTGCTGCTACGATCACTCGGCTTCCAGCGGGGCTATAGCTCAGTCGGTTAGAGCGCACCCCTGATAAGGGTGAGGTCGGTGGTTCGATTCCACCTAGCCCCACGACGACGAGTACTTCACCGTAGCGAGGCCTCCGGTGACGCGCCCGGGTTCCGAACATGGGGTCGAGGGTCATGAGGGCGTCGCCGCTGAAGAGAGCGGCTGACGCGCTCGCGTGCAGGGCGCAACTTCCCGGGTTGTGGCCGGGTACGTGAACAGCCTGGAGACGGCCGGGCACATCGAGGAAATCGCCATCGCGGAACGGGATCGGGTCGACCAGGGGCGGTTGGCTCAGTACCCCATCAGCGACGGACTCGATGTAGAAGACGGATCGGCCGGTCGACGGGAGCCAGGCGTCGAGGTAGCGCCAGTGTCCTCGGAATCCGCAGTCGACAAGGGTGATCGACCGACCCTCGGTGATCGCGTAGAAGTTCACGCGGCGGCTGCCCAGCAGCGTGACGCCATCGCAGACCTGGGTGGGCTCTCGCGCCACCGCGAAGCGGTTCGTTGAACGGACCGAAATGTGCGGACCGCGTGCCGGCGCGTCGCTCACGTCCTACCTCGGATGACTTCGACGGAAACACGAACCTACCCATTGTTGGCCGGGCGCTCGCGGAACACCGTCGAACTCTGGGACCGCCAACCGCATGCGGCATGCGGATCCCGTTCGTAGACGTCGAAGACCGGCGGCCGAACGCGCTTCCACACCTGGTGGCGACACGAACGAAGAACGTCGCCGAGACGACTGCTCTCGGCGGGAACGACGGCCGCGCCGGAGCGACAGGCACCAGTGGGTCTTGCTGCGTCCGGTGGCCCGCGCGGCCGCCGTCCCCGTACTCTCCTGTTCCATGAAGACGTTGCGGCGAGGGTTGTTGGTGGCGACGATCGCGGCGGCGGTCGCTGCGATCGTTCGACTCCGGGGTAAGGGCGGGGTGCCGCCGATGCAGGGCGGTTGGCGGGAGCTCGAGGGTCCGGACTTTCGGTGACGACGATCTGCGTGGTCGGTCTCGGCGCGGTCGGCGCTCGCGCGGCACGCCAGCTCGCCGAGTCGGGGGGCGTCGAATCCCTGGTCGTCGTCGATTCGAAAACGGAACGGGCAGCCGCGGTGGCTTCCTCCATCGGAGACGCGGCGTCGGCCGTGAATTGGATCGGTGACGGCCCACCTCCGGCGGGTGTGGATGCCGTCGCGTGCGCGGTGCCCGCGGGGCTCGAACTGCCCTTCGTGCGATCGGCGATGAACGCCGGGATTCCGATCGCCACCAGCGTGGATGATCACGAAGCGATTCGGGATCTCCTGGCGTTGCGTCCGGCGACGACGAAATCCTGGACCGCTTTGGTCGGCTGCGGTCTTTCACCGGGTCTGTCGGATCTCCTTGCCCGCCACGCCGGCGCCGCGCTGGATGCGGTTGACGAGGTGCATGTCGCTCGCGTGGGCGTGGCCGGTCCTTCGTGTCAGTCGGTGGTCAAGCGGGCGTTGCGCGATCGGTCCCTCGAATGGCGCGGGGGCCGCTGGCACGACGAGGACCGCCGCGCGGGCCACGAGCTCGTGTGGTTCCCCGATCCGATCGGGGCGCGGGAGTGCGAACGGGTTGCCGGTGGGATCTGGTGCCTGGCCGAGGGCTTCCCGGACGCGTCGCGGATCTCGGTTCGGCTGGCCGATCCCGACGCCGGCGCCCGGTTTCGATTCAGTCGTCGTCAGGACGACGCATCCTGGGGTGCGACGAGGGTCGAGGTCTGGGGCCGCCAGGGCTCGCGTCGCAGCTCGATCGTCTACGGCGTAGTCGAACGGACCGCGATCGCGGCCGGGACGACCCTGGCCGTGTCGACTCTCGCGCTGGTCGGCCTCGTACCCGACCTCCCGCCGGTCAACGTCCGCGGCGTCCACGGGCTGGCTGCCAGCGTCGAACCGGTGCCGATGCTCGCAGAACTCGCCCGGCGCGGCGTGAAGGCCGCGATTTTCGAAGGCGTTGGCGAGCGCTGAGTGCCCCGGGCGCCGAGGAAACGGTGACAAGAGGTCGCGCTGCCTACAATCGCTCACACCGCGGGGACGTAGCTCAGTTGGCTAGAGCACCTGCTTTGCAAGCAGGGGGTCGTGGGTTCGAGTCCCATCGTCTCCACCGCGAAACCGCAGGTCAGGGTGCTGCAAGTTGCCCGGCCACCGCTCACGGCGCTCGTCGTGCCATCCGCGTGCCACTTCCATGCCACAACGGCAGGCTAACGCGGCCTGTTCAGTTCGACCGATGCCGGCGGGCCAAGATATTGAACGCCATGAGCACCTCGACCGCGTGCTTAAGATCAGCGGCAGAAAACTCGGGTGGATCAGCAGATGGCCCTGCTCGTACGCCGATGTGCCGATCTGACGGTGGTCAGAACTCGGCGGCAGCGCAATCGGCGCGCGGGATCTGGAGCGTCCCCGATCGGCACTTCGGGGACGGTCATCGAGTCGCTCCGCTGTGCCCTACGGTTGGACGACGAGTTCGTCCGGACTGGTAAAGGCGACTCAGGAGCGGTGATGGCGAGGCTGATCTACGCGTCGAACATGTCCCTCGACGGCTGCACCGAGGACGAACGTGGCGCCTTCGACTGGGCTCCGCCGGACGACGACGTGTTCGCGTCTATCACCGAGCTCATGCGGTCCGCGGGAACGTACCTCTATGGGCGGCGCATGTACGAGACGATGGCCGTCTGGGAGACCGACTCGTCCCTGGCCGCCCAGTCGGATCTCACGGCCGACTACGCGAAGGTGTGGCAGGCGGCGGACAAGGTCGTCTACTCCTCGAGCCTGGCCGCTCCGTCCACCGCGAACACCCGGCTCGAACGTCACTTCGAAGCCAGTGCGGTACACGACCTGAAGGCAGCCGCCAGTAGGGATCTCCTTTTGGGTGGCCCGAGCCTCGCAGCACAGGCTCTCGTGGCCGGGCTGGTCGACGAGCTCCAACTGTTCGTCTGGCCAGTCGTCCTCGGTGGTCACAAGGCCGCACTGCCGACCGACATGCGCGCCGACCTCGAGCTTCTCGACGAGCACCGATTCAGCAACGGCGTCGTACAGCTCCGCTACCGCCTTGTGTGACGAGGGAGAGAATCGCGGCGTCGAGCAGTGCCGCATAACGCCGGGTCCGGGCTCACCGTCGGGGCCCGGGCCGCGGCGACAACTTCAATCCTCGATCCGGCCTCGTCCCACTCGCTGGACACCTCCGCGCATGGCCGCCAACTTCTCCGGCGCGTGACCGACCCAGTCGGCCAGCTCACCGACGACACGGAGCGGATGACTGCTGCGGAACGACCGCGTCGGATTCCCCGGGAATTTCTTGTCTGTCACGTTCGGATCGTCTTCGAACTCGCCGGTAGGTTCGACGACGTAGATGTGCCCGCGGCCTTCGCCAGCGGCGAGTTCGGCTCCCCACGTCGCTGCGTCGAGCGTCTCCGTGAAGTAGACGTAGTTCATCACCCGACCTGCTTCGAAGTTCGACTCGCGGCCGACGACGAGCATCTCGCCGATCGCGAGTTCCGCCTTCGTACCGTGCAGGTACACGCCGGGCTCGTACACCTTGAAAGGCACTGGTTCAGTCCCCTGACTCACGCGGCAACGCTACCAAGAGGCTGCGCTCGATCTCGCGGCAGCGTGCTCGGGCCGGCAACGATCTGCCCCTCCCATACCGCCGGGTGTGCGCCGCCGCTTGACGGCGACCTCCAGGTGAACCGTCGGTCGTCGTCCTACGATGAGATTGGCTGCGCGCATCCGTCCAACTGATCGTGAGTGTCCGCTAGGAGCGCCGGAGCTGCAGCAGGAGGAGTGCACCATGAACTCGATGGCACGCCGGATGTTCGAGCTAGTCGAGCCGATCGGTGTCATCCCCTACTCAGCCGACGAACCCAACGAAGCGATCGCCGCGTAACCGAGCTCGTACAAGCCGAAATGGGGCGACGCAACCAACTCGGTCGCTGGGCTGAGGTGTGGCTCATCGGGTCGACCGTTCCAAGAACAAGGCGTATCGACGCGACGTGAGTCAGCATTGCTGATGAGCCAACTCAGGCTGTCCCTGATCGCCGGATCGAGGAAGCGTGCCGAACAAGGGGCGCGACCGGTATCGGCGGATCGACCAGCCCGCGCGTAACCGGCGTCTTGCGCGGGGTTCCGCGCCGGGAACATCGAGCGCAACTGGATCACCCCGCCGGTACCGCCTGCGTAGGCCCGGTTCGGGAGCCAGAGACAGCGGCTTGATCGAGGAACTCGGCAATCGCTTCGTCTTGACCCTCGACTCGGTGCTGGTAGCGGAGCGCGGCCGCCGCGGACGCGTGGCCGAGGCGATGCATGACGGCGCGGAGTGGCGCACCGCTTGCCGCGGCGAGCGTCGCGTTCGTATGGCGCAGGTCGTGGAACCGCAGACCGCCTTCGATGCCGGCCGCCCTGCACGCAGGGAGCCAGACGCGCCGGCGAAAGTTCTCGCGGCGTAACGGCGTGCCCTCGGGCATCGTGAAGCGAGGCCGTCGACACCGGGCTGGCTCCAACGAGCAAGGTGCTCGACCATCACGCCGCACATGAACGTCGGCAGCACGACCGTGCGCGTCCCCGCGCTCGTCTTCGGTGGGCCCCAGACGAAGTGACCGTTCACCTCCGTGCACTGCTCGACGACGCGCACCGTCTTGTGCAGCGGGTCGAGATAACGGCGACGCAAACCGGCGAGCTCGCCCCAGCGCAGACCCGAATACGCGGCCAGCAAGATCAGCGCTTGCCACCTCGGCTCCGCCGCCCGCGCGATCGCGGCGACCTCCTCGACGGTCGCGCATCGCATCTCGGGAAGCCGCTCCGTGCCCGCGCCTTTGACGCGCCACGGATTGCGCACGATCAGCGCGGCGTCGAGCGCTGACTCCATGACCGTGCGCAGCACCTTGTACGTCTTCGCCACGCTGTTCGCGCCCATGCGCGTGTTGCGGTGCCGATCCGAGATCCACATCTGCACGTCGAGCGTCGTGATCGAACCGACTCGACGCTCGGCGAACGTCGGCAGGATGTGATGGTCGAGCAGCGTCCGGTAGATGTGCTGCGTACTCGCGCGCAGGTGCAGCTTCGTCGCGTACCACTGCTCGGCGACCTCGCCGAAGAGCATCTGTACCGTGTCGCCGCCCTGGCGACCGAGTCGTCGGTCATCTTGCGGGCCACGCGCCGCCGTGCGATGCCCGGTCGACCCAGGTGGCTGATGATCGTGGTCCGGTTCACCTTGTACTCACGAGCGAGGACATCGATCGACGTACCCTGGATTCGACTTTGACTACCTGGGGGCCAAGTGAATCGACTCCTGCTTCCGTCGTGGCGTCCTGGCGCGACCCGTACTGCCGTGGTGGACTTTCTCGCGGCGGTCTCCGATGTTGCCCCTGAAGACCGCGTGGCCATGTTCGACAACGATGGCACGCTGTGGTGCGAGCGCCCTACCTACCCACAGTTCGACTTCTTTGTGGATCGGCTCGTGGCCGCGATCGGGGAGAGGCCGGAGTTGGCCGAGCGAGCCGAGTACGCCGCAGTGCTGACCGGTGATGAGTCGGCGATCGGCACACTCGGGCTTCGACGAGTCGGCTTG
>Ga0209048_10000349_pt1 | contig 49888 bp, 43 predicted proteins | sample FrelakmetCRP12CR_FD_187146 | JGI IMG/M metagenome (GOLD analysis project Ga0209048, IMG submission 187146) | Freshwater lake sediment microbial communities from the University of Notre Dame, USA, for methane emissions studies - CRP12 CR (SPAdes)... | ecosystem: Environmental > Aquatic >...
GAGCTGGCGGCGGGAAAAGTCGTGGGGTGGCATCAGGGACGTATGGAGTTTGGGCCAAGATCTCTTGGCGGGCGCAGCATCCTAGGGGATGCTCGCAACACGAAAATGCAGTCCGTGTTGAACCTCAAGATTAAATATCGTGAGTCGTTCAGACCGTTTGCGCCTTCTGTGCTGAGAGAACGGGTGTCAGACTACTTCCAGATGAACTGTGATAGTCCCTACATGTTGCTCGTGGCTCCGGTTCTTGAAAAACGACGACTTCCATTCAACCCGGGCCAGAAAGAGCTCTGGGGCATCGATTTGCTCAATGTGCCACGCTCGGATATCCCATCTGTCACGCACATCGACTACTCTGCCAGAGTTCAGACGGTTCACGAGGAGACGAATCCCCGGTACTACAGGATGCTCAAGGCGTTTGAAGAAAAGACGGGGTATGCCACCTGTGTGAATACGTCTTTCAACGTGCGAGGCGAGCCAATTGTCTGCACGCCTGAAGATGCCTATCGCTGCTTCATGCGGACGGAGATGGACGTCCTGGTGATCGAGAATTATGTGCTAAGGAAAGAGGATCAGAAGCCCCTTGAAGGGGATTCTGATTGGAAGAAGGAGTTTGAGCTCGACTAGCTGAACGGGGGAAAGGAACAATGGATCAAGCAGCCACACGCAAAGAGCTACGTCAATTTGGATTGTTGGTCGGAGCGGTTTTTATCGTGATCGGTCTTTGGCCGCTCATATTTCGTGGAGAGCCGCTGCGTCTGTGGGCGACTGGAATCGGAGGCCTGCTCATCGCGGTTGGTGAAACTCTTCCATCTGTATTAGCGCCCATTCATAAAGGGTGGATGTGGGTCGGGCATATTCTCGGGTGGATCAATACCAGGATTCTGCTCGGTATCGTGTTTTATGGCTTAGTGACTCCAATCGGTATTGTGTTCCGGCTCATGGGGAAGGATACGATGAGGCAGGCATTCGCTGAGTCGAGTACGACCTACAGGGTTGTCCGATCTCCAAGACCCCATTCCCATATGAAATACCAATTTTAAGTCGGTGCTCGTCAACAGGAGGTGCGTATGGGCGATTTTGTGATGGAACTCTGGGCCTTCATGAAGGAGCGGAAGAAATTCTGGCTCCTTCCGATCATCATGGTGCTTGTACTCCTTGGAAGCCTGATTGTCCTGACTCAGGGATCGGCGGTTGCTCCCTTCATCTACACTCTTTTCTGATTGTATGAGAGGTTCCCTCCTGTAAATGCGAGGGAGCCTCTCACCGCTCAGGAACGAGCTACTAGATAGTTTTCAGGCCTGGCATCTTCCCTTGATCAAGAGCCTCCTGGCCCAATCGTTTGTCCAGTTAGACGGGCGTGGGGCAGTACACGCCATTGGAGCAAAGATCACCGAAGGAATAATAGTGGAGGAACGCGATGTCGAGTTCGGAACAAGATATTCCAGAAACTCTTGGACTTCATGTAGGGGAGTGGGTCGAAGTCAGAAGCTTAGAGGAGATCCTTCTTACGCTTGATGCGCGCGGAAGAGTAGACGCCCTTCCTTTCATGCCGGAAATGAAAAAATACTGCGGTCAGCGCGTTCGAGTTGACAAAAGAGCGCACAAGACATGCGATACGATCGACAACTCCGGTATGCGAAAAATGACCAATGCTGTACATCTCGAGAATCTACGCTGTGATGGAAGTGCTCATGGCGGATGTCAAGCCGAATGTAACCTGTTTTGGAAGGAATCCTGGCTGAAGCGGGTTGAAGCAAAGGAAAATTGTCAAGCTGGATCTCGCGAGTCGATGTCGGCTTCTCAAGATGGACACCCTGTGGACCACCGCCCAATCTGTACGTATGAGGTTTTGTGTAAAGAATCGAAAGTCGATGCCGACGCACTACCCGGGCAGGAAAGCATATATTCTTGCCAGGCGACGGAGATGACCAAGGCGACGACTGCAATAGGGAAGAACGAGATTGGACATTTTTGGGAGGATGTGAGATTTGGCAACGTGACCATGAGAGAGTTGATAGGAACCAGTATCTTTTGGGCCTGGCTGAGTCTGTTTCGGTTCAGCTGGATTCACCTAGGGATGCTTCCTTTGCATATACGGTTTTACAACGCGGTCCAACGCGTAAGGAAGGGAATTCCTTATCCATTTTCCCAAGGTCTCTTGACTGGGAAAACGCCGGCAGAGAGTCTTGCTCTGAAGCCGGGTGAATTGGTCGAAGTGAAATCGCTCGACGAAATTTGCCAAACGCTTAACACCAAAAATAGAAACAGAGGTCTTAGTTGGAACCAAGAATTGGTGCCATTCACTGGGCAACAACATCGAGTTCGAAGCCGGGTCCAAAATATTATTGATGAGAAAACCGGGAGAATGATCCAATTACCCAATGAGTGCATTGTTCTTGAGAATGTCTATTGTAGAGCCTGGTACAGGCAGGGATATCAGTTCTGCCCTCGTAAGAACCTTCCGTATTGGCGTGAAATATGGTTGAGGAGAGTGGCTGACTAAGTGGACCATCCAACGAGTTTCTGTCCCGGGACCCAGCTAGAACCTGGTTGAGATCACATGCAGACGACTGATTTCCTGGTCATCGGAGGTGGGGTCATTGGGGTGAGCATTGCCAAGCGACTTCGAACGCTGCATCCGGATTCTTCCGTGACTTTGATCGAGAAGGAAGAGTCCTGTGGTCTTCATGCGAGTGGTCGGAACAGTGGAGTGCTTCACGCCGGATTCTACTATTCACCGGATAGCCTGAAAGCAAAATTTACTCGCGACGGCAATGCCCTCTTGACGAGCTATTGTAGGGAGAAACGGATCCCTCTCAATTGCTGTGGGAAGCTAGTCGTTGCAAAAGATGCAACTGAGTTACCTGCATTGGAAGAACTGCTGAAACGGGGAAAGACGAACGGGGTCAAATTAGAGGAGCTAAGCGAACAAGAGGCCAAGGAGATCGAGCCGCGCGTGAAAACACATCAGCGGGCTCTTTTTTCCCCAACGACATCAACTGTTGATCCAAAGGCAGTGCTCCAGGCAATGGTAACCGATGCGGTATCCGACGGTGTTCAAATCAAAAGTGAGGTGGCTTTTCTCGGCAAAACTGGCCGCATGATTCAAACGACGGAATGTCGGTATGAAGCTGGCTACGTGATCAATGCAGCCGGATTGTACGCGGATAAGATAGCCAGGCAATTCGGATTTTCAGAGCGATACCGTATTTTGCCATTCAAGGGTCTCTATCTTTACTCGGATGAGCCACCCGGTGCACTAAGGACGAACATTTATCCAGTGCCGGACCTTCGGAATCCATTTCTGGGGGTGCACTTTACAGTGACAAACGAAGGTAAAGCGAAAATTGGCCCTACGGCAATTCCAGCGTTGTGGCGGGAGCAGTATGGTGGCATATCCCGATTTTCCATTTTGGAATTTATTCAGATTGCCGCGAGAGGACTAAGCTTGCTAGGCAACGCCGGTTTTGAGTTTAGGCGGTTAGCGACCGAGGAAGTCAAGAAATACTCACGGCGACGGATGGTTAGCTTGGCGAGTGAACTTGTCGAGGGAGTGAAGCTGGAAAATTATTCAAAGTGGGGCAAGCCGGGGATTCGTGCTCAGCTGCTCGATATCAAGAAACGCCGACTTGAGATGGATTTTGTCCTGGAGGGCGACGAGCGCTCGATGCATGTGCTCAATGCGGTCTCCCCTGGATTTACCTGTTCGCTTCCGTTTGCAGATTACGTGTGCGACCGTATCCATGCCCTGTTGAAATAATTTGCGGGAGATCCACATGAATATTCTTATCGTCGGGAACATGGGATATGTCGGGCCTGTTGTCGTACAACATCTTCGGCGCGTGCGCCCGCACGATACATTGATTGGCTTGGATATCGGCTACTTCGCTCATTGCCTGATGGGTGCCGGTATGTGGCCGGAATGCTATCTCGATCAGCAGTTCATAGGCGATATCCGACATATCCGGCCCGAATGGTTGGAGGGTGTGGATGCGATCGTCAATCTGGCGGCGATTTCGAACGATCCCATGGGAAATCGCTTCGAGGAAGCTACCTTCGGGACAAACTATAAAGCGGCTGTGGAATTGGCGCAAAAGGCGAAACGAGCCGGAGTGCGTTCGTATGTATATGCCTCCAGCTGTAGTGTCTACGGTTGTGCCGAAGAAGGCGCGAAACGGGAAGCGTCGCAACTAGATCCATTGACTGCTTATGCGAGGTCGAAGGTCGAAGCTGAGAAAGAATTGTTGCCGCTAGCCGATCCGGACTATCGGGTGACCTGCTTACGGTTTGCGACGGCCTGCGGGATGAGTGACCGGCTTCGCCTGGATTTGGTGGTGAATGATTTTGTAGCGGGCGCACTGACTCAGAAGAAGATCGTCGTCCTGAGCGACGGCACACCCTGGAGGCCTCTGATTAATGTCAAAGACATGGCCCGGGCGATCGAGTGGGCGATTGAGAGGAAGCCGGAATCCGGCGGGAATGGACTGATCGTCAATGTGGGGAGCAATGAGTGGAATTGCCAAGTGCGTGATCTGGCAACTGCCGTTGCGGATATCATCCCGGGAGTCGACGTATCGATTAATACGAATGCACAGCCGGACAAGCGATCCTACCGGGTGAATTACGATTTATTTCAACAGTTGGCTCCGAAGCATCAACCGCAGTCCGATCTCAAGAGTACGATTTGGGAACTCAAGGAAGGATTGGAGCGTGCAGGGTTTCGTGACCCTAATTATCGGCAATCTCAGTACATGAGACTAACGGTTCTCAATGGTCATCTGGAGCGTGGGTTGCTAACGGAGAGACTGGATTGGTCCTTTCGGAAAGGGTAAAGAGTCACGCGCATTAATGGCGAATAGGGTCAATAGCGGATGGTGACCCTTGCTCTAAGCCCGCAAGGCCTTATTTTCCTGAAGGTTACGAACTTCTCTCTACCTTCTTTTCACCAAGCACAGCTCTCGGGGAATTCGAGGAGGCAGCGTGCCGACCATCCTAATGTAGGGATTGCCCTGAGAGATTGGACGTGCGATTCTGCGCACTAAGCATCGGCAATCTTGCAACTATTCGTAATGTTTTTTAGAGGCTCGCGCCATCCATTTGGGCCAATATGAAGTGGGAGCTCACATCATGATTGAAACAGAGAGAGAAACGGGCATCTTGGAGAGAAGCTATGACGATGGGAAGGTGAGCGGATGTCTCTTTTGCAAGGCGCCGTTGCGCACGACGTTTGTGGATCTTGGTATGCATCCTCTCTGTGAAAGTTACGTGGGCGCCGCACAACTCAATCAAATGGAACCCTTCTACCCGCTTCATGTGTTCGTCTGTGAGCGCTGTTTCCTTGTGCAGTTGCAGGAGTATGTCAGCCCGGCGGAAATTTTCACTGAGTACGCGTATTTTTCTTCCTATTCCGACAGTTGGGTCCAACATGCAAAACGGTATACCGACATGATTGTCGACCGACTTAGCCTAACATCGAAGAGCTTTGTGGTCGAGTTGGCAAGTAATGACGGCTACCTGCTGCAGCATTTTGTGGCGAAGGGCATTCCGGTATTGGGCATCGAGCCGGCGGTAAATGTGGCAAAGGTGGCGATCCAGAAGGCAGTGCCAACGCTGGTCAAATTTTTTGGGCAACAAACGGCGCGTGATCTGGTCGCTGAAGGGAAGCAAGCTGATCTTGTGATAGGAGATAACGTATTGGCTCAAGTTCCCGATCTCAATGATTTCGTGGCTGGGATCAAGATCCTCCTCGCCCCTGGTGGCGTGGTCACGATGGAATTCCCACACCTCCTTCGGCTGATGAAGGACGATCAGTTTGATACGATTTACCACGAACATTTTTTCTACTTCTCTTTTTTCGCAGTCGAACAAATCTTTGCCGCCCATGGCCTCACTTTATTTGATGTTGAGCAGTTGTCGACTCATGGGGGGTCGTTGAGAATTTATGCCCGACACGAAGACGACGGATCAAAGCCGATCTCGCCCCGTGTCGTAGGCTTAAAAAACGACGAGGCATCCTTCGGGGTGACCAAAATCGAGTGCTACCGTGCGTTTGACGAACGGGTGAAGGAAAGCAAGCGGAAGATTTTGGAGTGCCTTGTCGAAATCAAGAACAGCGGAAAGTCGATTGTTGGTTATGGGGCTCCGGGAAAAGGTAACACCTTACTCAATTACTGTGGAATTCGGACCGATTTTCTAGACTACACCGTAGATCGGAATCCGTATAAGCAGGGAAAGTATACACCGGGGACCCATATACCCATCTATCACCCGGAAAGAATACGAGAAACCAAGCCGGATTATCTCTTTATTTTACCCTGGAATCTAAAGGATGAGATCATGGACCAGATGGCGTACGTGCGAGAGTGGGGAGGAAAGTTTATTGTCCCAATTCCTCTGCCCACAATCTTCGAGTGACAGAGGCAGATAGAATGGCGGGTCAGGCACAGGAATAGGAGTCCAAAGATGAAAGTGGTGCTGTTTTGCGGTGGAATGGGTATGCGGCTCCGTGAGGTCTCCGAACGTGTTCCCAAACCAATGGTGACCATAGGGTACAGGCCGATTTTGTGGAACGTGATGAAATATTATGCTCACTTCGGCCACAAGGACTTCATTCTTTGCTTAGGTTACGGCGCCGATATCGTGAAGGACTACTTTCTGAAATATGATGAATGTGTGTCGAACGACTTCGTCCTATCGAAAGGGGGGGCGCACGTTGAACTGCTCAGTCTGGATATTGAGGACTGGCGTATTACCTTTGCGTATACAGGGGTAAATGCGAGTATTGGTCAGCGACTCAGAGCCGTTCAGAAATATCTTGGCGAGGATGAAATATTTTTGGCCAATTACTCCGATGGTTTGACGGACCTGCACCTTCCGGAGTACATCGGGCGGTTTGCCGAACATGATTGCGTAGCAGGGCTGCTGAGCGTGAGACCCACGTTCACTACTCACATAATCCGTACAGAGCCCAGTGGTGTGGTGACGAAGCTTGAGGATATGGATAAATCTGGAATTAGAATCAATGGTGGGTACTTCATCTTTAGACGAGAGATCTTTAGCTACATTCAAGACAAGGAAGAGCTCGTCCATGAACCGTTTCAAAGACTCATGAAAGAGCGCAAGTTGTGGGCATACAACTATGATGGATTCTGGGCTGCTATGGATACGTTTAAGGATAAGCAGCAGTTAGATGATTTGCTGGCAAAGGGGAATCCACCTTGGCAAGTTTGGAATAAGTTTGTCATCTGATTTCAGTTTCAGCAGGTATATATGGGGGCTATATAAGGTGCAAGCAGAGTCGGGAGAACGAGGTAGATCGTGGAATTGGCCTCAGTCAACACGCCATATCCTCTGTCTCGGAGCTCATGCGGATGATATTGAAATCGGCTGCGGCGGCACGATCCTCCGACTTCTTAGCGAAGCTCGCGGCGCAGAAGTAACCTGGGTTGTTTTCAGCGCGAACAAACAACGGAAGGCCGAAGCGGGAAGGAGTGCACGGCGCTTTTTGGCATCGGCCACATCCAACAAGGTCCATGTTAAGGCGTTTCGCGAGAGCTATTTCCCCTATCAGGGAGCAGCGATAAAGAAGGCATTTGAGCGGCTCAAGCACACATGTAACCCCGACATTATTTTTACGCACTATCGGCAGGATCTTCACCAGGATCATCGAATGATTAACGAATTGACATGGAACACATTTCGTAGCCACCTCATTCTTGAATATGAAATTCCTAAGTATGATGGTGATCTCGGCGTCCCCAACATGTTTGTTCAGTTAGACAAAGAGCATTGTGCTAACAAGGTGCGTCACGTAATGGAGTGCTTTAAGAGTCAGCAAGGGAGACAGTGGTTTACCGAGGATACATTCTGGGCTTTATTGAGGCTTCGGGGAGTTGAGTCGGGGACCTCAAAATATGCGGAGGGGTTTTTTTGTCGCAAATTTGTGTGGTGACCGTACCGCAAATAGGCAACCATCGAACTACAGCGTGATCCGACCTCGTTTGTTCGTGGAATATGATGGTGGTAAATAATTTCATATCCGATATATCCGATATCGCATCGGCGAAGGGCGCAAGCGCTCTTGTTACGGGAGGAGCCGGATTCATTGGTGGCCGATTATGCGACTTGTTGCACAGGTCCGGATGGGTCGTCCATTCCGCGAGTCGTCGGCGGGCAGGCGCCGAATCCGCTTATCAGCACTGGCAAGTGGACCTCACCGATATAGCTGCGACCAGGCAGCTCGTCAAAGCGACCAGGCCGGACTATGTGTTTCATCTTGCGAGCCATGTCTGGGGCGCGCCGGATTTAGCGCATGTCCTTCCTACCTTCCACAGCAATCTGCACACGACCGTAAATCTACTCACCGCAATCGCCGAGGTAGGCTGTCGGAAGTTTGTCGGGACCGGTTCACTGGTCGAGCCTGACTCACGCTCCGACGAAAGCGTGCCTGGCGCTCCATATGCCGCATCCAAGTGGGCAAGCAGCGATTATATACGCATGTTTCATGCGCTCTATCAGGTTCCCGGCACTGTTGCCAGGGTTTTCATGGTATATGGACCGGCACAGCAGGATAGGACCAAGTTGCTTCCATACGTCATCGGGCGTGTATTACGAGGTGAGTCTCCCGATATCACAAGCGGTCGCCGGCTGATCGACTGGGTGTATGTCGACGATGTGGCGTACGGCCTCGCAAGAATGGCGCTGGCTCCCGACATCGCGGGCCGAACCGTTGATCTCGGCTCTGGAGTGCTGATCAGTACGGCGGAACTCGTGGAAAAAGTCTGCGAGTTAATGGGGGGAGACGTGCGACCGCGTTTCGGTGCTCTTCCAGACCGTCCGATGGAACCTACCAGAATCGCGCGCACTGATGAAACCTTTCGCTTGTTGGGCTGGTCTCCCCAAACCAGCCTCGAGGAGGGTCTTGGGCGCACAATCCACTGGTACCGCGAAGAGGCCGCGCTACCGGTGGCAGGCCCGGCAAGTCATTAGAGGCATATGCACTGTTGGCACGCTGTCTCATTGCTCATCCTAATTAAACCTATAAACCTAATGCTGCCAGAATGAAAATTGTAGTGGCAGGAATCCAAGGCTATATCCGATTCCGTCTCCAGCCGTATTTCTCGGAACGCGGCCACAAGATAATAGGATTTGGACCGTGGTTCAAAATGAGAGGAGCTGATTGACGTGAAACCTATTGCAGTGATTGGTACAGGGATGGCAGGATTCGGCGCGGGACACGCGCTGGATGCCGCTGGCGTCCCGTTCATCTGCTATGAGCGCAACTCCTACTATGGGGGACATACATGGTCATTCCGTTATGACAATGGCTTTGTATTCGACGAGGGCGGGCATATCTCGTTCACGAAGCAAGAGCGTATCCGTGATCTGCTGGCCAGCAACATCGGCGGTCGCCACGAAGAACCTCAACTCAAGATCGACAACTACTGGCATGGGCATCGGATCACCCATCCGGTGCAGTGCAACCTGCGCGGGCTACCGGCCGATCTGATCGTCGACGTGATCAAGGACTTCGTCGCGGTGCATGATAGCCCGTTGACCTCGAAACCGAACTATGCGCAGTGGCTTCACCAGGCCTATGGCAAGACATTCGCCGAGACGTTTCCGATGGTGTACGGGCGAAAGTACCACACGATTAGTATGGACCAGCTGACCACAGATTGGATAGGTCCGCGAATGTACCGGCCGAGTCTCGATGAGCTTGTGTATGGCGCACTTGCCGGCCAACGTGCGAGCGTGCACTACGTCGACACGTTTCGATATCCGTCATTCGGCGGCTTCATGACCTACCTCGAGGCCTTCGCCAAGCGCTTCGAGCTGCGCTTGAGTCATCAACTCTCCGGCCTCGACCCGAAAGGGCATGTCCTGCGGTTCACTAATGGAACATCGACGCCGTATGAGCGAGTCATCTCTTCCATACCGCTGCCCGAATTGATTCCCTTGATCGATGGAGTGCCCCACGACGTTTTGGAGGCGTCGCGCAAACTAGCTTTCACCACGGCGGTTCTTATCAATCTAGGTATCGGCCGGCCGGACATTTCCGAAACCCATATCACCTATTTCTACGACGAAGATATCCTGTTCTCGCGAGTGAACCTTCCGCACATGTTTTCGCCGAACAATGCGCCGCCGGGAGCGGGTACCATACAGGCGGAAGTCTACTTCTCAGACAAGTACAAGCCTTTCCATGGCCGGCCGGAGGCACTCATCGAACCGGTAATAGCCGATCTTCGGCGCTGCGGGTTCATTCGCGATTCCGATTCGATCCTCCTCAAGGAGGCTGCGGTCAACCGCTACGCCAACGTGATTTACGATCATGACCGCGTCCCGGCACTGGAGATCGTCCACGGCTTCTTGCGGGATATTGGCGTCGATTACTGCGGCCGTTACGGCAATTGGGATCACGCCTGGACGGACGAAGCGTTCATCAGCGGCGAGGAGACAGCCGCCAAGGTACTCGCCAAAATAGACTAGGGGAGACCAAGCTAGATCTGTAAGAGAATTGGCAATGGGTCTTAGGTCTTCGATCCTGCTGAGAGAGGAAAAGCACAATGATCGGCTCCCTTCAAAAAACTGACAGGGCTGTAGATTTCCTAGATGGCGGTCAAAAAGCACACAAGCTAGCCAAAGAGTTGTACCCCATCTGCCGCAGTTTGACGGGGGAAGGGCTCAGACAGACTTTAAAGACTCTCCAACGAACACTTCCATTGGAAATTTACGAAGTGCCCACTGGCACAATAGCCTATGATTGGATTGTCCCGAACGAATGGAGCGTGAAGGATGCCTTCATCAAGGATCCACAGGGGCGGCGAGTCGTAGATTTCCGAGAGTCCAATCTTCACTTGGTTGGCTATAGTGTCCCATTTCGAGGGATTCTTACCAGGGAGGAATTGCTCACCCACTTGTACTCGGATCCAGCCCACCCGGATTGGATTCCCTATCGCCATACATACTTCAAAGAGTCGTGGGGATTCTGTGTCGCGCATCGCAAGCTGGAAGACCTGACCGATAACCGTTATGAAGTCTGTGTCGACACCTCATTGGATCCGGGGCACTTGACCTACGGTGAGTTAGTCTTAAGAGGCCGCTCGACGGATGAAGTTTTAATCTCAGCGCACATCTGCCACCCTTCTTTAAGCAACGACAATCTCTCAGGAATCTCGGTTGCGGCCGCATTGGCGACGTGCCTGATGGAAGAACCAACAGAGCTAACGTATCGCTTCTTGTTTGCTCCGGCGACCTTGGGTCCGATCGTATGGCTCTCAAGAAATGAAGCGATCGTGCCGAAGATTCGACACGGGGTGGTCTTGGCCTGCGTTGGGGATTCGGGGCCCGTCACATATGTGCGGTCTCGTAGTGGTCATGCCGTTATTGATCGGGCAGTCGAACATATCTTGAAACATTCAGGCGACCCGTTCTCCATCAAGGACTTTGCCCCGGAAGGCTATGATCAGCGACAATTTTGCTCTCCCGGATTTAATCTGCCGGTTGGTTGTTTTATGCGGACACCGAACGGCTGTTATCCCGAGTATCATACCTCAGCGGATAATTCGGACCTTATCAAGCCCGAGGCTCTTGGAGACTCCATTCGAAAACTTGTCTCGGTATTGGCGGTGCTGGAAGGAGATAAAACCTATGCAAACCAATCTCCGAAAGGTGAACCACAGCTCGGAAAACGAGGCCTAATGCAGGATGCCAAGTCGCTCGGGTTGTGGTGGATTCTGAATCTGTCGGATGGACAACATAGTCTCCTCGATATTGCAGAACGGTCGGGTTTGGCCTTTGAGAAAATTGAAGAGGGTGCGAGGGCGCTCACGGCCTGCGGCTTGCTTCGAGAAGTGGAAGCCCATCATTCGTAGCAGTCCGACAATGGAAATGAATAACGTGGGCTCCACCCTTGCTGGTCGTTCCGTCATCGTGATGCCCGGCGAATATGCCAACGTGATACTTGATTACGACCGCTCATCCTCAGGTGCGTTGTTCAAAAGGTAGCCGATTTATCGTTTCACGCTTATTTGCTCCATGAATACGCCAGCCACAATGAGCTCCCTGGAAACCGATCAGGTACCTGCGCCTTCGTCCGAGAAGCTTGATCGAGCGCTTGTTCGTGGGATGGCGTGGACTGGAGCCGTCAAGTGGATCGGGCAGGCGCTCTCCTGGATGGCCACTATCGTGGTGGCTCGGCTCCTCGCTCCATCCGATTACGGGCTGTTGGCAATGGCCACAGCCTTCCTAAGTCTTGTGGCTTTGATCAACGAGTTCGGACTCGGTAGCGCCATCGTGTATCAAGAAAGGCTCGAGAGCAAACAGATCGCCCAATTGAACACGCTCGCGCTGTTGCTGGGTTTCGCCGGATTCGTTTTGGCTTCCCTGGCAGCTCTTCCCCTTGCAATATTCTATCGTGCTCCAGATCTCACGTGGGTGGTCGTGGCGCTGGGACTGGGGTTTGTCGTCACAGGGCTCACGTCCGTCCCTAACGCGGTGCTTGAAAAGGGGTTCCGTTTCAAACTGTTGGCGGTCTTGGAAGGCGGTCAAGCTGCGCTGGTTGCTGTCTCGACTGTTGCGTTGGCCTTGCTGGGGTTTGGATATTGGGCTCTCGTTTGGGGGAGACTGCTTGGTCTCGTGGTTGGAGCGGTTGTCCTGCTTGTATTTTTTAGGCAACGATTTGCATTCCCCCAATGGCAGGATATCCGCAGCATCATTTCAGTAAGCTGGCAGCTCTGTTTTGGTCGGTGGTGCTGGTTTGTGGCGTCCACCTCCGATGTGTTTATTGCGGGACGCATTCTGGGCCAGGCCTCTTTGGGAGCCTATTCGATGGGGCTCACCCTGGCGAGTATGCCCATTGACAAAATCTCCGCGTTAGTCAGTCGAGTGACTCCTGCCCTGTTTTCGACGGTCCAATCCGACCGGGTCGGGCTCACTCGATATTTCCTTGGATTCACCGCAGGCCTCTCCTTGCTGTCGTTTCCTGTTGGGGTTGGGCTCGCCTTGGTAAGCGACGATCTTGTTCGACTGGTCCTGGGGGATAAATGGGAAGCCGCCATCGTTCCTCTGCAAATTTTGGGAGTGTATTCTGGAATTCGTGCGACTTCTTCCCCTGCGGCGTACGCGATGTTTGCGATTGGGGAAATGCGTTTCGGGATGTGGAATGCAGTCTTTGCGATGTTTCTGCTTCCGACAGCCTTCTACATAGGGAGTTCGTGGGGTGCTGCCGGTATTGCACTCGCATGGGCCCTTGCACACCCTGTCAATAGTGCGGTCATGTTCTGGCGTTTATTCCGTGGACTAGCGTTGCCGACGTCCGTATATTTTAAGACTCTGTGGCCCGCGATTAGTGCCACAGGTGTGATGGTTCTTTGCGTATTGGGAGCGAGGGTCTGGTTTGCGGGGGAATTTCCAATGTTGCCCAGGCTGGTATGTGAAATGACTGTCGGAGGGATTTCCTATGTAGGGACAATCTGGATCTTCCATCGGGAATATGTTGATCATGTTCGCTACCTTATCCGTAGTGCAAGGGCATGATGTTGGCTAGGTTTCATAGAGCACATGGTTCCAGAGAAAGCTTAAGAAGGAGCGAGCAATGGTTTCTAAGACCCCTGTCGTGAGTGTCTGCATTCCTACGTGGAATCGCTCAGGGCTGATCGCTCAAACGATCGAAAGCGTTTTGGCTCAGTCGTGGAGTGATTTCGAATTATTGATTGTGGATAACATGTCCACTGATAACACCGAGCAGGTGGTAAAGCAATTTAACGATCCGCGAATCATGTTTATGAAGCACGACAAACCTGTTCTGATCAGTGAAAATTGGAATCGATGCCTAAGTTATTCGAGGGGCAAATATATCGCGATTCTGCCGGACGATGACCTTATGGAACCAGACAATCTCAAAGAAAAAGTCGCATTTCTTGAAAAGTTCCCTCAAGTTGGACTGGTGCATTCACGCTTTCATGCCATCGATCAATTTGGGCATCTGATCAAGAGCGACATCGGAAAATTCGGGTTGGCTGATCAACATGCGGATCTTATTTGGCCGAGCCGCGAGGCGTTGGAGCGATTGATCAAGGACAATGTCATTCATGAATCGAGCACTATGATCCGTCGGACGTGTTGGGCTACGGTTGGTGGGTTTCGCAAAGAAGTCAGATTTTTGATGGATTGGGAATATTGGATGCGGATTGCCGCCTCCTTCGACATAGGGTTCGTCGCTAAGCCGCTCATCAGGTGGCGTTCCCATCCACAAAGCGAGACGAGCCTATATTTCATCGTCGACGGGAAGCCCACCATCAATCGACTGACTAATCGTCTGTGGGCATTGCAGCTGGTCGATGAATATTCGCAGTCTCGCGAACATGCGCTGCAGAAACTGATCCGTGAGCAACTTGGGCAAATTATTTACGATACAGGCGGTGAAATTCTCGAGGCGACACACGCCAACCGAGAGGTGCGCCGTGATGTTTTGAAAACATGCTGGCATTATCCACGGTTGCTTTTCGATGGACGAGTATTGGTTGTCTTGGTGAAATCCCTATTGCCTACATGGGCAATCGCAGCACTCCGGCGGATCCGCGGTACTCCTGTAGAGTCATTGGTTTCAAGATAGTTTCGTGGGCCGTCGAATCCGGACGTTCCGGAAGAAGGTTGGTTGGCACTATCACGTGAAGTCAGCTGCATGTAGGCCGCAATGAGGAAGAATAGGCACTTTCGAGATACCGTAATCGTCCTCGTGATCGTTGGTATACTCTTAGTTTTCGGCGAGCTGGTGCTGCGAGGAGTTTACGGCTCCCAGCAGGCCATGCCTTCCGTACATGATCGCCAGGAGATCGCTTTTGAACCTCATCCTATTTACTTAGTTGGACTCAAGCCGAACCTGACAAATCGCACATTCACGAGAGACTCGGCGGATGGCCCTGTTGTTACCCATTGGAATACCAATTCGGCCTCTTTCCGAGGGGCCGAAATTGCGAAGAAGGACGGTATCCGCATCATCGTGTATGGCGACTCTAATATATTCGCGAGGTTTTCGAATTTGGAGGACACCTTCCCTTGTCAATTGGAACGCATGCTTCGGACTATGATTAAGAAGCCCGTCGAAGTACTCAATGCGGGCGTGCCTGGATTTGGCCCCGATCAAAGCTTTTTGAGATTTGAACAAGAAGTGGATGTGTATAAGCCGGACATTGTTGTGTTCCATGTCTTTGCGGACAATGATTGGGGCGACCTCATCCGCAATAGATTGTTTACTCTTGACCATACAGGCCGCCTCGTGAGGACTCTTCGACATAATGACGGAGAAGTAGACGCGTGTCTTCGTAACCCGACTTGTATGGTTCAGGGGGGTGCGTTGAGCATAACCAAGCGATGGGCGTCATCGTTATTGGTGGTGCAGGCTGGCAGCAAGATCATGAGACATATGGGACTGTTGGATGAAAGGTTACAGCCGACTCCTGCAGATGTGATTCAAGCATACCTCAACCTTAGCGCACAGGAGTTTGCAGTTTATACCAATAGCAACAAACAAAGGACTTCGCATTTTGTAGATCATTACGACTATGATCTGGCTCTTTCCCCGGATCGAGCATCATCTCAGGAGAAGATACGTCTCATGGACGCGGTCTTGCTGTCGGCCTACCAAACGGCGCGTTCACACGGGGTGAAGTTTGTACTTCTAATTGAGCCATCGGCTCGGGATATGACGACGAGTGTCAGCCCTAACTACGAGGATTTCAAAACTTATTCAAGCTACAAACGAAGAAACTTATCAGGTGCCATCACCGATGTTGCAAAGAAATATATGATCCCCGTAGTCGACCTGTATGACGTTTTCTCGAATAATATTCCAGAACAGCTATACTGGGGCGATAATGACGATCATTGGAATAACGCCGGGCAACAGCTGGCAGCCCTCCACATGGCCACATATTTGAATGCGCACTTTATTCATGACTGACCCCCTTTCTCCGATTTCGGAATCCGTTCAATTTGTGGGCGCGGACCTAGGGACAGTGCTGCTCGTTTCTCCCTTTTACCGACCTATGATTGGCGGCGTAGTTGAGGTCGCGGATCGACTCTTGCGGATGTTGAATGGGCTGGGAATAGATACTCATCTATTAGTCACTGGATTCGATGGTCCATACAGAAAAGTTGTGCCTGACAGACAGGTTTTCAGGGTGTGGAGATTGCCGGTACCTTCCTCCATTTTTCATGAGGTAGGGGTTCGGAGCATCGTGGGGACTCTCAGGCGCGGAGTGCCGTTGCTGTGGATATTGTGGCGTTTTATTCGTCAAAAGGATATCCGGACGGTGGTCTTAGTTTATCCCATTGATAGTGCTTGGGCATTTTTATTTCTGAGCAGGATTCTTCGATTGCGGCTCGTTGCGTCGCTGCATGGAACTGATGTGTGGCGTGATGAAAAATGGTCGTCGCTCTACCGGTGGCTGATCAGAAGCGTCTTGCGACAGGCGAACGCAATTACGGTTCCCGCCATTCATCTCGCAGTGAAAGCGAGAGAGATAGCCGGAGATCCTGCACTCACCGTTCGACTAATACCGAATTGTGTGGATACGAACTACTTTGTGCCTAATCCATGCAAAACGAGGCACGAAGGGGCTCCATTCACATTGCTTCATGTATCAAACTTCGCACCGAAAAAAAGAGTGTTAGATATCCTGAAAGCGTTCTCTCTTGTGACGGTACAGCACAGTTGTCGATTGCTTCTCGTTGGGTCTGGGTTCGAATACGAAAGGGCAAGGATCTATGCGGTAGCCCTAGGGGTAGATAGTACAGTCACGTTTTGTGATAAACAAAGTGAAATCAGATCTTTCCTTTGGGAGGCGGACCTATTTGTGATGGCGTCAGATGAGGAGAGCGGCCCAATTGTCTTGCTGGAGGCCATGGCTTGCGGGCTCCCCTTTGTTTCGACAGGGTGGGGCATTGCCGCTACCCTGCCTTCCGGCGAATGTGGCATTCTGGTGCCCAACCGTTCGCCCGAGGATCTAGCGAAGGCTATCGTGAGCTTGATGAAGGATCCAGAAAGACGAGAGAGAATGGGGAGATACGGAAGAAAGTGGGCAGAGTCTAACTTCAATGAAGCCCTATATCTCCAACGTCACCTGGAAGTACTTGACCTCCCCCCGATTGTTACACAAAAGCCAACGAAGTTGACGCCTGTGCTGCCGAGGACCGGTATTGATAGTGTAAGATGAACTCCGCCGGTGTCACATCCCCAATCGCGCTCTGTTGTAAGCTCCCCCCAAACTGAGACGGTTCAGAAGGAGAAAGTTCTGGCACAATAGTCACCCCAGCCAGAGTGTTATTACAACAGTTTCGGCTTTTTTTAAGGAGCAATGACGAGGTATAGCCTTATTCTACTCGCCGTTCTGGTCGTGGCGATTGGCTGCGAACAAAGCAGCACGCCCAGTGCACCCAGCACGCCACCCGCTCCCAGCACAAGAGTCTACACCACTAATTTTCCCCTGACTGAGAACCCCCTCTCTGAGGGTGGGAATTGGATCAATGGCCTTGCCGTGGGCTTTAATTCGTCGAACGTCCAAACGACGCCAGGATTAGCCTTTGCCTCCCGTGCGAACGTGGCATTTTCATACAATGATTCCATTGCGATTGTCACAGGGACATGGGCGAACGATCAAAGCGCACAAGCGACGGCGTTTAGCCAAAACCCTGAGAACGGGGCTGACCGTGAAGTCGAGCTCTTGCTGCGGTTCAACATGTCGGCGAATTCAACGACAGGCTATGAGTTCTCGTTCAACATCGGAGACGGACTCGATCAATTGATGATCGTGCAAGGGTTAGGGCCACTCGGCTCCTTCAAGATCATCGGGCGGTTCACGGGCAGCTCGGTACACATCAACTCCGGCGACGTAGTCAAGGCGACCGCGATCGGGAATGTCCTGACTGCATACATCAACGGCGTGCAGGTCGCCCAGATCACGGATACGCTCTATGCGTCAGGGCATCCCGGCATCGGCTTTTACTTGACCAAGAACGTCAAGACCTTGGTATCGGATTTTGGCTGGTCGACGTTCACAGCGACGGACGGAATTCGGCACTGACTCCTGCCCCTGCATCTGGATCGCTCGTCGGGGCGGGCACAGGCCTGATCCCAGGCTTGATAATCTCAAGGACGTAACACGATGAACTATTTAACAAGTTTTCCCGCAACCGAGAATCCTCTCTTTGAGGGTGGGCATTGGTTCGACGACCTTGCCGTGGGCTTGGATTGGTCGAATGTTCAAATGACGCGAGGGGTTTGCATTCGGGACGCAGACCGGCCTCTACGATAGGGAGGAGCCATGGATGTGCTCCGGCGCTCATTGCGGAGTGTCCTTCCGAGCGCCGCCCCCTCTATCGCAGAAGAGCTTGACCTCTATTATCTTGTTGTTTATAGTAACCATCCCCCGTAACTGACATGTATCTTTCCAGCATACATAGTACTGTATGCACGGCAATGTCATGTTACTCGTCCTTTATGCTGCCGTGCGCGGGGTGGCGGGAAGTAGTTTCTTTTGGAAATAGCATTGAATTAAGAAGCGGCGCCTCAATACTCGATTGACCGAGAGGGAAGATAAGAATCATGGCTTCAGGGTTACTTTTCGTCAGACCCAAGCGGGAAAGGCAAGTTCGTAAGGTCGCCACGTTTCTGGGGCACTGTACGCTGGTATTCGTATTGGTTGCTTGCGGAGCGAGCGGTGGCAGTACCAACGGTGGAGGCGCAGGCACGCCGCCTTCAGGTGCTTCAACAACCGTCACTTCCATTTCGCTGACACCATCGGCCGCTACTATTCAGGCGGGTCAGACCCACCAGTTAACGGCCACGGCCATGGATGCGAATGGCAATGTAGTGCCCAATGTGACCATCACGTGGACGTCCAACAACCCGCCGGTTGCGAGTGTGAGTAGTAACGGGATCGCCACGGGCCTCCTCCCGGGCTCTACGATAATCGGAGCGGCCGTCGGCTCGGTGAGCAATGTTATGCCGCTGACGGTGACCCCGTCGCCCGTCACGTCGATTGCGATTACGCCGCCGGCCGCGTCCATCCAGGCTGGTCAGACCCGGCAGTTTACGGCCACGGCCACAGATGCAAATGGCAATGTGGTGCCCAAAGTGACCTTCACGTGGACGTCCAGCACCCAGGGTGTCGCAACGATCGCGACTAGCGGCCTTGCCTTAGGCGTCTCTCCGGGCGCCACGACGATCTGGGCAACCATTGGGTCAGTGAACAGTAATCCAGCCACGTTCACGGTGACCCCGTCACCGGTCACGTCTATTTCGGTTACACCACCGGCCCCGTCCATCCAGGTGAATCAGACTCAGCTGTTTACGGCTACCGCCAGGGATGCGAATGGCAATGTGGTGCCCAATGTGACCTTCACGTGGACGTCCAGCAACCAAGCGGTCGCGAATGTTTCGATGAATGGCGGGCTCGCCACAGGCGTCTCTGCGGGCTCGACGACGATCACAGCGACCATTGGGTCGGTGAGCAGTCCTGCAAGCACATTGACCGTAACGCCGCCAACTGTCAGTTCCATTACGCTCACACCACCGGCCGCGTCCATCCCGGCGGGTCAGACTCAGCAGTTTACGGCCACGGCGAAGGATATCAATGGCAATACGATTTCCGGGGTGAGCTTCACGTGGACGTCAAGCAACCAGGCGGTGGCGAGCATTGATGGCACTGGCTTCGCAACAGCAGGACTATCAGGTGGAACGACGATGATTACCGCGTCCGTGGGAGGTGTCACAAGTCCTGGAGTTCAACTAACGGTGACAACTGGTGGCGGCGGTGGCGGAAGAGTCTACTCCACCAATTTCCCCCTAACTGAGAACCCCCTCTCTGAGGGTGGGAATTGGATCGACGGCCTTGCCGTGGGTTTGAACGGGTCGAATGTCCAAACGACGCCAGGATTAGCCTTTGCCTCTCATGCAAATGCGGGCTACGATGATTCCATTGCGATTGTCACAGGGACATGGGGGAACGATCAACAAGCGCAGGCTACCGCGTTCACGCAAAACACCGAGAACGGGGCTGACCGCGAAGTAGAGCTATTGCTTCGGTTCAACATCTCGGCGAATTCAACGACCGGCTATGAGTTTTCGTTCAACATCGGAGACGGACTTGATCAATTGATGATCGTGCAAGGGTTGGGCCCGATCGGCTCGTTCAATATCATCTTTCAACAGACAGGAAGCCAGTACCACGTCAACAACGGAGATGTGGTCAAAGCCACTGCGGTCGGCAATGTCCTCACCGCCTACATCAACGGCGTCCAGGTGGCGCAGGTGACGGATAATCTCTACTCATCCGGCAGTCCAGGAATCGGCTTCTTTCTGGGGTCTGGCGTGTTCACCACGAAAATCAACGATTTTGGCTGGTCGTCGTTCTCAGCGACGGACGGAAATGGGCCCTGACCCAAGGTCAAAAGGCCCCGCTGGCTGAAGAATTTGTTTCGATGGCGAAAATGCACCCTTTTGTATCAAGCCTCGCATGATCTTTTGTCTATGTCGGTAGTCCCGCAACCGATTTACCCGGCCAACGAAATCCTACACAACCAACACCCTGAGCGCATCCGCCTCAGCAGCATCGACTGCCCTGAGAAAGGTCAAGCCTTCGGCAAACGAGCGAAGCAAGCCACGTCTGAACTTGTGTTCGGTAGAGACGTAACACTCCAGACACAGGGTCATGACAAGTACGGGCGCACCATCGCCGATGTGACCCTGCCGGATGGTGCCCACGTCAATCACACGCTGGTCAAAGACGGCTGGTGTTGGTGGTATCGGAAGTATGCGCCGGGAGATACGGTACTCGAAGGGTTGGAGAAAGAAGCACGGGAGGCCAAGAAAGGATTGTGGGTTGATCCAGCTCCGATTCTGCCAGGGGTCTATAGGAAAGCAAGACGAGGGCAATCACTCGATTTGTCACTTGGTGGCACAAACACTCCCGGCTGGTCAGCGGTGTTCCCTTCGCGTCACGCACCACGTGTCATGCCCCATGTCCGAGGAGAGCGCCGCGAGAATAAATCTTCAGGCATTTTTCAACATCCTGCCAGTGCCATGAGGGCGAAGGCAACCCGCTTTAGCTGCCATTGGTGAGAGATTCATCCAACACTGGACGCAGCCAGTCTGCTTAAGTCTCGTCAAGGGTGGCCAAAGGTCGGTCCAATCCCTTGAGCCATTGTCCGGTCACCTGCTGAATGAAGAACGGACCTAGGTGTGTGTGGTGAGAGATCCTGATCAATCGGCACAACCTAATAATAGGCTAGCCCATTACTGCGTCACCGACTCGTACGGAATCAACTTGCCGGGGTCGGTATCCGGCTGATAAAGCCATGCTTTGCGACTTCCGTGATAGTAATTGATCAACTCGCGGTTTTTTGCTTGTCCCATATCTCCAGCCCAAACAATCTGCGACGCGTCAATGTCCGCGCTATTAAAGACGCATTCGTCCATCCTGTCATAGTGGTCTGCGGAGTACTGAACCAAAATCAAATGTCGCCCGCCCTGCTTCATCGCCTCTCCAGTGGCGATCATCCTCGGGGACATGAAGTTGGCATCCCTGGTTTGCCAAGGCTGCCACTGCTCTGATGTCCTTCCCTGCATGCACAAAAGGGTCGCGAGGGCTAGCACGAGAACGGGCCCATACCCTCTGCCGATTACTCTCAGCAACCTGAGCCCATAAACCATCAAAAGCGGCAACAAGCCCACGCTCCCAGCGATGTAATGAGGAAATTTGGCGTACACGAGGAAGAGACCGCACCACACGACCAAATATATGGCCGCCGCTGACCATAGCCGATAACTAGCGGACAGAAGAATTCCAAGAAACGTGGGGAAGAGAAGTAGTAGCGAAAAATAGAACATAAAGACGTCATTTATCTTGGTGAGATTGACGAGCAGATTCGATCTGACCTTTCGAAAACTCTCTAAGTCGTATCTCCAAGTATTCTCCAGACTGATATGTCGGTAAACTGGAGGCTGTCGCTCGGAGAAAATAATGAGGGGCGGGGCGATCCTGTAGTCACGGAAATACACAGCGTAGGGCATAAGTAACGCATTCCCGGTGACTCGATAGTTGTAATAACCATCCAGCAACCCACCTGCACCACAAACCAGGATGAAGGGAATGAGACATCGAAGCGAAAGCAATTGTCTTAGGCTTTGTTGGTGCCGCATCCGCCAAAATATCAGAGCCAACAAAGCAGCCGCACTCATCACCAAACCCTCATAAGGTCGTGTGTTTGCCAGTAGCACAAGGCCGATCGCCGCCAGAACGACATTCTTCGATTTCACTCGCCCACGTGCTAGCCGTGGGAGAGCGCCTAAAACTAGACAGCCTCCAATAGCGGCAACGGTTCCTCCCCAGTAAGAATTCATCCAGTAGCCTAGAACCGAAATTCTCACCAGCGTGAGTGCGGTACCTAGAACCGCATAAACTGGAGGTACCCAATTCTGAAGCATCCAGCACAGACAAGCAGCGAAGAGTCCATAGCTAATCCAGACGCCAAACCACGGGTCTCCCAGTAACTTCCATCCCAACGCCAAGAATAGTGCCTGACCCGGAGGGTACATGGTCATGTACGTTGGGCGCATGAGTTCATGAAGCGTTTCGAAGTGCTCCCACAGAGGGTGCGACACGTTAGTCAGGCGACCGGAAACAAATGTCTCCGCACCTAGCAAATGGCTGAACTCATCGGCCACGTAAGGCTTGGGCATAGGAATCCACGGCAGAAGCGCGATCCGGATTGTCATCACTGTCGCCATCGCCAGCAAACACATGGCGGTCTTGTGGCGAGAAATTCGCGCCAAGTAGGCGAAGGCTTGGTTCGCATAAACCAACACCAACGGTGGACGTGCTGTCATCATCAACTGCTTCATGGTCACGTTAACAGGATCTCTTTGACATGGTCACGGTCGAGTAGGTAGGCGATTCAGCTTCCCCCTCACAGATCCGGATGTCCGGGGTTTCCCGTACCCGGTTCCTCCTGAGGGCGGTGAGACGCACTATACATCTTGCTGTGCCCAGGATCCCCAAAGAAGTTTCTTCAAGACAGCTATTCCAAAGGCGGTAAATAAGATTAGGAGCTTGTCTAGAATAGTCTAGCCGTTGAGGCTGCGTCTATGAGCAAGCGTCTCATTGCTCGAAGCAAGTTATCGAACCGCCAGTTGAATCAACTCGTTGACCTCTTCGCTCTGGAGGCTCCCACCGTGAAGGCCGCTCGGGTGCTCCGGATCAACCGCCACAGTGCAGAACGGGTGTATCAGATCATCCATCGGCACCTGGCGTGGGAGTGTGAAAGTCGCTCTCCTCTGCGGGGTGAGGTCGAAGCCGACGAGTCCTACTTCGGCGGTCACCGGAAGGGGCTCCGAGGCCGGGGCGCCGCCGGCAAAGTGACCCTCTTCGGGCTCCTGAAGCGGCGGAGCAAGGTCTACACCCGCCCGGTCCCCAATGTCACACGGGGGACGCTTCGTACGGTGATCTGCCAGAAGGTCCCCAAGGGCAGCACGATCTACTCGGACCAATTCTCCAGCTACGATGGTCTGATCACCGAGGGCTACCGGCAATACCGCATCAACCATGGGGAAAACACTTCGCGAACAGTCGCCGGCGACATAGTCAACGGGATCGAGAATTTCTGGGGGGATGCCAAGACCAAATTGAAGCGCTACTACGGGATTCCGTGCACCCGGTTCTTGCTGTACCTGAAGGAGATGGAATTTCGTTTCAATCGCCGACATGAGGACTTACCGATCCTAATCAGGCGAATCTTGAAAACAGTGAAACCTGTTCTAGACCAGCGAATCGATAGCTGCCACATAACCTGTAGTGTTCCCCATTTGTCAAGCGGCCACCAACTGAGTGCTGTGGCTGGGAGCACCACAAATCGCCTTTACCCCCCCCCTTAAGGTGGAACCAATTGTCACAGTTTTCCCTGGATTTCCTGGCTCTTTTAATCCAAAGTTCATATCATGTCTTGAGCTACCAGAATAGGTCTAATACTTTTCGCGAAAACCGACCGATGTGGTTTGATTCTGCTGAATGATAGAGGGAGGCGAAATTGGTAAACGGGAAACGCATCGGAGTCATAATGCCGGCCTACAACGCGGCGAAGACGCTCGAGAAGACTGTCGCGGAGTTCCCTGATATCGTCGATCTGAAGATATTGGTGGACGATGGGAGCACCGATGAGACCGTACAGATTGCCAATAAGCTCGGGTTGCAGGTCTTCATTCACGAGAAGAACTATGGATATGGCAGGAATCAGCAGACCTGTTACCGTGAGGCGTTAGCCGCAGGGGTAGATATCGCAGTGATGGTTCACCCGGATTATCAATACACACCTCTGTTGGTGACGGCAATGGCCAGCATGATTGCTTATGGGGTCTACGATGTTGTTTTGGGTTCTCGCATCTTAGGAGGCCAAGCACGCAAGGGCGGAATGCCTTTATATAAGTATGTTGCCAACCGATCTCTCACTGCATTTCAAAACGCTTTGACGGGAGCAAAATTATCCGAGTATCACAGCGGTTACAGAGCATTCAGTAGGGACGTCCTAATCAATCTTCCACTTCTCGAAAATTCGGACGATTTTGTTTTTGATAACGAAATGCTTGCCCAATGTATTGTCTTCGGCTACAGAATCGGCGAAGTTTCCTGCCCAACAAAGTATTTTAAGGAGGCATCTTCAATCAATTTTCCTCGAAGCGTGAAGTATGGATTGGGAGTTGTGAGTACGACCCTTAAGTGTTGGTTGCAAAGAATGGGTATTGTCCATTATCGGCTATTTAGCCGTGCTGGGCGAAAACTACTTCTGGATTACTACTGCGCCTTCCCATCATCTCGCGACGAGAGGAATCCTATAACGGGAACAAGCCAGCTCTAGAATCCATGAGATTTATTTTCGCACCGATAGTCCGATCGAATTCTAATATCAAAGCGCCCTCCCGTGTATATCACCCCGAGGTTTCACACGAGCATCGCACGAAGCTCCTCGGCTACAACGAGGTACTATAGGTTCGAGCCTCTAGCCAGGTCTGGCACATCGGGTCACAGCCACTCGTTCGCGGTATAGTTCCTGTACCCGTAGTCACTGTTCACGCCAGTAGCCCCCTGCAAGTAGAACCCCATCCCGGGATTGCCGTCTGTCCATGTAGTGGCTTGCAGAGTGGTTTATCATGAGGTAGTTCTACTTAAATTTGATCCGATAATGGCCTAGAGTTTGCCGAACATGTGGCCCACGTTCGGGTCTCTGGTCAAGCCCATGTAGGGCTGGTCAGACTTAGTCCCCCGTTCTCCCCCCTAAAGGTCCCCCCTCCTTTCTCCGTAAGAGGAATAGCGCAGCGGCCGGATCTTCACTATTCTCTCCTTAGTGAAGAGTGTTCCGCAAACGTGCAGCACTCTTGGCCGAAAACCAATGTACCACCTGGCCGGGGGGTTATAAATATGGGTCCTGTCGCCTCTTCACCGACTCCGCAACTCCAACTTATTACGATCGAGAGTCACAAAGAGGATTCCTACGGTTCATGCAAGGTTCACGCTCCCGTGAATCTGTCACCCACAAAGCGCCACAAGTATCGCATGATCGCCCTCGCGTCGGTACATGCCTACATCGCGTTCCATCTGATTTCCTGGCATGTCTTCGACATTAAGATTTGGGGCAAGACCGCGATGATGGGGGTGCCCTCTCTCGCCAACGGGACCATTAACGCGGCCTCAATTATGGTGATCCTCATTTTAGGCTCCATCATGATTTGGGGGCGTGGGTTTTGTGGCTGGGTCTGCCACATGCGGGGCGCGATCGAATTCGCCGACTGGATCTTGCGAAAGCTCAAAGTGCGTCAATACCTCAACTTGCGCGAGAAAAATGTGCTGGTCAATACGCCCCATCGCTGGCTCTTGAGGATCGGAGCGCTGTTTGTGCTCCTGTTGCCCGTCATCATTCTGATTCACAATGTCGGATTCTCTCCCAAGGTCAACGTGATGGCGCCGGCGCCGCTCGCTGATAACCCCGGCTACGGAGGCAAAGCCTTCGCGGAGACCGCCTTCTTCAATTTTGACATCAAGCCCACGTGGAATGATTACTTGCTGGCGTTCGGGTTAGCGGTGTTTATCCAATTTACCATGAGCATCGTGCTCAACTTGCGCTACGGGCAAGGCGCCTTTTGCCGGATCCTCTGCCCCTATGCCCCGATGATGGTCCCGCTCATGAACATCTCTCCGGTACAGAAAAAAATCACACGCGTGGCGCAGTGTACCGGTTGCCGCGACTGCAGTAATGCCTGCCCGCAGGGCATCGATGTCAGTAGAGAGATCTTCCACTTTGACGGGAAGGTGATTAACACCGAGTGCATCAAGTGCTACGCCTGCATCGATGCCTGCGATGATCATGTCCTGAAAGATACGTCGGCGCCCGGGGTGCCCCAAACGGATCGGCTGAAACCCTATGAGAAACGTCCCTGGCAACAGGAGTTGGTCCGCAAAGATGGCCTGCTGACGAACGCCAGGCATATGCAGGTCTTCGAGCCACTGGGCCCGGTGGCTGATTTCACGTCCATCATCGTGGCCTTGATTTGCGGCGGGATCACGTCCCGGTTCGGGGGATTCTGGTTTTACCCCGGCGCCATCATCTCTTTCATTGTGTTTCGGGAGTGTTGCTTGTACGTGAAGAGGAGGTCGTCCGGACCGAAAGAGACCACATCACCTACACCCGTTCAGTTGATAAGGAGGGACGCGTGAGCACATCCACACGAGTGAAAGATTATTACAGCCTGGTCGAAGAGTTGATGCTGTATGTGAAGGAGAGCCAATCCTATTGGCTGGCCCCGCTCATTTTCGTCCTGTTGATGTTGAGTGCGCTCACTTTTTTCCTCGAAGGCAGCGTCCTCGCCCCTGCGATCTATTCCGTTTTTTAGTGATGGAGTGCACGCGGCTGCTTGCATAGGGTAGGCGCGTGCGTCCTGTTTTACCGGCCTCCCTAATAAGTCCGGACACCGAGTGGACTTCTCCCTCACGATCCTCTACTTTCTCGCAAGCTCCTCCAAATCTGATATGGTTCACAAGGGGAAGTGAGGTTAGTTGCGGGATAGGTCAAGCAGGGGCAGGAGTCATAAATGGCAAGTCGTGTCGGGAGACTCTATCACTATATTGGAACATTCCTCCTCACCTCGATAATAATTGTCGTGTCGGGCCACTATGTACTAGAGCTGCGTGAGCACCTTTACCGTACTGAGAAAGTAGATCCGCGCTCCCTGGCCATTGATACTCGCGCATATAAGGCTCTGTATGCGAACAACCCCGAACGGGAAGAGATTTTTGAGTATGTCCTACAAGATCGTACCCATTTCGAACCGTACATTCATTTTGAAAGGTACCCAATAGATACGAAGCACGTGCATGTGGATCAAGAGGGAGTCAGGAAAACCGTCAAGAGTCCGAAAGTAAATGCAAAGAAGGTCTTTGTGATGGGTGGCTCAACTGTTTGGGGCACCGGCGCATCCGATGGCATGACGATACCGTCGTTTCTGCAACATTCCTTAGGTGTGGAGTACGACGTCTATAATTTTGGCGAGACCGGGTACGTATCGACACAAGAGCTTAATCGATTGTTAAAGAAGTTGGCTGATGGTGACATTCCAGACTATGTCATCTTTTATGATGGCAACAATGATGGATACGCCGGAGCATACTCTCCCGCCGTCCCTCGAGACCCTCAAAATCTTCGACAAGAAGCTGAGGCACAAGAGAAAGCGGAAAACGATGTCGCCTATCGTATTGTCCACGAGTGGTTTGAGCCATCTAACTATGCCAAATTGCTGTGGCGTCTAAAGGAGCGAAGAGTAAGGCATTGGGATGCGAGCATCGCAGATAGGGAGGCGATGCGAGCGAAGAGGGTGGTGGGTTATTACGATGCCCACGTTCGACAAGTAAAGGCGTTGGCAAAGGAGTACGGATTCAAGGCCTATTTCTTTTGGCAGGCGAATATGTTTAATCCGTTAAGAAAGCCGGTATCCTACGAGAAGGAAATCCTAGAAACCGCTTCGCCGGTTTTTGTCGAGTCCCAACGACAAGTCTATTATGAAGCCAAGAAAGCATTTGAGGGTAGGGGAAGCGAAGGAATGTACTTTATTGCCGACATATTTAACGATCTATCTGAACCAGTTTTCCTGGACTGGTCTCATACCTCGATGGAGGGGAACAAGATAGTTGCCGATAAAATGTTCGACAGCATGAAGCAGGAAATGAGAAGATAAGCGGGTTGGTCCAATCCGACCTTCCCCCAATTCCATGGACACCTCATTATGGCACAGCCGACCCCTCGGGCTTATATCCCGTTTGGTGTTAAAAGGAAGCCCGGGGCAATTCTGTCAGAGAAAGCCAAATAGATGTATTATGGTTTTTAGTGATCTGCCCCACTTAAGGTTTGGATAGGTAGCGTAGTCAGGTGGGTGCAGGAAACCCACCTGAAAGTATTCAAACCCCATTGTAGAAGAAGAGAGCCGAGGCCCTCTCAACAGAGTCACGAGGGAGTGCACCTGGCTGTCCCTTGAGAACCGGAGACTCAAAGAGGGCTGAATTCTCTGCAGAATGAAATGAATGGTTGCCAATCTTCAACAAACTGTCCAAAAAATAAGTGGGGCAGTACAGCGTTCTAAATGGAGGCGAGTATGCGCCGTGCCCTAGCTGCACTCCTGCCGAAGCCAGTCAAGTCCTTCGTCCGTAACAGGTGGCTCAACCCAATCCAACGACGAGTGGCGGATTATCGACTGAGTCAAGTTATCCACCAGATGCGTGCGGCCGACCGAATCGACCGGCCGCTGATTGACTCAATCCGGCGCGCCTGGGGCAATGAGGGATTTTCTGCAGATGCGGCCTACATTGAGCACATGGTCGAACACGTGGTCAGCTGCAAGGGTCAGATTCTGGAATGCGGCAGTGGTGTGACGACAGTGGTATTGGGGGTACTGGCAGAAAAACATAACCTTTCGGTCTGGAGTCTTGAACAGGATGCCGAATGGACTGATTTTGTTGTACGGCGGCTCCGCGCAAACAACCTTAGTGCGGTGCGGGTCGCGCATGCGCCTCTCCAGGTGAGGAACGGCTATGTTTGGTACGATATAAAATTGCTTGAACTTCCGTTGTCATTTGACTTGGTTCTCTGTGACGGCCCAGCCGTGGCTGAGCACTGGGGTGTTCCTGGGGCGCAATGGCGCTTCGGGGTGCTTCCGTCGTTATCTGAACGTGGAATTCTGGTACGGAAGATTCTGCTCGATGACGCTACTGAGCCGCGAGCGGCGAATCTGTTACGGCGTTGGAATGATGAATTTGGGATGGTCCATCGGATGCTGAATACAAAAGAGGGCGACATCGCGGTAGTTACTCCTGCTGCGTAGGCAGTCAGTCAATTGTGGTCACGTGTATTGATGTGGGTACTAATCTGTTCCAAACGTCGACACTTATCTGGTCCATCGCACACGGCCAACGACCCGTATCCACGGCAATTCCAACACAATGGAGATGTGATTGAGTGCGAATTTCTTCCAGAATTGTGGGCCTTCATGAGAGAATAAAACAAGTGTTGGCTGCTTCATCTAGACCTTGTTGTAAGTTAGTTGCTTCGGGACAAGAATGGCGCAAATGACGCAATGATCAAACCGGACGAAATCGTGTCGGCTGGGCAACAGCTAGGCAAGACGAGCGCGAGTTCTTCCCGCGCACTGGATCGCTCGCTGGTGCACGGCATGGCTTGGACGGGCATCACGAAGTGGTCTGGACAGCTCCTGACGTGGGTCGCAACCGTCTTGGTGGCCAGAATCCTGATGCCGGCAGACTACGGCATTGTGGCCATGGCGACCGCCTTTACGGGCATTGTTGGGATGATCTCGGAGTTCGGTGTGGGCAGCGCCGTCCTCAACTTCAGAGACCTTGGTCCTGACAAGATCACTCAGCTAAACGGGATATCTCTCGCGTTTGGGCTCGGAGGATTTATTCTATCGTGCATCGCCGCAGTCCCGTTAAGTTGGTTTTTCAAAACAGACGAACTGACCTTGGTTATTATCGTGTCGGCTTTGGGATTTATTCTGTTGGGCTTGAAATCGGTACCCTATGGGACTCTTCAAAAGGAAATGCGATTCAAATTCTTGGGGCTCGTGGAGGGACTTCAAATGCTGATCCAGGCCATCAGCGTCGTGGGGTTTGCCCTGCTCGGCTTCTCATATTGGACACTCGTCTTGGGAAATCTTGTAGGAACAGTGATTGCTACGGCCTGTCTTGTGGGCGTCAGACCTCATGGGTTTGCGATTCCACGGCTCAATCAACTCCGCGACGTTCTTTCGTATAGTTGGGACGTCGTCGGGTCACGGATGCTCTGGTATTTGTACACGGTCTCTGACTCCTTCATTGTGGGGCGGCTGCTCGGATCAGCAGCCTTGGGCGCTTACTCCTTCGGTTCTTCGCTGGCGAACGTGGCGGTTGAAAAAGTCGCCGGCATGTCGTCTCAGGTGACCACCTCGCTTTTTGGGGCTGTGCAGCATGATCACGCTGCGCTCCGACGCTATGTGCTGATTTTGACTGAAGGCTTTGCGGTTGTGTCGTTCCCACTCACGATTGGGCTTGCGCTCGTCTCGGAGCAGTTGGTCTGGGTGGTGTTCGGCGAGAAATGGCTTCCCATGGTTGCCCCATTGCAGATACTGGCACTCTCGGCCTCCTACCGTTCGGTCGCGAGTATTCCACCCCAAGTGCTGTTTGCCATCAAAGATTCTCGTCCCTGCTTGTGGAACAGTGCTATCTGCGTGGCCATTCTCCCGCTAGCCTTCCTGGTGGGCAGTCAGTGGGGGACTGTCGGGATCGCGATGGTCTGGGCCCTCGTGCATCCGCCACTCAACTATAGATTGAGCGCGTACGTCTTTCGCTCAATCGGCCTGTCGCACGGCGATTATTGGAGATCATTCATTCCCGCGGCGGTTGCCACCCTGGCGATGGGGATTGTGGTGGTCGGCTTAAGATACGGTCTGTCCTCTCACTGGTCATTGCCGGTTCGGCTGGCGACGGAAGTCTGTCTGGGGGGCATAGTCTATACTACGATTGCGCAGCTGTTTTATCGGGCCCATCTGCAGAAATTCATTTTGCTGATTCGAGGCCAGCGCAGCGTTGAATAGGCATGCAGCCGCGGACAGTTGTGTGTGGCGTCTCGATCGTCACTGCGGCATGGAATGGGGCTCCGCGTCTGGCAGCGCGAATTGAAAATTGTCTCAGGCAGGAATATCCTTTTGATCAGCTGGAAATTATTGTAGTGTCGGATGGATCGCCTGATCACAAGGAATCGGTCGTCCGCGGGTGTGACTCCAGCGTCGTGAGCTGAGCGGCGCTTACCGCTCGACAAGGTAAAGCTTGTCGTACTGAACGAAGATGTCGCGCACGCCACAGGAGGCATTATCGTCTTTGCAGATACCGGGCAGCAGTTCAGTCTCACGGCCATTGTCGACTTGATGGAGAATTTTGCAGCCCCTCTGTCGAGGCCGTGAGCGGCGAGTTGATCCTCGAGTCAGACCCAGAGAATACAGCTGCCGAAGGCGTGGGTACATCTCTCCTCCTTAAGTCGCTCGCATGGATAACCTCACCAGATGAATCAAGCCACAGTTATAAAAGTTGAGACCCCGATCGAAGAAACTGCATGGGATCGCTATGTGAGCGAACACCCGCTTTCATCGGCATACCATCAGATGGCCTGGCGGAAGGTCATTGTCACGTGCTTTGGACATCGGACATTTTATTACATGGTCAGGGACGCAGGGGGAGATGTTAGAGGTGTTCTTCCCTTGGTCTTTCTTGCGAGCCGAATTTTGGGAAGATTTCTCGTCTCTATTCCATATTTTAATTATGGAGGTCTTATCGCAGACACTCCCGAGGCTGCGACGGTATTGCTCAATGCGGCCGAGGGCTGTGCTCGGCAATTGCAGGCGGCTCATATTGAGTTGCGTCATGTTGCCGGCACGGAACTGCCGTGGCCTAAAAAAGACCATAAAGTCTCAATGCGGCTGGACTTACCGCAGCGCTTTGACGATCTCATGAAGAGTTTTACACCGAAATTGCGCAGCCAGGTTCGACGGGGCGAAAAGGAGGGGATGATCGTTCGGACAGGAGGCATTGAGCTCCTGGATGATTTTTATGAGGTCTTTTCCAGAAACATGAGAGACCTTGGCACGCCGGTGTACGGGAAAAACTTTTTCGGTGAGATCTTGCGCACGTTTCCCAAAGAGGCAAGGCTTTGCTGTGTCTATCTTCAGGAGCAAGTCCTCGCCGGAGGTTTCCTCTACGGATTTAGGCATACGCTGGAGATTCCTTGGGCCTCCTCCGATCGCCGCTTTGGTCGGATGGCTCCCAATATGATGCTCTACGGAGCGGTGCTCAAGTATGCCTGCGAGCAAGGGTATCGAATATTTGATTTCGGGCGCTCCTCGAAAGAGAGTGGTACCTATCGATTTAAGGAACAATGGGGAGCCAAACCAGTCCAACTCCATTGGTATTACTGGCTACAGAATGGGGATCGATTGCCTGAACTTAATCCGCAAAATCCAAAATACCGCCTCGCGATTGAAGTTTGGAAACGAATGCCGCTTGGTCTGACGACACGGATCGGTCCCTACCTCGCGAAATATTTACCATGAAGGTGCAACGCTACCTCCCTCCTACGGCCGCCCCTCTCGGAGTCTTAGATCTCATTCGGGGGGCCGTGGGCCTGCTGCATGGCAACCATGTGAGGCAACAACTGGAAGCGGAAATCAAGAGTTACTTCGGGACTTCCCATGTCTTTTTGGTTACGTCTGGCAAGGCTGCGCTCAGCACGATTTTGCGAGCACTGAAAAGCAATTCGTCCCGCACCACAGTCATCATTCCCGCCTATACCTGCTTCTCGGTTCCGTCCGCAGTATTGAAGGCCGGGCTCAACCTGGCACTCTGCGATGTGAACCCTCGCAGCTTGGATTTCGACCTGTCTCAGTTACAGGACACAATCGGTCCTGACACCCTTGCGGTGGTGGTCCCCCATTTACTGGGAAAGCCTGCCGATATCCAACGGATCCAGGCTATGGCCCATGCCAAGGGCGCGGTGGTGGTGGAAGATGCAGCGCAGGCCATGGGAGGCAAGAACGGCGGACGGTGGCTCGGGACACAAACCGAGGTTGGTTTCTTCAGCTTTGGACGGGGAAAGAATGTGTCGGCTGGGTCCGGCGGGATGATTCTTACGAACAACGACGCGATCGGAGCGGCGGTGCAGCAAGCGTATAGCGAGCTGCCCACCGAATCCCCAACGTCGGCAGTGAAGAATTTTCTGTCGGTGCTAGCCACGAAGTGGCTGCTACATCCCAACCTGTATTGGGTACCGGCCGGCCTGCCGTTTCTTGGGTTGGGAGAAACTATTTTCTATCCTGATTTTCCTCTTTATCGTATGGATGGGATAAGAATGGCCCTTCTTTTATCCTGGAGAACTCGGCTGGAGCGCTCTAATAAGAACCGTGCGGAAGTTGCTCGCCGCATGATTACACAGCTTCCTCTCTCGAGTCGAACAGCAGGAGTGTCCGAATCAGCTCCCTGGCTTCGCTTTCCGGTGTTGATGCCGACATCGGAGGGCAAGCGAGCACTCTGTAAAGTCGCACGGCAAAAGGGACTTGGAATAAGCGGGCTCTATCCCTCACCCATCAGCGAAATCCCGGAGTTGCGAACACGCTTCGCCCAGGTCCGCTATCCCGGTGCCAAAACTCTTGCCGAGCGTCTGGTGACATTACCGACACACTGCTACGTGAGTGATCGGGACATCGAACGCATCTGCGCTGTCTTTTCCACGCTCTGCGACCCGGTTTCTGGCGATCTGAGCCCGGCGGCTTCTCTTCAACCGAAGGGGTAGACGACGCCAGGTTCGCGGAATGTAAGCTCAAAGTAATTCGATATTGGTCCTGGTGGTATGGCACTACACCTTTTCTCAAATGATTTCAATGTGTTCATATAGAATACGAACAGCTTTTTATTCGCCGGAAGCAACCCTTTCACGTATGATGGCATTAAGGGCCGGCAGGTTGGGTTTATGCCCAGGATTGAGGCTGGTGAGCCAATGTTGCGACCATACAACGCGTCGCGTCGAGTGCTGAGTGATTGAGGGGTCTATGAATGAATGGGTGATGATATTTTGGGTTTCGTCGGGTCTGGTAGTCTATGCCTACTTCGGATATCCGCTCGTGTTGTGGGCGCTTTCTCATGTTCGATCTCGCGAAGTACACCGCTCGGACATTACACCGAAAGTCACGTTTATCATCACTGCCTACAATGAAGAGGGGCGGATCAAAGAGAAACTGGACAACACGCTTCTACTGACTTACCCCACCGAGCAACTGGAGGTGATCGTTGCCTCTGATTGCTCCTCAGACCGGACCGATGACATTGTGTCCTCGTACGCGGCGCGTCGGATTCGCTTGATTCGAGCCTCGGCACGAAAAGGCAAGGAAGCAGCCCAGAAGCTGGCTGTGGAAGCAGCCAACGGGGAGGTTTTGGTGTTCTCGGATGTGGCGACCATACTGCCGAAGGATGCCATCGCCAATATCGTCAAGAATTTTAGCGATCCGTCGGTGGGGTGCGTCAGCAGCGTCGATCGATTTATTGCCCAAGATGGGCGGATAAGTGGAGAAGGCGGCTATGTTCGATATGAAATGTACTTGCGCGAATTGGAAACCCGCGTCAATTCTCTTGTTGGGCTGAGTGGATCATTTTTTGCCGCGAGGCGTGCAGTCTGCGAACCCTGGGCTGAAGATTTACAGAGCGACTTTAATACGTTGCTGAATTCGGTGGCGAAAGGGCTGCGCGGAGTATCGGATCCAAATAGCATCGGTTGCTATAAGAACCTCACCAACGAGCAGAAGGAATATCAAAGAAAAGTTAGAACTGTTCTGCGAGGACTCACGGTGCTGGCGCGACGAAGCAGCATGATGAATCCCTTCCGCTACGGACTATTCGCGTGGCAATTGTTCAGCCATAAGTTGTGCCGGTGGCTGGTGCCCTTTGGCCTCATGGCTGCCTTGTTGAGTAATCTCATGCTCGCCACTGCGTCATCCTTCTACGTCAGCGCCTTGTTGCTGCAAGTGTGCTTCTATGGTGTGGCTACGCTTGGAACGTTTTCGGCGCTGGCGCGCCGCTCAATCATCAAACTGGCGGCATTTTTTCTGGTGGTGAACGTTTCAATCCTCAATGCGTGGGTCCGGTTTCTTAGAGGACAGAGAGTTGTGGCATGGGAATCATCGAGACGATAGTGCCTAGAACAGCTTGTATAGCAGAATCACAGAAGTGCACGTGGCCGGACGCGCAATGCTCTTCTCGTAAGGAGTTGAGGAAGAAGGGCATGGGCGTAATACACACTGCATCCTTGTTCATCGTGTATATGACAAAGTATTGCTAAGGAGGTACGGCCATGGAAGTCGGGTTTGATACCATCGGGAATGCGACCGTGATCTGCTATGACAAGAAGCCTATTTTGGTGACGGATCCATGGTTATCAGGGACGGCGTATTTTGGGAGCTGGATGTTGTCCCATGAAATCTCCGAAGAGCAACTCGAAGCGATTCGACAGTGCAAGTACGCATGGATATCCCATGGCCACCCGGATCACCTCTGTGTGGAGTCCCTCAGGCAGCTCAAAGCAGAGCGAATTCTTCTTCCCGACCACTACAAAGGGCGGATAGGCGCTGACCTGCAAGCGCTTGGGTTTCAGGTTCAAGTGCTTCCCAACAGGGCCTGGACCCAGCTGTCGGACAGAATTCGGGTCATGTCCATTGCAGACTACAATCAGGATGCCACGCTCTTGATTGATATCAATGGGCGGTTAGTTGTGGATCTTAACGATGCGGCGGACCGAGGGTGGGGGAATCTGGTCAAAAATATCATTCGCCAATACAAAACGACGTTTCTCTTAAAGCTGGGTGGGTTTGGCGATGCCGATATGATTAATTTCTTCGACGAAGAAGGGAAGCGTATCCTTCCTCGAGCCCATGAAGTGGATACCGTCGGGGCCTCAATGGCAACCGTATCGAAATTGCTCGGGACAAAGTACATCGTCCCGTTTAGCTCGATGCACAAATATCAACGGTCCGACAGCATCTGGGTGAATCCCTACATCACGAAGGTAGAAGATTACTACAAGGGATTCGAGTCGAAGTCGAGTGAAATGTTGCCGGCTTTTATTAGATACGACTGCGAGAAGGATGCCCTCGAGGAAATCAAACCGCGAGAACGTCAAGTACAGATCTATGCTCCCGAAGCGTTCGGAGATGATTGGGCGGTTCTACTTGATGAGGAGGATAGAAAGGCGTTACGTGAGTATTTAGGTCCCATTCAGCATTTGGCGACCTATTTCGACTACATCAACTTTCGAGTCGGCGGGAAGGACAATATAGTGGAGCTGGCCAAATCCAAATTCGGCCGTGGCATCACCTTTGAGGTGCCCAAAAACTCGCTCATGACGGCCGTTCAATATGCCGTGTTCGATGACTTGCTGATCGGGAACTTCATGAAGACTACCTTGCACGGACAATTCGGAGAGGAACGGCTCTATCCGCATTTTACTCCGTACGTGGCCAAGTACTCAGATAATGGAAAGGCGAGAACGCGTGAAGAGCTTGAGGAATACTTTAAGAACTATCGCAAGCAAGCCCCGATCGACTATTTCCGACATCTTGTTGAATCGGGAAGTCGATATGCGGTGATGTCTGCTCTGCGAACGGATTCCACAGCGTATCGGACCATCTCTCGCCTCTATCATTTTGTGAAGGCGATGTGACTGTCTGTGAAACCTGTCTTGTAGTCCTCATAGGGTGTTTCACGATGTCGCGGTAGCTCATGCAGAGGTGTTCCGGTGAAACCATATACAATCCTGCACACAATTGAGAGCGGAGGACCGGGAGGAGCTGAGACCGTGGTGCTCAATCTTGCCACGCGCCTCAATCCGAAACTATTCCGCTCCATTGTCTTGCTCCCTCCTGGGCCCTGGCTAAATCCTCGATTGAAGGAGCAGGGAGTCCAGGTGATCGAAGTGTCATGGAAAGCATGGTGGGACTTGCGTGGACCATGGGCCATGATCAAGGCGGTTCGCGAGCACAAGGTAGATTTGATTCACTCCCATCTCCCGGGACAGAATTTTTATAGCTGCATTGCAGGAGCGGCAACCAGGACCAAAACGTTGGTGACGTATCATGGCCCGGTCGAGCTTGAATGGTCACGAAACCTAAAAGGTCGTCTCAGATTGTGGTTCGTTCGCCGCACGGCAGACGGGATTGTCGTCGTCTGTGATATGGTGAGACGACTACTCATCGAATTGGGGTTCGATCGAGATCGTATTGCTCTTATTTACAACGGGATCGATCCCGCTCCGCATGTGAGTGCTCGAACGCAGTGGTTGCGGCAAGAATTGCGGCTGGGCTCTGAAGAAAAGCTTGTCGGGATGATTGCGAACGTCCGCCAAACGAAGGGATATGACTTCTTTGTTCGGGCAGCCGCTACGGTATGCGGTAATATGCCGAACGTCACTTTTCTTGCTGTCGGAGACGTGAATGAACAATTGGCTGCGCCGATCAAAGTACTCCATCAACAACTATCGTTAGGGGATCGGTTCCGCTTTGTTGGTTTCCGATCTGATGTGGCTGACATACTCAAAGAGCTGGATGTGTTCGTGCTCGCCTCAACGAGCGAGGGGATGCCTTTGTCAATATTGGAAGCCATGGCGGCCGGGAAGCCGGTGGTGGCGACGAAATGTGGAGGCGTTCCAGAAATGGTGGATCATGGGCAAACTGGATGGTTAGTGCCTCCGGGCGATCCGGCTGCGCTCGCCTGGGCTATTGCTGAGTTGCTCAAGGATACGGGGCGTAGTGCGCTTCTCGGTGGAAGGGCCAGAGACAAGTTTTTCAAAGATTTTACATTAGATGGGATGATCGAGCGCTACGAGAAACTCTTTTTGTCATATCTGGAGCCTAGATAACCGTGCAAGTCAGCGCGGGCGCACAAGAGAACCCTCTGCCTGATCAGGGCCGTCTTGCTACCCGTTTCCTCTCCATTCAAAGGAGCTGACCCATGATTGTGGCGAAACGGCTCGCCTTGAGGGTGTTGACCAGTGGTGGAGTCGCCCGCCTGTTTCAGCCCCTAATGGTCGGGCGGGCAACGATTTTCATGCTCCACCGATTTGATTGTCCGGATGTAGGAGTCCACGGGCATAATCTTGCCTTCCTGCGATCGGTACTTCAGTACCTGCGCGACAACCGATATGAGTTGATTTCTATACGGGAGCTGTACGCTCGACTTTCGCAGGGAGCAAAAGTGGTACATAAGGCAGTGGCATTTACTATTGACGACGGATACTTTGATCACGCACACATAGCGGCGCCGATTTTTGCTGAGTACGACTGTCCCGTGACCACCTTCGTCACGACGGGGTTTCTAGACGGACAGCTCTGGTTCTGGTGGGACAAAATCGAATACATTTTCGAGTCCTCCAAGCGTTCGAACCTCACTGTTTCTATGAGTGGAACACAGGTTCAATATGCGATGGGGACGACAGGCGACGCGAAACACAGCCAGAATGCATTCACACAATGGTGCAAGACGCTAAGGGCAGATGAGCGCCAAGGAGCAATTGCGCAATTGGCTATGGCGGCTGAAGTGGAAGTGCCTCATCATCCCCCTCCGCGATACGCTCCCATGTCGTGGGATGCGTTACGGTCAGCCGAAAACAAGGGTATGGAGTTCGGTCCTCATACTGTGACGCATCCCATTCTGACGCAATCTTCTGACGATGATGCGAGGCAGGAAATTTCGCAGTCGTGGGAAAAGCTTTGCAAGGAAGCTCACCAACCGGTGCCGGTTTTCTGTTATCCGAATGGCCAGTGGTCTGATTTTAGTGACCGGGAAATTCGGGCAGTCCGTGCGGCTGGAATGGTAGGGGCCGTGTCAGGGGAACCCGGTTATTTCGACCGTCGCACGCTTCTGCATGACCAGGATGAGAGGTATAAGATCCGGCGTTTTGCATTCCCCGACGATATGGCTGACCTGGTGCAGTACGTCAGTGGTATCGAGCGGGCAAAACAAGCGTTGCGGGGAGAACGGTGAGCCTTCTGGCTGGGCTCTTCAAGATCGTCTCCAGAATCAAGGAGTCGGTGGATCGACAGCGCATTGCGCAACGGTGGGCACGGTACCGCTCCATGGGAATGTACATCGGAACAGACGTGTGGCTACCTGCCTCGACGTGGGTCGATAGCGACTACTGTCACCTGATTTCGATAGGCGATCACTGCGGATTCGGAGAGGAATGTCATATTCTTGCGCATGACGCCCAAATGGACGAGTTTTTGGACGCAGGCCGCGTTGGTCGGGTTGTCATTCATCCATCATGCCATATTGGAGCCAGGACCGTCATTTTGCCAGGGGTAGAGATCGGACCACGGACAATTGTCGGGGCGAATTCAGTGGTCAGCAAAACGCTTCCTCCGGAAACGGTCTGTGCGGGAAGTCCGGCGCGAGTCGTTTGTACTCTGCAAGAATATTTGTCCAAGCATCAAGAGCGCCTCACCAAGCGCCCGACGTTCCCCTATGTCAACCGGATGCCTACTGCGGAGGAACGAACGGCTATGGTGCGTTCGCTGCAGGACACTGATGGGTACGTGGTAGGAGGGCGGTCCGCGGAATTACGAGGCGAGGGGGGAACTCTCCGGACGGAGAAGGATCGATGACTGGTCAGAACTCTCCTCTGATGTCAGGCGCGCGACAGCCCGTTGTGCCATTATTTGAAAAGCCAACTGGAGATCGTCCGGGGACCAGGCGACTCCTTCTCCTCACGTATCATTTTCCGCCAGGAGATGCGACGGGCGCGCTGAGATGGCAAAAGTTATGTGTTCTCGGTTGGGACTATGGCTGGAACCTTGATGTGATCACACTGGATCCGGCAGGGCTGCGTAAAGTTGATTTCGCTCGCCTGGAAGAACTTCCACCAGGTACTCGCGTGTATGGAGCGAACCCAGCCGCCTCCTTTTCTGAGCGGGTGGAGAAGGCCGTCTGGTCTCTCTACCGGTGGAGCAAGATGAAGCTCAGCCGGCGGAAGGACAAGCCTTCTTCGACTCCGCGTGCAACGAGTTCTCCGGCTCCTATGCGGCCACCTGACGAATCCGGATCGATTAACACATCTGGGATCACATGGGAATCCATTCTTCGCTCACCGCGTTCCGGCTGTCGACGATTGGTCTTTTCTTGGATTGAGCATACCCGCCAGGCATCTTGGGCAAGAGCGGCGAGGATCAAAGCGCTGCAATTGCCCTCAGATCGCGAGTATGCTGCCGTGGTGACATGCGGTCCTCCGCACATGGTTCATGAAGCGGGGCGTGTCGTTGCGGTCAAAAGATGCATTCCATTAGTCATCGACATGAGGGATCCGTGGAGCCTCGTTCAGCGTGTGCCGGAGGCTCTTGGTAGTCCACTTTGGATTTCGCTGGCGAGCTATTATGAAAAAAAGGCAATGAAAGCGGCAGTGTTGGTAGTGACGAATACGGAGCCCCACCGTCGGGCTCTTCAAAAACGTTACCCGCAATGCGCCTCTCGGATCATCACGGTCATGAATGGCTACGACGACGAGGCGCTACCTGAATCGCGACACACCGGCAAATTCGTAATTGCCTATGCCGGGGGCATCTATCTCGATAGAGACCCAAGAAATCTGTTCTCAGCCGTCGGCCGGGTGGTGAAGGAGTTGATGCTGAACCCGGACGATCTCATCGTTGAACTCATGGGAGATGTCGAGTCCTATGCAGGTGTGCCGACCATCGAACTGGCCCGCCGCGTTGGCATTGAACCCTATGTGAAGTTGAGCAAGTCTCAACCTCGACAAGCCGCACTTGAATTTATCGCGCGCGCGACGATGCTCGTAAACTTGCCGCAGGATAGCGACATGGCGATCCCCTCAAAAATATTTGAATATATGCAGTTTGATGCCTGGCTGCTGGCCATTGCAGAGCCCGGCAGCGCGGTCGATCTCCTCTTGAGAGAGAGCGGCGCCGATCTCGTGAGGGCTGACGATGTCGAAGGAATGGTGTCCATTCTCAGACGCAGATATGAGGAGTTTCGCAAGGGAGTACGCCCCGGGAAGCTGGCGTCTAATCGGCTCTTCAGCCGACAGGAGCAAGCCCGGATTCTGTTTGAGGCAATCGAATCCTCTTGCAAGGATGAGCAAGGCCGGTACGGAGCCTGATATGGCGGATGTATTGTCTGCACCCCAACGAGCGCTCAAGCAACCCTGGAGAGGCATCGACGCCATTCGGCAGAGAGAACCGCTGGGCTGGGCTATCAATCTTATTCTGGTTTATTTATGTCTAGAGTATATTCGGCCAGCCTATCCGCTTGGAATCCCGATGATCATCTCAATCGTTCTTTTTCTATGGTGGCTAAAACTGAAGGAGAAGATCTGGGTCCCGCAAGTCGTGTACTTTTATCTGTTAATCGCAGTAATCGCCGTAATGGGGCCATTTGCAGTAAATAATTTTTCAGTGTGGATGGGTTTTGAAAGCATGTTTGCGTGGCTGGCTTGTATCTCAATACCCATGTTGCATCTTGCTGACTCGGTGAGAAAACTTCGCGTTCTTATTAATACTTTGATCGGCTTGCATTGCTACTTGGCAGTGCATGCTTTGTTGCATAATGGGTTTGGGCCTGGTGGGTTTGTTGGAGATGAAAACGATGTCGCACTCGCCATAAACGTAATGATACCTGTAGCCTTCTGTTCCGCGCTTAATGCCCAAACAACCCGAGTCAAAGTGCTTTATTGGGCAGCAACGGTTGTTCTTGTAGCAGGTGTAGTCGCGACCAAGTCTCGTGGAGGATTTTTAGGACTGGTGGCAGTCATTGGCTATTGTTTCTTTTTTTCTCCACGGAAAAAAGCCGGCTTATTAATTGGCGGATTACTATGCGCAGCAGGATTTTTTCTGATCCCGGGAAGCTATTGGGAAGAAATGGGAACGATTAACGAAGCTGCGGAGAGTGATATTGGGACGGGGGCCCACCGAAAAAGACTGTGGGGGGTAGCGATGAACATGTTTTTCGCAAATCCCATATTCGGGGTCGGCCTAAACAACTTTCCATGGAATGCGGGAGAATATATGTCCGCAGAATTGATTGAACATGAAGGTAGAAGCTACTCAGGCACAGCTGCACATTCAGTGTATTTTACAATTCTGGCTGAAGTTGGCGCCGCTGGATCGCTGGTAGTTGCTGCGATTGCTTATTATTCAGTGAAAAGTACCAGGGCAATTATAAAAAAAGTTAAAGAGATGGAAGTGTCTCAGAATCTTGTGGCACAAGTCCGACCCACTATTCTAGAAGTCAAAGGTATGGCCTATGGTCTGGGAGGTGGAATGATCGGATATGCTGTTTCAGGCATTTTCTTGACTGCGTTCGTCTATCCACATTTTTGGTATGTGGTGGCTCTAATCGTGGCCGTCGAGAGAGTAACTGGACGGATAGCTGGTGATGCAAGAGATATGAGACCCAAGGAATCCACTAAGGCTTCTAGCTTCGTTTCAGTAGATGGATATCCTAACGGCGTAATGAAACAGGAAATACGATGATATTGTTGATGCTCGGGATTGGGTTAGCTTGCTTGCTTACAGTGTTTATCGGATATCTCTTCGGACTTGTGGCGGTCTATTTTCTTGTTCCGGAAAAGCAATGCTTGCATGTTTCGCCAAGTAAACGATTCGCGATTCTCATTCCTGCGCATAATGAAGAACTCGTTATTGAGACAGCTATTCGAAGCTGGGACCAGGTAACCTATCCCAAAGAGTTCGTGCATCTTCATCTTATTGCGGATAACTGCACCGACCTGACGGTTGAAATTGCGACGAAGATGGGGGTTCGCGTATGGGAACGCCACGATGATGCCAATCGGGGAAAAGGGCAGGCGCTCGCGTGGGCTTTGGACACGATAGATCTGAAGCAGATCGATGCGATCGTAATTGTCGATGCCGACACAATAGTGGACCCTGAATTCTTGAACATCATGAATGATCGCCTTGTTGCTGGCTGCCAAGTCGTTCAAGGATACGACGGCGTGATGAATCCCTACGAAAACGCCATGACTTGCCTCATGGAGATCACGAATGTGATGAAGAATCTCCTATTTAACTACGCCAAGAGTAAGGTGGGTCTATCGGTTCAACTCATGGGAACCGGGATGTGTCTGGACAAGGCCGTGATGAAGCAGGTGGGCTGGAAAGCATTTTCCATCGGGGAAGACGGCGAACAGTTCGCCTACATGGTGAGAGCGGGTATTCATGTTGAATTCGAACCCAGGGCAAAAGTCTTCGCTCAGGAGGCGAGCTCGTTTGGGCAAGCGTATACGCAGCGGGTGCGATGGTCTGCCGGCAGAATGCAACTGAGCGGGTTGGGGTTTCATCTCCTTGGAGAAGGGATCCGACAACGGCGGATCAGTCTCGTTGATGCCGCTATAACATTTCTGCTACCCAATTACGCCATGTTGGCCAACATCGTGATTGCTGCTCTTTTGATCGTGGGTCTATCCGGTGCTTTCCCCGGGAGGACAATCCTGGCTTGGTGGTATGGCGCTCTCTTTCTCTCACTTGTCATCTACTTCGCCATCGGTCTGTTCATGAGCCGGCCATCGAAGAAACTATTGGGGTCGTTGGCATTTGCTCCATTCTTTCTCCTCTGGAAAATCTGTATTGACGTAATTTCGCTGTTCCATTTGAGAGAACGGGAGTGGGTGAGAACTCGCCGGATGACCAAGCAAGAAGAGCAGCTCAAACGAAAACCTTGATGCCGTTATCTCAGCCCGGCCACTTTGGATACACTCCAGAATATGCTGCATCGCTTTTAGGGGTTTCTCCTGGCGCACGTCGTCTATGAACGCACTCGTCGAACGCATTTATAACGCAAGCCCCATTGTTGTGCAGAACGTCCTTCTCTCTGTCTACGGGGGGTATTTGCGGGCCGTGCGATATGGAGGAGTCCATCAAGCCACCCTTCAAGAATTGCTGAGGACGCAGTACGAGACCCCTCAAGAGCTGAAGGCGCTGCAGCAGAAGCGTCTCATTCGCCTCATTCGTCATGCCTATACCACCGTTCCGTTCTATCAAGAGGCGTTCAAGAAGAGGAGCTTGACTCCCGATGATATCCGGAGCCCGGAAGATCTGGTCAAGCTTCCGATGGTGACCAAAGCCGATCTTCGGGCAGACCCCGAACGGTTTCTTTCGTCATCATTTTCCAAAAAGGCGCTGGAATCTATAAAAACCAGTGGGACGACGGGCACTCCGCTCCATCTGTGGTTCACGAGGAAATCCATTCAGCAAAACTATGCGTTTTTCGCTCGAGCGTTGTCGTGGGCAGGAGTAGCTCCCGGGCAACGCAGTGCCACGTTTGCCGGGCGTATGTTCATTCCCGAGTCTCAGGGAAAAGGACCCTATTGGCGATACAACTTCATCAGCCGCAATGTGCTGTTGTCCTCCTACCATCTTTCTCCGAAGACGATACCATTATATGTGAAGCAGCTGGAGCAATATGCGCCGGCATTCATTGACAGTTACCCCTCGGCACTCTATTCGATTGCACAGTATGCCCGAGAGACAGGTCAGCCATGTGCTGCAAGGCCGACAGCCATCATCACCTCTTCCGAGACACTGTTGGACTCTCAACGAGAGGCGATAGAAGAGACGTTCGGGTGTCGAATCTTCGATCAATATGGAAGTGCCGAAATGGTCGTGTTTGCCTCCCAATGTGAACGAGGCTCTTTACATGTCCATTCAGAGTACGGACACGTGGAACTCTTAGATCAAGGTGGCCGTGCGGTAGAGCCTGGTGAGCCGGGCGAAGTGGTTAGTACGGGATTCTTAAATGAGGCCATGCCGCTCATTCGATACCAAATGGGTGACTCCGCCGTTCTCGGAACGGAGCCTTGTCTGTGCGGTCGGCACTTTCCGGTTTTTAAGACCGTTCTCGGCCGGCTTGATGATACGATTGTGACCGTTGACGGGAGACGGATTGGGCGCCTCGATCCCATTTTCAAGGGGGCCAGGGGCATTAAGGAGACACAGATTATTCAGGTGAGTCCCGAGCGCGTCGTCGTCAAAATGGTTAAGGGAGAACAATTTGTGCCGGCAGCCGCGCAGGCCGTCGTGCAGGAATTGCAACGTCGTATCGGAGACGAGATGCAGATCGATTTGGAATTTGTCGACTACATTGAACGGAGTTCCTCCGGAAAATTCCGCACGGTCGTCTCTCATGTTTCGCAAGGCCGGACGGCGCAGCGGGATCCAGTTCAAGACAGCATAAAGAAATGAGATCTCTTGCGAGAGAGATCGCAGTCTCGATTGAAATGGAGCGAAGTGTCACATGTGCGCTATCTGCGGCATAGTCTTTCACGACCCCTCGGTGGTGGTTGATCGGCAGGTCTTGCTCAACATGCGCGATCGCATGACGCACCGAGGCCCAGACGGGGCAGGTCTCTTCACGGACTCGGGTGTCGGCCTCGGCCATCGTCGGTTGAGCATTATCGACGTGGAGGGTGGTCACCAGCCCTTGTCCAACGAGGATGACACGATATGGATCGTATTTAACGGGGAGATTTACAACCACGATGTTCTCCGTCGTGATTTGCTGGGGAAGGGTCATCGCTTCAGAACCAAGAGTGATACTGAAACGATCGTGCACCTCTATGAAGAGTATGGCGCGTCTTGTGTCGAGTATTTAAACGGCATGTTTGCGTTCGCGCTTTGGGACACCCGAACGAGACAGTTGTTCCTGGCGCGAGATCGAATGGGGGTGAAGCCCCTGTACTACTGGGCTGGCAAAGGAGCGTTCGTATTTGCATCGGAAATCAAAGCGCTCCTGGCCTGGGATTTCATACGTCCTTCACTCAATCATGAATTGGTGCCTGAGTATCTGGTATTCCGGCACTTGAGCGGGAATCGAACCTTCTTTGAACAGATTCACACGCTGGAGCCGGGACACATCATGACGCTGTCCGAATCGGGCCTTCGGATTCAGCGCTACTGGGTGATGCCGTTTCGCCAGTCTTCCGACCAGAAGTCTTTGTCCGAGAGGGTCCAGGAACTCGATGATCTTCTAGATGACTCGGTGAAGTTGCGTCTGATGAGCGAGGTGCCTCTCGGAACCTATTGCTCAGGAGGAGTGGATTCGAGTCTGGTCACGGCCTATACGTCTCGACACGTCACATCCGGTCTCAACACCTTTTCAGTGGGTTTTGAAGATCCGAATTTCGATGAAAGTGAACAGGCGCTTCATGCGGCTCAGGTCTGCGGCACCGTTCATCATCCTCTGCTCGTCACGGAACAGATGTTTGTCGAGACGCTGCAGGAAGCCATCTGGTTTCATGATCAGCCTTTAAATCATGCAAATTCTGTCCCCATCCTGTTGCTGAGCCGGCTCGCAAAGAAGACTGTCACGGTGATGCTGTCGGGTGAAGGATCCGATGAACTGTTCGGGGGATATCCGCGATACCGGATGATCGCGGCGAAGAATCTACTTCAAGCTGTTCCGACCGCTGCATTCGCTTCGGCGAGTCGCCTTGTTGCGTTGGCCGGGGCTCGAAAACTCGATAAGCTGATGGGGATGCTTGCCAGACCTTTTGAAGACGCGATTGTGACCAACGCAGAATTCGTTACAGAAGCCATGGCAAAAAACGTGTCTCGTTTGGATAAAGAATGGGCATGGAACGGGCGGTATGCCCGCCTCGCTGAGGCGCAGGCCGACGGACGGGATCCCTTCGCATGGCTGTTCTACCTGGACCTTACCCACTACCTCGTTTCGCTTCTTGACCGGCAGGACAAAATGTCGATGGCTGCAGGCATCGAGTCCAGAGTACCCTTTTTGGATTATCGCGTCGTGAAGCTTGCCCTGGAGATTGGAGTGGAAAAGAAAATCTCACTGTTTCGCAATAAGATCGTTGTGAAAAAAGTTGCGGAGCGGTACCTGCCCGATGATGTTGTCTATCGACAAAAATCAGGTTTTGGTGTTCCGTTAGACCGTTGGTTCAGGAACCGCAGAGGACTGGGGCGATTTCTCGACCATTTGTCTTCGTCGGCATTTCGCCAGCGAGGGTATTGGAATACCAACCGCGTGGATCGCTTGATTAGCGAGCATCTGGCTGGATCAAAGAACCATGGGGAGATATTATGGGAATTGCTCAATATGGAACTCTGGAGTCAAACCTTTTTGGATGGGAATGGCAGTAGACCCCTGTAGGTCACTGCTTGGTTAAGAGGGACGTTATGGGAATGGTCGGTATTGAAGACAGGTCGCAAAGGCCGAAGAGCAATGTTACACCCGGTAAGGCCGTGCTGTTTACGACCATTCTAATGCTGGCAACATTAACCATTTGCGAAGGCTCGATACGAGTCTGGGCCTATTATTTTCGGTCCTCGTACGAGACGTATAACAGTCAAAAAGGCCGGTATGAACCGGTTCCAGGCTTCCATCCGACAAGTGGTGGGCGGCCCTTGCTCGTGAACTCGAAGGGGTTTATCGGACCGGAGTTTGAAAAAGAAAAACCACAAAATGTTTATAGGATATTTTCCATGGGTGATTCGTGCACGTTCGGAGCCATGGACTTTGCCTATCCCGGGTTGCTGCACGATCGCCTGAATGCAGAGGTGACAGGCAGGAAGTTTGAAGTCATCAACGCCGGTGTAGAGGGGTACCATTCCGGGTTCGCTTTAGCGAGATTGAAGGAGGACGTCCTTCAGTACACCCCTGACCTGGTTACAATCTATGTTGGCTGGAATGATTTCATGAAGGTCAACCCTGAAAACCATGGCGACTCCCGCAGCTATGCCTGGCTTGGTGCTCTGATGGAGCAGAGTTACCTTATTAAGGCCTACAAAAAAGTCATCTTTTATTACATCCGTCCCTTGATCGTGAAGCCGAACGTCGCGAGTACCCCCGAAGATCTTCATGCCTATGATGCCTTCGAACCGGTTGAGTTCAGAAACAACCTTTTGGAAATGGTCGGACTGCTCAAGTCCAAAAATATTAAGGTGCTTCTAATGACGAGGCCCACCGTCGTGCATGAAGGTATGTCCTACGAAGAAGTGGTTCGACAAAATGTCGTGTTTCCCTGGTATGGGAGCGCGTACAGCGTCAATAAATTGCTGAGTTTGCATCGAGCATACAACCGTACAATCCGCCGCGTCGCTGAGCAGGAAAACATTCCGCTGGTGGATCTTGATGCCGAGTTTGAGAAGCTCAATAGAAATGAGTTGTTTTGGGATACGATGCATCCGAACGAAAAAGGGCAGAAGTTGATAGCAGATCAGGTATATCGAAAATTGATCGGTATGATATGAGGCAACGAGAAAGGTTTCGTTTGGTCTGGACGCAAACCTTCAAATGGAGAAATGTAGCCGGTGAATAAGGAAAAACGAAAAAGAGACAAGACCCTGATCTTTGGGATTCTTGTGGTCCTGGGCGTGCTTTTGGTCACGGCAGCATTCCTGGAAGTAGGCCTTCGACTGTTCGGTTTTAGGGGAGCCCCTGAGTCAATCATCACGAATATGAAACTTGTGGACGATCCCATATTAGATTGGCGGTACGTGCCCAATTCCCGGTTTCAAGAGGGGAATGTAGTGTACCAGTACAATGAAAGTGGGTTCCGCGGGGAGAATCATAAAATTGAGAAGGCTGGAGGGATTGTCCGCATAGTCGTATTGGGCGATTCGGTGACTGAAGGCTATGGGGTTCACTGGCAGGATGTGTTTGCTACGATGGTCCAGACGGGATTAGGCAATGGATATGAAGTCATCAATCTCGGGATGGGCGGCATTAATACGCCGCAAGAGATCCATCTTCTTGAGGAATTTGGCCTGAGATTCTCTCCGGACTATGTCATAGTGAATTTCGTCTTAAATGACAGCGACTTTTTTTCCAGTTTGACCGCTGCGCGCCGCCATGATGACGAGGTACAGAAAAAGATAGGTTTATTGGGCATCCAAGTGAGCCCTAAACTTAAGCGCTTGTTGAAGTCGTCAGCGCTTGTATATTTTGTCAAAGTCCGGCTGGAAGATGTGATTGGGAGGATCAGCGGCGAGACCAATCATGACTATTACATGGAATTGTGGGCAAATGAGGCCAGTAAGAAGAAAGTGTCCGCAGCTTTCGACCGGCTCGAAACGCTGAGCCGCCAACATGGCTTTAAGGTCGCAGTGCTCATATGGCCTCTGCTGGTAGATTACGGTGACTATAAATTTCGCTTTGTTCACGAGTGGGTGTCGGAACAAGTGAAGGCCAGAGGTTTTGTCGGGCTAGATTTATTGGCGTCTTTTGCGAACGACTCCTATCGAGCGCTCCAGGTAACTTCAGAAGACCATGTCCATCCAAATGCCGCCGGACATAAATTGGGAGCGATGAAATTCTTAGAATGGATGTCGCAGGCTGCGACCGGCCAGGCTCGGAGCCCTAGCGTGGCTCGGTAACCCTTCGTTGCGTTTAAAGGATGAATTAGCGGCAAGGTGTCCTCAAGAAAGGGTAGTCTCGTTCTGGGCGGGCAGTTATTCGGGAAATCACTCAGCGTAAGGTCTTGAAATATTTCGCATGAAAGTGCCTACACAATCTGACTGGAAAGTAATCCGTGACGGGCTGAGCTTCGGGCAATTGGAAGCAACCTGGCAGCGGCTCGAAAAGGAGAGCGAGGCGTCCACTCCATTTCAAGCCTTTTCTTGGTGCCGTCGATGGCTCGAATACCGGGGACAGGGATCAGTCCCCTATGTGTTGGTCAGCGATGATCAGACAGTTCTTGCACCATTCATCAAAACGGTTATGGCGGG